>MDTE01055394.1_pt1 | contig 24980 bp, 20 predicted proteins | sample 811231 | NCBI WGS metagenome assembly MDTE01 (sample SAMN05326651, study PRJNA326480) | marine metagenome | isolation source: seawater | place: Indian Ocean: Red Sea | collected 2010 | reverse complement strand
CCTGAGCAATTTTTATTTGAAGTTCATCTGAATTAGTTAAGTACCACATTGTTACCCCAAACCTACCAGAGGCAACTTGCTTGATAGCTGATCTTTTAGAAACACCATCTTTTTGAGGTTTAAATCTAATGGGGTCTTCCCCGCCTTCTCCAGTGTTAGATTTGCCTCCTAATTTATTCATTGCAATTGCAAGAGACTCATGAGCTTCTGTAGAGATGGATCCTAAACTCATAGCACCAGTAGCAAAACGTTTGACTATTTCTTTTTCAGCCTCCACTTCGTTTAAGTCTAAAGGTTTCTTGGCATACTTAAATTTCAATAACCCCCTTAGAGTGCTATCTTTGGTTGTTTGTTTATTAGCGTAATTTGAGAACTTCCAATAAGAATCTTCATTATTATTTCTTGCTGCTTGTTGTAGATCAGAAATAGTCTCAGGGTCCCACATATGTGAATCACCACCTTGTCTCCAATGAAAATCTCCTGGGTTAGGTAGAACCTCTATATTCTCTTTATTTATTAAAGGAAAACCCAATTCATGCCTTCTCTCCATTTCATTAATAAGGATGTCGAAGTTAACTCCTTGAACCCTACTTGCAGTGCCAGGAAAGCATTTTTCAATAATCTCATTAGCTAGCCCCACTGCTTCAAATATTTGAGCTCCTTTATATGATTGCAAAGTAGAAATACCCATTTTAGCCATAACCTTAAGGATCCCTTTAGCCACACCTTTCTTATAGGCTTTAACCATTTCATTAAAAGAAATCTGATCTAAGAGACCATCCTGTCTGGCTTGCCATAATGACTCGAATGCCATGTAAGGGTTGATAGCATCAGCTCCATAGCCAATCAATAAGCAATGATGGTGAACCTCCCTGGCTTCTCCTGTTTCTACAATAATCCCTATCCTTGTTCTTTTCTCTTCACCAATTAAATGGTGGTGTACTGTTGAGCAGGCCAATAAAGAGCTAAGAGCAATTCTCTGTGAACCTAATTTTCTATCCGATAAAACTATAAATGAATAACCTTGCTTAATAGCTTCTTCAGATTCTTTACAAATTCTTTCTAGAGCTGAAAGCATTCTTTTTTTATTTCCATTCTCTTTTTTATAAGTAATATCTATGGTTTTAGTTTTCCATCCATGACTATTCAGATTTTGTATGCTTGATAGCTCACTATCAGAGATTATTGGATTCTTGAGTCTTAAACGATGAGCATTTTCAGGATTACAAGAAAGCAGATTTCCCTCTGGACCAATTAAACATTCTAGAGACATAATCACTTCTTCTCTTATGGAATCTATAGCTGGATTTGTTACTTGTGCGAATAGCTGTTTAAAGTAATCAAATATAAGCCTTGGTTTATCAGATAAACAAGCTAATGCAGCGTCATTACCCATCGAACCTAATGGATCTCTTAACTCTTTGATAATTGGTAAAAGCATAAATTGCATAGTTTCCACTGTATAACCAAATGCTTTCATTCTAGAGATTAGGTCTTGAGATAGCTCAGGGTTAGGAGTTTCTTTTTCTGTTATTTCTTCTAGAGGTACCACCTGATCTTTAATCCACTTTTTATAAGGGTTAGCTTTGTATATCTTTTCTTTTATCTCTTCATCGGGGACCATCTTTCCTTCTTCAAAGTCAATAAGGAACATTTTTCCAGGTTGAAGTCTGCCTTTCATTAATACATTACTGGGCTCAACAGGAAGTACGCCCACTTCGGAAGCCATGATTACCTTGTCATCCTTAGTTACGTAATACCTGCTGGGCCTAAGTCCATTTCTATCCAGAACTGCTCCAATATAATTTCCATCAGTAAAAACTATAGATGCAGGGCCATCCCAAGGCTCCATTAAAGAAGATGAGTATTCATAGAATGCCCTTTTTTCTTCGTTCATTAGATGATTCGATTGCCAGGCCTCAGGAATCATCATCATTACAGATTCCTGTAAACTTCTTCCAGTCAACATTAAGAATTCAAGAATATTGTCAAAATTTCCAGAATCTGAACTATCAGGTTCAGCTATAGGAAATAAATCCTTAAGCTTATCTCCAAAGAGGTCGCTATAGGCTACACCTTGTCTGGCACTGATAAGATTTACGTTACCTTTTAGTGTATTTATCTCGCCGTTATGGCACATGTATCTATTGGGTTGAGCTCTATCCCAAGAAGGAAATGTATTGGTACTGAATCTTGAGTGAACCATTGCTAGGTGAGTTTCAAAATTCTCTTGTTGTAGATCAGTATAAAAAGGGAAAAGCTGAGATGGAGTTAACATTCCTTTATAAACAATTATTTTAGATGAAAGGCTGCAAGCAAATAGTAAACTTCTTTCATTAAGCGCCATGTCTGTCCTTAATCTATGGCTAAACCTCTTTCTTATGAGATAAAGTTTTCTTTCAAAGTCTTCTTGATTTTCAACATCTCTAGCTTTAATGAAAAGCTGTTCTATAGAAGGTTGAGACAATATGGCAGCTGGACCTACATTAGCTTCTTTAGGTTGTATTGGAACTTCTCTCCAGGCTAAAAATTCCTGACCTTCATCATCTATAATCTTTTCTATTTCTTTTTTGCAGAATCTTTTTTCATTTGCGTCTTTAGGTAGGAAAATATTTCCGACTGCATAGGAACCCTTTTCTGGAAGTTTAATTTGTATAGTTTTGGATACTTCCTTGAAGAAGCTATCTGGAATAGCAATAAGTATTCCAGCTCCATCTCCAGTATTTTCTTCAAAACCACAACCACCCCTATGATCCATTCTAGAATTTACCAAGTAGGCATCATCCATAATTTGACGAGATGGAATACCTTTAATATTAGCTACCATTCCTACTCCGCATGAATCTTTCTCATACGCAGGATCGTAAAGACCAATTTTTCCAGGTTTTTTTAAAATTTTTCCGTTTTTCATAGATAAAATAACCCAAAAAGGGGCATAAGATTCTACAGCAAACAAATGCTAGTAAATCATTATTTTTTGGTTAAAGGGCGAGAGTTACTGAATATTTTAGCTTCTTTAAGCTTTTTAACAAAAAAATTTAACTAAAAAGTCCTTTTTTAATTGCATCCATAACCTTTTCTTTACTAATACCTTTAATTTTTTTAGCGCTTCCTAAGCGTTCTAATAATATAAAATTAAGATCTTTACCCTCTTTTTTCTTATCGGATTGCATTGCCAAATAAAGATCTTCAGGCTCTATTTCCTTTGAAAGTTCTAAAGGAACCCCAACTTCCAAGAATATTTCTCTTATTCTCTGAGCCTCACCATTAGAAAAGCCTTCTACCTCCTTTGATAATTCACAAGCGCACATTATTCCTAAAGCCACAGCCTCACCATGGCTAAATTCTTTAAAATTCCCAATGGTTTCAATGCCATGTCCAAAAGTATGTCCAAAATTAAGGATTGCCCTTAAGCCTTTTTCTTTCTCATCTTGTGAAACTATTGAAGACTTAATTTCAACTGATTTTCTTATAGCTTTAGATATAAGATTCTCCTCAAGAGATTTTAATGAATTAATATTGTCTTCTATCCATTCAAAATAACTCAGATCATGGATAATTCCATGTTTTATCATTTCTACCATCCCACAATGTATTTCTCTTTCAGGTAGGCTAGTAAGGAAGCTTGTATCTACAAGTACTTTTTTTGGTTGATGGAAAGAACCAATCATATTTTTTCCTTTAGGATGATTTATTGCAGTTTTTCCACCTACAGAAGCATCAACTTGAGACAAAAGAGTAGTGGGGATTAGGATGAAATCTACTCCTCTTTGGTAGGTGGCCGCAGCAAAACCGCAAAGGTCTGAAATAATTCCTCCACCAAGAGCTACTAAAACACATTCCCTGCTATAACCTTCTTCAATTAATAAGTTATGTATTGAGTTAATAGATGCATATGATTTTTTATTTTCAGTAGCTTCTAGAGAAACACTGCAAAACTCAGCAGAAATAGCATCCAAAATATTGGAAATCTCTGTGATAAAAGGCTGAGGTACATTTTCATCATAAACTAAGCAAACCTCTTTATTTCCTGTAAAGATTTCCATATCCTCTTTAGAAAGAAAATTATTTCCTATATCTATTTGATAGGAGTGTTCGCCAAGATTAACTTCAACGGTATTTTGATTCATACTACTTATTATTAAGTTTATTAGATATTTCTTCTACTACTTGCTTTAATTTTTTATTTTCTTGATTTATTTTCAAATTAGATATTTCTTCGTAGATAGGTTCCCTTTCCTTTTTTAGTTTCTTTAAAACTTCTTCTTTATTCTCATCCATGAGAAGAGGGCGACTTTTATCATTTTGAGTTCTTTTAAGTTGAATTTTTAATGAAGCTTCTAGGTAAATAACTTTTCCAGAACGGGTCATTAAATCTCTATTTCTCTTAGATAAAACAATTCCAGCTCCAGTTGATATAACAATATTAGACTCTTTTATAGACTCTTCTAGGACCTTTTCTTCTCTTTTTCTAAAGCCTTTTTCGCCTTCAACTTCAAAGATCCAAGGTATATCTGTACCAGCTCTACTTTCAATCTCCTTGTCTATGTCTATAAACTGAAGATTCAATTTTTGAGCAAGCCTTTTACCTATTGTTGATTTTCCTGATGCCATAGGGCCCACTATGAATATTCGCATGATCTTATTATATCTTTACCTTAAGATAGTCTTATAAAAATGTATTTTCTTGCTTATGAGCATAATTCTTAACAATATTTACTTAAAGATCAGTTTATTTCTTCTTTCTTCAATTTTATTAATTATTAGTTCTATAAATCTTTATATTTCAGAAAAGCTTCCGGAAGCACAAGAAATAAGAGAAATTGAACTGCAAATACCATTAAAGATCTTTACTTCTGATAATAAATTGATAGGAGAGTTTGGAGAGAAGAGAAGGTCCGCTGTAAGTTTTGAAGATATACCACCGTACTTTATAAAAGCTGTTCTGGCTGCAGAAGATGATAATTTCTTTCATCATTCAGGTGTAAGTTACACAGGACTTCTGAGGTCTCTTTACAGGATATTAATTTCAGGTGAGATACAGGGAGGAGGTAGTACCATTACCATGCAGGTAGCAGGTAATTATTTAACTGGCAGAGATGTTAGTTTATTTCGCAAAATCAAAGATATATTTTTAGCCTATAGACTTGAAAGTATTTATTCTAAAGAAGAAATATTTGAATTCTATGTTAATAGAATTTTCTTAGGAAACAGGGCTTACGGAATAGCTTCAGCTAGTGAAGTATATTACGGCTCTAACATTAAAGACTTGAATATTGCTCAATGGGCAATGATTGCGGGTCTACCTAAAGCGCCTTCGGCAATGAACCCCTTGGTTAATCCGAGGAGGGCTCTCATAAGGAGAAATTGGATATTAAGTAGAATGTATGATCTGGATTATATCTATAAGGAACAATTTGATTTAGCAATTAATGCACCCGTCTCTGCTAGTTATTTCGGTTTAGCTTCTGAAGTAAATGCCCCTTATCTTTCTGAAACGATAAGAAGGTTTATGATAAATGAGTATGGCTTAGATGCTTATAAAGATGGGTTGGAGGTTTACACTACACTTGACTCTAAGTTACAAAACCATGCCGTAAATGCCCTAAAGTTAGGTCTAGAATCTTATGATAAGAGACATGGTTTCCGTCAGCCTTTAAACCTTATTAGTCTGTTTCCAGATGATTTCTTTTTTCAAGACCTTTCATTGAGGCTGAGTTTAATTGAATCAAGCAATGAATTGCCTGTGGGGTTGTCCGAGGTTCCAGAAGACCAGCCTTTGGAATTAATTTATGAATATCTTAATGATCTAGTAACGTCTGATAATAAGTTCCCCGTAATAGTTATCTCTGCAGTTGATAAATTGATAGCTCTTTCAGGAGATAGAAAAACTTATTCATTAGATTGGTCTTCTAATCTCGGATGGGCTAGACCTTATATTAATGAAGACCAAAGAGGCCCTAAGCCCAAGAAATATTCTGATATTTTAAAAGATGGGGATTTAGTTTGGTTAGAAAGAGATAAGATTAATTCAAGCCTTTCATTAAGTCAGATACCTGAAGTACAAGGTTCTTTAGTTTCAATAGATCCAAAGAATGGAGGTGTAAAGGCTCTAGTAGGAGGATATGACTTTTTTCTCAGCAAATATGATAGATCAACACAATCCTCTCCCTTGTTGGGTTCAAATTTCAAGCCATTTCTTTACGCAACAGCACTAGATAGTGGTTTTACTGCCTCAACTTTAATAAACGATGCCCCAATAGTTTTTGAAGATAAGGCATTAGAAGATAAGTGGCGCCCTAGAAACTCCAGTGGAAGGTTTTATGGTCCTACTAGATTAAGAGAAGCCCTAGTGCAAAGTAGAAATCTTGTTTCTATTAGATTACTTAGAGAGGTAGGTATAGACAAAGTTAGAAATTTTTCTAAAAATTTTGGGTTTCAACCAGAATTTCTGCCTTCGGATCTTTCTTTAGCATTAGGTACTGCCTCCTTAAGTCCTTTAAAGAATGCTGCTGCATTTAGTGTTTTTGCTAATGGAGGAAAATTAATTGAACCATATTTCATTTCTAAAATTATAGACCGATCAGGAGAAATCATCTTTGAAAGAAAAGAAATAGTTCCTGAACAAACAGTTGACCCTAGAGTGGCTTTTATTATTAAGGATATACTTCAAGAATCTGCATATCGAGGTACTGCAAAAAAGGTATCTGAATTAGATAGGACAGACTTTGCTGGCAAGACAGGTACCACAAATGAAGCTGAGAGTACTTGGTTTACTGGATTTAACGATTATTTAGTTACTAGCGTTTGGGTTGGGTTTGATCAACCTAAGAGCTTAGGAAATAGAGAGTTTGGTAGCACAGCTGCTTTGCCTATATGGTTAGAGTTTATGGAGCCTTTAGTTGAAACTCTACCAACAAATACCTCTTTACCTCCACCGGGATTAGTAAGCATTAAAGTAGATAGAAAGACCGGCAGAAAATCTGAGGGAACTTCTACAAGTTCAATATTTGAATATTTTTTGGAAGAATCTCAGCCTGATTAGATATTTTATTTTGTTATAGAGTTAACAAGAAATTCTGATTGCTCTTTTATTCTTTGAGAAGGTTTCTCTGTAAAACCAGATCTTACAAACTGCTGAATGATTCCTTCAACAAATGCTAACAATAGATTTGAGCTTGAAGCTGTAGTCAACATTAACTTTTTTTTGGTTTGTTGCTCATATTTTTGTAGGTTTTGTTTGATCAGTAATTCTATTTTTGAAAACATTTGTTTTATTCTTGCATCAAGCTTTGCTTCATCTACCGAAAAGGCTTCCCTCGTTAATAATCTAGCTAAGCCAGGATTTTTTTCACAAAAGGTAACCAAAAGGACCATGATTTTTACTACTCTATTTAGTTGATTTTCTTCATTTGAATTTATCTCACTAATTAAATCAAAAATACTCTGCTCGCAGAAATTAACTAGCCCTTCATAAATTTTTCTCTTGCTAGGGAAGTGTCTGTAGATAGCTGCTTCTGTTATTCCACATTCTTTCGCTAACGAAGCAGTCGTTACTTTCACAGGACCTTTATTTTCAAGCATTCTTGCAAGGTTTTGCATTATCTCAAGCTGCTTTGGTTTTAATTTATCCATTTTACTATTCAGAAGAAATTAAGGTTCCTACTCCTTCGTCAGTTAATACTTCTAATAATACAGCATGAGGTAGTCTGCCATCGATTATATGGCACGATTTTACCCCTGAATTTATTGCCTGTAGGCAAGATTCAAGTTTTGGTTTCATTCCATCAAGAACAATTTCAGATGAAATTAATTTACTTGCTTGTTTCAAAGTAATTCTGGATAAAAGATCATTTTTTTTATCTTTTATACCTTCAACATCTGTAAGAAGTATTAATTTCTCTGATTTTAAAGAAGAAGCAACTTTTCCAGCGACTAAGTCTGCATTTATATTTAGACATTCTCCTAATTTGTTATATCCAAGTGGTGGTATGACAGGTATCAGGCCTTTATCAATAATTTTTTTGATTTCTTCTCTCTTTACTGAATTAACCTTTCCTACCAAACCCAGGTCAACCTCATCTTCAGTTTTTAATTTTGAAGCTTTTATAATTAATTTATTTAAATTAGTTGTGCTAAAAGATTTAGCCCCATACTTTTTTATTAGACCTACTAGCTCACCATTAACTTCTTTACCTAAAACCTTTTTAACTACTTTCATGGTTTTTTTATTTGTAACTCTAAGGCCTGATACAAATTTACTTTTTAAACCATACTTCCTAAGTTCTTTTCCTATTTGCGGCCCACCTCCATGAATTATTACAGGATTCATTCCAACTAATTTCATAAGAGCAATATCTCTAGCAAAGCCATTCTTTAGGGATTGCTTTGACATAACTGCTCCACCGTATTTAACCACTATGGTTTTGCCATAAAACCTTTGTATATAAGGCAGTCCTTCACTAAGAACTGAAGCAATATTGTGGGCTTGATTTCTGGTTATTGACATTATGTAAAATCTTCTAAGTTTGGGTTTATTTCTTTTAGAGTCTTTTGGAATAATTTTTGGAGAGTTTCTAGGTTTTTAGAAGAGTCTGCTTCAAATCTTAAAACCAGATTGGGGCTAGTATTTGAAGCCCTAAGAAGTCCCCAACCATAGTCAAATTCTACTCTAATACCATCTATAAGAATTGAATCAGAACCTTCATAATTAGCTCTTTCTATAAAATCTTTAACAATCTGAAATTTCTCATCATCACTCGTTTTAATGTTAATTTCATTAGTGGAGAAGAGTTCAGGTAAATCACTGAAAATATTTTCCCCTTCTAGTTGTTGTGAGAGAATTTCTAACATTCTTGCGCCTGCATAGATGCCATCATCGAACCCTGGCCATCTGTCATTAAAAAAGATATGACCACTCATTTCTCCTCCCAGCAAGGCATCTTTTTCATGTATACAGTCTTTTATAAAGGAATGCCCTGTTTTTGACATAATGGGAATACCACCAATTCTTTTTATTTCATCAGACAAAAGTTTTGAGCACTTTACATCGAATACTATTCCGCCCTGTTTATGTTCTTTTAGAATGGACCTAGAAAACAAAATCATTTGTTTATCAGGAAATATTATTTTTCCATCACTAGACACCACCCCCAACCTGTCTGCATCTCCATCAAAGGCCAGTCCTATTTCAAGGTTTTTACTCGAGACTATTTTTGAAAGGTCTTCTAAGTTCTTTGGGTTAGAGGGGTCAGGGTGATGATTAGGAAAATTACCATCTAACTCGCTATATAACGCATCAACTTTACAGCCTAAACGCTCATAAACTTCTTTTGCAATTACACTAGCTGCTCCATTTCCACAATCTATAGCAATTTTTAAAGGACGAACTATATTGGTATTGTCTAAAATGAATTTAATATATTCTTCTTTTATATCTATTTCTTCTTTTTTACCATTTCCTGTCTGGAAATCTTTTTGCAGTATTTTCCCTTTTAAATCTTGAATGGCATCTCCAGATAAGCTTCTTTTATTTTCAACGATCTTGAATCCGTTATAGTCTTTAGGGTTATGACTTCCGGTTATCATGACGCCATTTGAAGCGGAAAGTGTATGAGTTGCAAAATATAGCATTGGGGTAGGAACAATGCCGATATTAACAACATTACACCCTGAGGAATTGATACCAGAAGTTAGCCATTCAAACATGTCCGGACTTGAGTTTCTGCCATCCCTGCCTACAACAAGGGAATTCTGGCCTTGGTCTAACGATTTACTTCCAAGTGCCTGACCTATTAACTTCACAATTTCAGAAGTTAGTTCCTCGTAAGCTTTACCTCTAATATCGTAAGCTCTAAAGATATTGTCGTTAATTTTCATTCCAAAAGTCATTAAAAAGTCGTCATTATATAGTTTTGAAGCCTTTTAACATGAGATAATAAAAGATTAAGCATTTAAAAAGAGAGAATAATGAACTTATCTGAATTAGATGGTTATATCTGGTTTGACGGAAATATTGTTGATTGGAAGGAAGCCAAAACACATGTATTAACTTATACCCTGCACTATGGCTTGGGTGTTTTTGAGGGAGTTAGAGCTTATTCTACTCCTAATGGAACCTGCATATTTCGTTTGCATGATCATACTGAAAGACTCTTTAAGTCTGCAGAAACCATTAAAATGGATATTCCTTATTCTGCTCAAGATCTCAATGAAGCTCAGAAGAAAGTAGTTTCACTAAATGGTTTAAAGGAATCTTATATAAGGCCAATGTGCTTCTTCGGATCCGAAGGTTTAGGAATAAGGTTTGATAACCTCAGCATACATACGATCATAGCTGCCTGGGAATGGCCTTCTTATATGGATCCAGAAGCTATGGAGAAAGGTATTGGTGTGAAAGTGTCTTCTTTTAAAAGGCAAACTAGAAACGAAGTGCTTAATGCAAAAATAAATGGAAATTATGTCCAATCTACAGTAGCTCTAAATGAAGCTCTAGAAGAAGGTTTTGAGGAAACTCTTATGCTTGACTCAGAAGGCTTTGTAGCTGAAGGAAGTGGAGAGAACTTCTTTATGGTCAAAGACAATAAGCTAATTAGTCCAGATTTAGATGCATGCTTGGATGGAATAACACGCAGAACTATTATTAGTTTAGCTAAAGAATTAGATATTGAATTCGAAGAAAGAAAAATCCAATTAGACGAAGTTTTTGAAAGCGATGAAGCTTTTTTTACCGGAACTGCAGCAGAAGTAGTCCCTATAAACGCCTTAGATAAAAGAAGTATTTCTGATGGCAAAAGAGGTCCAGTAACAGAAAAATTACAAAAGGCTTACCTAGACCAAGTAAGAGGCAAAAGATCTGAAAATAAAGATTGGCACACACCAGTAGATAGCTAGTTTCAGGAAAATGAGAATATTGATAATAGGACCTTCTTGGGTTGGAGATTCAGTTATTTCTCAAAGTCTTCTTAAGACAATCCATTCAAATTTAGATAATGTTGAAATACATGTCCTAGCACCTGAGTGGACAATAGATATCTTTAAAAGAATGAAAGAGGTATCAAAAACCATTGTATTGCCCTTCAAGCATGGTGAATTGAAATTTAAAGAAAGGTTCAGTTTAGGCAAAGACTTTGAGAATAAATACGACCGATGCATTGTCTTGCCCAATTCGCTAAAAGCATCTTTCGTTCCTTTTTTTGCCAACATACCTATCAGAACTGGATGGAGAGGGGAAATGAGGTATCTCTTCTTAAATGATATTAGAAAATTGAATACGCAAAGATATCCTAGAATGGTAGATAGATTTATTGCCTTAGGTTTGCAACCCTCAGAAAAACTTCCTCTGGATATACCTTATCCCAGTCTCAAAGTAGACGATAAAAATTTAAATAATTTACTTAAACAAGGAATTCTTGATTTAAACAAACCTACAATCTCATTGTGTCCTGGAGCAGAATTTGGTCCTTCTAAAAGGTGGCCAGCTAAATATTACGCAGAGATAGCTAATGAATTTTCATCAAGAAATTGGCAAATTTTAATTTTAGGCTCTCCAAACGATGTTGAGGTAGGTGCAGATATTGAAAGTTATTTAAATCCAAGTTCTGGGATTATCAACCTGACAGGAAAAACTAGTCTAGTGGATGTGGTCGATCTTCTATCTATTTCAAAACTAGCTGTAAGTAATGATTCAGGTCTTATGCATATAGCTGCAGCTGTTGATACTAATCTAGTAGCTTTATTTGGACCTTCATCTCCAGACTTTACTCCTCCACTAAGTAAAAAATGCAAAGTTATAAGGAAAGCAGAAGGGTACAGCAAAGTAAGAGAGGGCACTGGTCCAAAGGGCTATCACCAAAGCTTAATAGATATTAGCCCTCAAGAAGTTATCAGTGAACTTGATAAATTAGCTCCTCATTAAAAAAGTGAAGGCAAAGAAAACATTAGCATTATTAATATTTAAGTATTTTCCTTATGGAGGACTGCAAAGGGATTTTTTAGAGGTAGCTAAAAATATTCTAAAAAGAGATGTCGATATAAAGATTTTAACCGGGAGTTGGGAAGGTCCTATACCCGAAGGCATGGAAGTAAAAGAATTAAGAGTGAGAGGCTTCAGTAATCATTCAAAGAATAAAGAATTTTATAAACAAGCTAAAAAAGAACTAGAAAAAATAAAGCCTGACTTGGTGTTTGGTTTTAATAAGATGCCAGAATTAGATATTTATTTAGCAGCAGATACATGTTTTAAATTTTTCTCTAAATCAAAAAATCCTTTATATAAATTTACTCCTAGATATAAAGCATTTATGGATTACGAGAGAAAGGTTTTTGGAATAGACAGTAAAACTAAATCTCTTCTTTTAAATAAAAAGCAAGAAGAGGAGTATTCCCTTGAGTATAAGACTGATAAATCCAGACTAACTATTATTCCCCCTGGCTTATCTCATGCTTGGAAAAAAGAAGCAGAAGGGCCTAGTATTAAAAAAGAATTAAATATCAATGATTCTGATCTTTTATTGCTTTTTGTAGGTTCTAGTTTTCAAAGAAAAGGTTTAGATCGAGCCATTAAAGCCATTGCTTATAGCCAAAAATCAGATAAACAAAATGTTTATTTGGCAGTCATTGGTGAAGATGATCACAATCCTTATTTGCGGTTGGCCAAAAATTTAAAAGTAGATAAAAATGTATACTTCTTGGGTCCAAGAGATGATGTTCCTAAAATTATGGCATCCAGTAACTTACTTATTCACCCCGCAAGAGAAGAGGCAGCAGGAAATGTGATAATAGAAGCAATGATCAGTGAACTGCCAGTACTTACCTGTGAAGAGGTTGGTTTTTCAAGTTATGTGAAAGATTATGACGCAGGTTTGATTACCTCCAATCCTTTCAGCCAAGAAGAATTTAATAACTTTTTATTGAAAATGAGTGATGAGCTTCATCTTTATAGAAATAGTCTTGTTGGATTAAGAAATAATGACCTATTTTTTTCGAGGTTCGACTTTATTGGAGATTTTATCCAAAAGGAGCTATATGGCTAATTTAGTTCTTATAGAAGAATCTCTTCGACCTCTTTTCTCTGGTGAAAACCCATTTGAGATAGTGCAGGAATTAGAAGGAAATATTTATAGAAAATATGCGAATCGCACTACTAAAGAATTTATTTTTAATAATGAAAGTTATTTTGTTAAATACCATAAAGGGGTTGGTTGGAAAGAGATCTTTAAAAATATTATTCAGTTTAAGAAACCAGTTTTGGGTGCTAAACAAGAATGGGATGCTCTTAATAAATTAAAATTCTGCGGGATCAATTGCCCTGAACCTATCGCCTACTATTCCAAGGGTATCAATCCCTCAAAAAAGTGCTCTTTCATAATAACTAAGTCTCTTACTGAAACACTGTCTCTAGAAGATCTGTTTTTAAAAGAAAAGATTACACTCTCATTAGAGAAAAAAAGAGAATTGTTAAAAAATATTGCACTTATATCGAGAAGGCTTCATGAAAATGGAATTAATCATAGGGATTTCTATTTGTGTCATTTCCATGTGAAAAAAGACTTAGATTTCTCAATAGATAACATCTATCTAATTGACCTTCATAGAGCCCAAATAAGGAGTAGTGTTCCATTGCGTTGGTCTACAAAGGACATAGGCGGTTTATTTCATTCAGCTATGGATATTGGGTTGACCGAGACAGACTGCTATAGATTTTTAAGAAATTATTTTAATTTACCTCTCAGAGAAATTTTTAAAGAACAAAGGTCTTTTATAAATTTATCCAGGAAAAGGGCCTTCTCAATGTACATGAAACCTATACTGGATGATTTGAATATAGATTCAAGTAACGAGGATAATTGTCACTCAGATTTTGAAAAAGGTAAGGAAAAAGACTCTAGGTGGATTATTAAGAAACAATTCCTAAATGATGATCTATTAGAAATTCTTTCTAGTCCTGACCACAGTATGTCTAAGGGTAAGGAGATCAAATTGGAAGAGGGCAACCATATAGTTTCATTAGATTTAAAGAATATCTCTATTTATATTAAAAAATTTCAAGTGAAAGGTGCGTTGCACTATATAAGAAAGTTTTTTAGCCAAAGTAGAGCTAAAACAGCCTGGAAAGCAACTTTTTGGCTAAACGCTGTTGGCATAAAAACAATTCAGCCTATAGCATTAATTGAAAACCACGATGCCTTTACAACTAAAGAGTCCTATTTAATAACCCTAAAACAACAAGGACAAAGATTAGATGCAGTTGACTTAACAGAAGATTTAGAAAATAAGATAGTTAATAGGATGGCATCTTTCGTTAAGAGATTGAGATGGATTGGATTTAGTCACGGAGATGCAAAGAGCCCTAATTTTTTTATTGAAAGTGGATCTCTCATAGCTTCGGATTTAGATGTCTGTAAGAGAAGTTATGTTCCTTTCCTTTTAGAAAGGAAGTTATCTAAAGATAAAAAACGCATATTAAAAAGCTTCAAAAATAACACAAAAATTAATCAGTCTTTGCTTAAGAGGTTCTAACTCCAGATGAAGATTGGTTTGTTGAGCTATAGAAGTAACCCCTTTTCAGGAGGACAAGGCATTTATGTAAAACACTTAAGCCATGCCTTAGCAAAATTGGGCCACGATGTTGATGTTATTTCAGGGCCTCCTTACCCAGAATTATCTGATTCAGTTAATTTAATTAAGATACCAAGTTTAAATCTTTTTGAATTAGAAGACGGCGAGAGATTAAAGTCTTTTAGATTAAAGTTCTTATCTGATTCAGCAAATTTAATTGAATGGGCAGGTATTTTATCTGGTGGATTTCCAGAACCTTTTGCTTTTGGTAAACGAGTTGAGAGGTTTCTAGGAAGGGAGGGAAGTAATTATGACATTATCCATGACAATCAATCTCTTTGTTATGCATTAATCAATATTCAAAAGGATTTTCCTTTGGTTACCACTATTCATCACCCTATAACGAGAGATCATAGACTGGAGTTAGAAGCAGCCAAGAACTGGAAAGAAAGATTGTCTACTAATAGGTGGCATTCATTTCTAAAGATGCAAAAAAAGGTGGCTCCTAAGTTAAATAATATTATTTGCCCCTCTAACCAGTCTAAAAATGATGTTATCCAAGAGTTTGAGGTGAAAGAAGAAAATCTTGATGTTGTTCTCAATGGAATTGATCTTCAAGGGTTTAAAAAAAATGAAAATATAAGTGCAATACCATACAGAATTATCACTACAGCGAGTGCAGATGTTCCTTTAAAAGGTTTAAGGTTTTTAATAGAGGCAATGAACGAAATCGTTGAAAAATTTAATAAAGCCCATTTAGTTGTAATAGGGAAGGCAAAAGAAGATGGTGAAATAAAGAATCAAATTTCAAAACTTAAGTTGGAAGATAAAGTTTCCTTCCATTCAGGATTAACACAACAAGAAGTTGTTTCCTTGTACTGTTCGTCACATATCAGCGTTATTCCTTCTCTATATGAAGGATTTGGTTTTGGAGCGGGAGAAGCTATGGCTTGCGGCTTACCACTAATTTCAACCCAATCTGGAGGATTAAAAGAGGTAATAGGTGAAGATGCTGTAATAATAGAAGCGGGTTCTTCTAAAGCCATAGCGCAAGCCGTAAAAGAGCTTTTTATGGATAAAGAAAAACAGATAGAGTTATCTAGGCTAGGCAGAGAAAGAATGGAAAAGGAATTCAATTGGATAAAAGCTGCAGAAGGCTATGTTGATATCTATACCAAAGCAATTGAGTCATCTAAAAATAATTTGTAATGCAAACAATAGACTTTAATAAATTAAATACCAATCCAAGTGACTTGGTTTTAGATATAGGGTGCGGAGAGGGAAGGCACGCTATTGGTTTGCATGTAGATAAAGAAATTAATGCAATTGGAGTGGATCTTTCAATAGAGGATATGCAAACAGCAAAAAGCAGAATAAATGACTTTTCTATTTCTGAAAACAATACTTCTTCTTGTCTTTTTGGGGCTGGAAGTATTCATGAACTACCTTTTGAAGATAATCTCTTTGATGCTGTTATATGCTCTGAAGTTTTAGAACATTTAGATACTTTGGATTCAGCCGTTTCAGAGATTGTTCGCGTGCTTAAACCCGGAGGAATCTTAGCTGTTAGTGTACCTAGATATTTACCTGAACTTATTTGTTGGAAATTGAGTCCAGGCTATTCTAAGACTCCCGGAGGTCATGTAAGAATTTTTAAACAAAAACAACTAAGGCATTTAATCCTTAAAGAAAAAGTTGGTTATAAATCCTTTCATTGGGCTCACGGTCTGCATTCCCCTTACTGGTGGCTAAAATGTCTCTATTGGGACAGGGAGGAAGATCATTGGTTAGTAAAGAAATACCATGAATTTTTAGTATGGGATTTAATGAAAAAACCCTTATTAACAAGGGTTTTAGAATTATTGTTGAAACCATTCATAGGAAAGAGTTTGGTGATGTATTTTATTAAAGATAAATGAAAGAAATAGAGAACATTAAATATTATCAAGATTCTATTAACTTTATTTTAGATATTCAGGCAGAAGACGGAGCTATTTCTTGGGAAAAAGATGCGAAATTTGACCCTTGGGATCATGTAGAAAGTGCAATGGCTCTTACAATAGCCGGGGAAATTGAATCTGCCCAAAAAGCTTATCTATGGATGCAAGAAAATCAAGAAAAGGAAGGGGGTTGGTTTTCAGAATATAAATTAGGATCACCTTCTAAGAGAAGAATAGAAACAAATTTCGCTGCTTATCTGGGAGTTGGGCTTTGGCACTATTACTTAGTTACAGAAGACAAAGGGTTTTTAAAAGAACAATCCTCTGTGGTTGATAAAGCTATGGAGTTTGTAATCTCAATGCAAACCCAATATGGCGACATCCTTTGGGCTTTGAATGAAGAAGGATCTAGATTGGATGACTCATTGATTACTGGATGCAGTTCTATTTATAAAAGCCTTGAATGCTTTTATGCAATAAAGAGGCTACTGGGTCAGGATGCTGGCAATCTTAAGGAGGTAATGGGTTCTTTAAAAAAAGCATTAACAGAAAGCCCTGAAAGATTTGATAGAGGCTGGAAAAGCAAAGACCGATATAGCATGGATTGGTATTACCCGATACTGTGTGGAGTTATTTCTGGTGGGTTAGCAGAAGAAAGGTTTGAGAATAGAGAAAAAGAGTTTATTGTTGAAGGTATGGGGTGTAAGTGTGTTGTGGAAGAACCATGGGTGACTATAGCCGAGAGTTCAGAATTGGTAATGGCTTTAGCTACTATGGGTAAGTTAGACAGGGCTAAAGAAATATTTTCTTGGTTGCATCAATGGAAAGATCCGCAAGACAACCTGTATTGGACTGGTTATGTTTACCCCGATAAAGCCTTTTGGCCAATAGAGAAACCTACCTGGACGGCAGCTGCGGTATTGCTAGCAGCTGACACTTTGTATAAATTCACAGGTGGAAGTGAATTATTTATAAGAGATTGGAGTAAGTAATGGAAAAACTAGAAAGACCTAATAATATTCACCATCAAGCTTTTCTCTGTAGAGATGCAGAGCAGACCAGGTGGTTTTATGAAGATGTAATGGGCTTTAAGCTCGTGGCAGCACTTGATTTTGAATCTTCCCCTGGTTCCGGAGAACCCCTGGAGTATATGCATTTATTTTTTGAGATGGGGAATGGAGATCACGTTGCTTTCTTTGATATTCCCGATGATGCAGATGAAAAAAAATTCGAATATACCAATGGTTTCGATCAGCATATTGCCTTTGAAGTTGAGTCTTTGGAAGAACTAGAAGCTTGGAAGGAACACCTTAATAAAACCATTGGTTGGGCTTCAGACCCAATCAATCATGAATTTGTTCATTCCATTTATTTCTTTGATCCAAATGGATTAGCCTTAGAAATTACTTGTAGAGATAAGAACTATGCTCAGATTATGGAAAAGGATAATAAAGAAGCCCATGAAAATCTCAAAAAGTGGACTGAGAAAACTAGGCAAAAAAAAGAAGCGAAAGTGGGGGCCGAAAAACTCGATGAACGAAATCTAGACACTATGGAACTAATGAAGAGATTAAAAAGATCTGGTGCTATATGACGGAATCAACCAGTTATGAAAGAAAACCCATTGCAATAGTCTATGAAGAGAAATCAGCTTATAAAGATACTTATGCAGGAGCAGAAGACCTTGTTTTTTTAGAGGCACATCATTTAATTCCTGAAAAGCCTGCTACCGATTCCGTTGTTCTCTTTATGCACCCAGCAGGTGCCGGAGGAGCTTATTTACCTATGCCAACAGCCTTGGCAAGAAGCGGCATACCCGTTATTTATTGCAATAGCAGATATCGTGGCGTCGACAGCGGACTTATTATGGAGAAAGTCGTCATGGATTTGGGTGCTTGTGTTAGAGAAGCCAAAGACAGGTTAGGCTATAAAAAGGTCATTCTGGGGGGTTGGAGCGGAGGCGGATCACTTTCCTTATTTTATCAATCTCAAGCAGAAAAACCAACTCTAAAGAGCACGCCAGCTGGAGACCCCCCTGACCTGACAACTGCCGATTTATTGCCTTGTGATGCAGTCATGTTGTTGGCTTCTCATTGCAGTAGAGCCACAACCTTAACTGAATGGCTGGACCCTTCTATCCTGGATGAGGAAAACCCTGAGCTGCGAGATAAAGAATTAAATCTGTATGATCCCGACAACCCTAACCAACCACCATATACCAAAGAGTTTTTAGACATATACAGAAAAAAACAGATTGAACGAAATAACAAGATTACTTCCTGGGTCAAAGAAAAACTGGAGAGTTTTAAAGGAGATCCAACCAAAGAGTTTGGCTTCATCGTTCATGGCACTATGGCAGATCCTAGATGGTTAGATCCTTCCATTGAACCCAATGATAGGAAGCCGGGTTGGTGTTATTTAGGAGATCCTAAGGTCGTTAATGACAGTCCCATTGGCATTGCTAGATTTACAAGTGTAAGAAGTTGGCTTTCTCAATGGTCCTATGAGCTCAGTGAAGCCGACGGTGAAAAGTGTGCTGCAAAAATTAGTAAACCTATATTGGTCTTAGGCAATTCAGCTGACGATGCCTGCCCTCCCAGCCACAACAAAAGACTTTTTAATTCTATTTCTCACGAACATAAAAAGCTGCATATTGTCAAAGGGGCTAACCATTATTACTTTGGCCAAAAAAGCCATTTAGATGAGGCAACTAAACTTTGTTTTCATTGGTTACGCCATAATTCTCTCCTTTAATTCTTAAGGGGTTAAATTGAAAAAAAAGTTAACGGAAGCAGATAAACCTTTTGAAATTGTTTGGGATAAATTAGGAATAGCTCACGTTTTTGCCTCTACGGTAGCCGACGCTTATCGAGGGATGGGCTTCGCAGCCGGCTATGAAAGGCTTTGGCAGATCCATTTAAGTTGCGCTTATGCCAATGGTGAGGCAGCTGCCTTACTAGGAGAAAGATTTATAACACAAGATGCTTTTCAGAGAGCATTCAATGTTCATGGAGGCCATACTGAACTGCCTGAAAGTGAAGGGGATTGGATAGCAGACGCTTATTTAGAAGGGCTTAACAGTTACATAAGGTCTTTGGATGAAATTCCTCCTGAATTTCAACACGCAGGGGTAGAACCCCGTGAATTCAATAGGTTAGACATAGCAGCAAGATATCGTTTTACTTCTTGGTTTCAACATAAGAGCTGGACCGAAAAACTTGTTTTAGGACGATTGATGGCTACCCATGGAGTAGATTATTTTTCTGATCATGTTTTGCATTTTTCTGAAGATGACAGAAGTTTGATTGAATATCTCAAGGAGCCTTTGGAGAAGCTTAATCCTGCAATGATTAACTTAGCTTACCCTTTAGTTAACCTCCCTTCTTTTTCAGGGAGTAATAATTGGGCCATTACAGGTGAATTGTCAGAGTCAGGTAAGCCCATGCTGGCAACCGATCCTCATCAGCCATTTACGATCCCAAATACCTTCTTCTACGTTCATTTAAATGCCGGTTCTTGGAATGCTTTTGGAGCGGCTTTTCCTGGAGTACCTTATTTTATGATGGGATACACAAATGATATAGCTTGGGGACTTACTACAGGTTTTGTTGATTGTTATGACCTCTTTATTGAAGAGATCAGAGGGGATGAAAGTAAAACATCTTCTGGTTTTAAGCCTTTAATTACCCATACTGAAACTATTAAAGTTAAGGACCAATCAAGCAGAGAAGTTCATATTCAAAAGACAGATCATGGTGTCCTTTTAGAACCTTTCATGAAAGAAATGCAGATGTCGGACACTACAGGAGAGAAATATCAAACTAGTTTGTATTGGTCTTTAATGGATCAACCAACTTCGGCTGGTGCTTTGGCCTTATTGCCAACAGCAAAGTCGGCTAGTGAATTTGGCGATTTATTATTTGAAAATGAAATTTGCCCCCTAGTGAACAACATAATTTGTGTAGATAAAGAAAGTAACATAGAAAGATATATAGCTACCACAACCCCTAAAAGAAAGGGTGTTACTGGTAGTGTGCCTTTAGCGGGTTGGGATGAAAAATATCTGTTTCCTCTAGCAAAATCTGAAGATTTGAAAGTAGAAAAAAACCCAGCATCTGGCTTTACCCTCACGGCCAACAACGACACCATGGGAGAAAAAGGAGAATTTTATATTCATAACTTCCCAACCCATAGTGCAAGAGCAGATCGGATAACGGAACTGCTTCAGGAAAAGGAAAAGTTCTCTATTGAAGATTTTTGTCAGATGCAGTTAGATTTATTAGATAAAAGAGCACAGAAAATTATTCCAGACTTACTCAAGGTATTAGAGGAAAGTGAAGACGAAGATATCAAGCTAGCCTCAAAATTACTTAAAGAATGGGATTGTAAAGCTGAAGTACAAGCAATAGGCGCATGTCTCTACTACCCATTTCAAGATCGCTTCTGGCAACGCAAATACATGTACGGGATATTAAATGATGAACTCTTGAAGGTTTTACCTTTGGGAGCTCCTGGACTAAATCTTTTTGACATAGGCTCTTTTAGAAACCCCGGATCACCCTGGACAGAACATGAAGAAACACTAAAGTCTTTAATCCATAAAGAGATGAAAGTCATTGTGGATAGAGTAAGGCTTTCTTTAGGGGATGATCCTGCTAAGTGGCGGTGGGGCGATTTACATAAAATTGAGTTTTGGCATAGTCTTCGTAAACAACCAACTTGGAAAGAGCTATCTTTAGGACCAGATGAAATTGGAGGAAGTCCAACTACTTTAGCTATGGCGATGCACATAGGCAAAGGCCCTGGAAGAGTGGAGAAAGATGAAATTCCCTATAGAGTTTTTCATGGTCCAGCCTATCGCTTAGTTATAGACCTTGCGGACCCTATGCATGCAAAATTTGTTATAGCAGGAGGTAATGGAGGTAAGCCAGATAGTGATTTCGCATTGAACCATTATGCGACTTGGTTAAAGGGTGAATTCTTTACGTTAAACTTACTAAGAGAGGAGATCGATGAGCATTCAGTCTGGTATTTCAACAACTGAAAATAATGAAATTGAACCTCTGGAATCAGACGCACCGCTGATTGTTTATATTGATTTTAAGAGTCCTTACGCTTATTTATCGGTAGCCCCTACTCGAGAGATGCTCTCTAAGCTAGATTTGATAGCCGACTGGCGACCTTTTGTACTAGATATTCCGAGTTATCTAGGTTCAGCAAAACTGGATAAAGGAGGAAAAAAAGTAGCTAAACAGGATAGAACAGAAGAACAGTGGTCAGGGGTGAAGTACGCTTATTTTGATTGCCGCAGATATGCCAATTTGAGCGGAATGACCATACGCGGAACCATAAAAATCTGGAACACTAATCTACCTGCAATAGGAATGTTGTGGATTAAGCAATTTTCAGATCTAACTGAACAATGCTCAAAAGGAAGTCTCCTAGAAAAGTATATTGATGCAATTTACGACCCTTTCTGGAAAAGGGAATTAGATGTTGAAGATTTATCTGAGGTTTTAAAAGTCCTTAAAGACATAGGTGCACCCACTGAAGGTTTTTCAGATTTTGTAAAAGGAAAGGGCACCTCTCTGAATGAAAGCCTCCAAGAGTCTGCATTTGATGCGGGAATATTTGGAGTGCCTACTTATATTTTGCCTAATGAATCAGTTAACGACCCAAAACATGAAAAATTTTTTGGTCGAGAGCACCTACCTCGTATTAGTTGGCTGTTAACAGGACGCGATGGAGAAGCACCCAATACCAGATACGATATCGACGATAAATTAGACAAGAAGGCTTTGACTAAGTCTGCTGCAGATAACCTTTCAGATCCCTCTGTACTAACTACTTTTTTTGATTTTAAAAGTCCTCAAAGCTATTTGGCATTAAATCCCATAAAGTCTTTAAAAAAAGATGGAATAGTTATTAATTGGAAGCCTTTCTCAAGTAAGCCTCTTAAAGTGCCTGATAAAGAAATACCGAATGAAGATAGAGGTGTAAAACATCGTCGTATTAGAGGTGAATACATCGCAAATGATATCAACAGGTACGCACCCCACGAACTGAAAGATATTTATTTTGAATCAGACTGCCGGTTTCCCGATATGGGTTTGCTCTGGCTTCAAAAAGAGCTTAAAGCTGATAGCGATCTTATCGATTCTTATGTAACGAGAATGTTTAAGTATATCTGGAAAGAGGTAGGGCCTATAGAATCAGCTAAGGACATAGAAAAGATTCTAGTTGAGCTAGGGGTAAAAGTTGAAGGCTGGAATGAGTATTCTACTAATCTCGGTATTACACATCTAAGTAAAGTGCGTAGTGAAATAGATCCAAAATCCATTAATGTTACCCCAGTTTTTTTTATAGGAGATGAGCCTTTTCAGGGGCATAGTCAGCTGCCATTAATAGCTGCAAGACTCAAAGCTGGAATATAATTTTAAAGATTTCTGTGAAGTAAGAAAAAAATAAGAATATTGGAGTTTGGTATAGTTAAGTTATGAGTTTAAGTAATTTTTCTTTAAAAGGTAAAAAGGCGCTAGTGGTAGGCGCTAGGAGAAATATGGGGAAGGCATTTGCTCTAGGTTTAGCTGAAGCAGGAGCCGATGTGGCAGTGACTGATATCAATACTGAATCTGGTCAGTTGGAAAATGTTAGTAAAGAAATAGAAGCTATGGGTCGTAATTCTATAGCTTTAAAGGCAGATATCTCTTCTGAAGGTGAAGTAAAAGAATTAGTAAAAACTGTTGCTCAAGAATTTGGAACTATAGATGTCTTAATGAATGTCGCCGTTATGTATCACGCTAAGTCAGTTGTTGATCTCGATGAAGAATCCTGGGAAAAGTTAACCAATGTTAATCTAAAAGGTTATTGGCTAACGATTCAAGAAGTATCCAAAATAATGATCAAGCAGAATAGTGGAAGTATTATCAATTTAACTTCTAGGGGTGGTCTAAAAGCGCATGCAGATAAAGCAATGGGTAATTATGCGATCTTAAAATCTGGTATTGCAATGATGACACGTCAATATTGCAGATATCTTGGTCCTCATAATATAAGGGTCAATGCCATCGCACCTTCCCTAGTTGAATGGGAAGAATTCCCCGGTACTGAAAACAGAAAGAAAAATAAGAAAACTGAAAAGAGAGAAAAGAAGGAAGTAACTGAACAAGAAAAATTTGAGTCTTGGTCAACGGGTCCTGAGAATATTCCCCTTGGTAGAGTGGCAACTTTTGATGAAATGGCAAATGCAGCTGTATTTTTAGCCTCTGATGCCTCCACTTATGTAACAGGTACTATTCTTAATGTAGACGGCGGATATATGGCATGAGTAAAGACTGGAATTTAAACCACATTGGGTTAATGGTAACTAACAGGAATACTGTTCTAAATTTTTTTCAAACTATTGGTTTGGGGGTGAGCGTGGGACCTCAACCTTTATTGCCCTATGAAGAAGGCAATGGAGAATTAACTTACTTCCAAAAACTTGAAGGTGATCCCATTACCCATAAGTATAAAACTGGCGGTGCGCACAATTTTAGAGACGGTAACTCCCAGATAGGAGATTGTCAGTTAGAGGTCTATCCGATGAAACCAGGACCAGGAATGTTTATAAGTGAATATTTAGAAAAAAAAGGACCTGGAATCAATCACATTGCCTTTAATACTAACAATATCATAGAAGATACTGAATTCCTTGTATCTAAAGGTTGTGAGCTAGTTTTTAAAGCTACAGTTAATGGAGAAACGGTAGAAAACTATTTAGATACACGTCGTTACGGTGACCTCATGATTTCTTTGAGACCCCCTATGGGGAATTGGGAAAAAACTTGGAAAGAAAATAACTTAGCCCATCCCTTAGTAAGTGACTGGAAATTTAAAGGTCTAGGAATAGCAGTATCTGATTTAGAGAGCGCTTCTAATTATTATAGAGACTTAAATTTTTCTGAAACCACCTCTTTGCTGGAAAATAAAATCTTAAATACTAAATACCAGCAATTTAATATAGGTGGGGTTTTATTTGAGCTTATTGAACCTCTGACAACGGAAAGCATTTACCAAGACTCCTTAAAGCTTAGAGGTGACGGTGTTGCTGAAATTATATTTGCTGTTAAGGACTTAAATATCGAAGTAGAAAAATTGCAATCTAAAGGTATAAATTTAATGTTTCCCGAAGATAGCATAAATCAGAATTTTGTTAGTTTTGATACAAGGGGAGAAGGAAATTTAATAACTCGATTGATTAAGGAAATAGAATGAAAAAAGAAGAAGATAAGAAGTTAGAAGGTGTAGTGATTGCACCAACCTATACAGAAGAACAAATTAGAGCCGCTCTTATGTATATGTTTGAAAAGCAAGGTATAAAAGTTAACAAAGATAAATAACAGGTTTAATTAATATTTAATTCCATAAAAAGAGCAGGGTGATCACTTAAAGGACCTTCCTGTGTTTTAAAGTTTAGATCTTCACCCTTTTCAATCACTT
>MDTE01065490.1_pt1 | contig 24986 bp, 19 predicted proteins | sample 811231 | NCBI WGS metagenome assembly MDTE01 (sample SAMN05326651, study PRJNA326480) | marine metagenome | isolation source: seawater | place: Indian Ocean: Red Sea | collected 2010 | reverse complement strand
TTTTTTCCCCGGCGGCAGAGGTCCACCCTGAAGCTCTCAGCCTCGTGAACCACCTCAACCCTGCATTGGCCTCGATCGAATTTCCCCGCCAAGCCATGGGTCGGCGAACCGCCTTGGCGGAATGGATTGCCCACCCTCAGAATCCCCTGACCTATCGCACGATCGCCAACCGGATCTGGCAATGGCACTTCGGCCAGGCGTTGGCGGGAAACCCCAACAACCTGGGCGCAACGGGAAAGAAGCCCAGCCATCCCGCGCTTCTCGATTGGCTGGCAGCGGCATTCCGCGACCATGGAGGCTCGTTCAAATCAATGCACCGGCTCATCATGAACTCCGATGCCTATCGCCGGGCAAGCCGGCACCCTTCCCCGGACCAACTCCGCGAGCGGGATCCCCAGCAACAGTCCTATGCCGTTTTTCTTCCCCGCCGATTGAGCTCCGAAGAGTTGCGGGACAGCATGCTTCGCGTCTCGGGCGAGTTGAACCTCGAAATCGGTGGCATCCCAAACCGACCTGAAATCAATCTGGAGGTTGCCCTGCAACCTCGGATGGTCATGGGCACCTTCGCGACCGCTTGGCAACCAAACCCCCTACCCCGACAGCGGCATCGACGATCGCTCTACGCTCTGAAGGTCCGTGGGCTCCGCGATCCCTTCATGGAGGTCTTCAACCAGCCCTACCCCGACCTATCGTGCGAGGGCCGGGACGCCTCGAATGTCACCCCGCAAGTATTCAGTCTTTTCAACAGCCAGATCGCCTACGACCGAGCCGTCGCCTTCGCCAACCGGATCGCGTCCCATTGGCCAGGTCGCAACCAGCAGATTGCCGGAGCCTTTGACCTGGCCTTCACTCGCCAGCCTTCCCCCGCCGAGTTCTCGTTCGCCAAAGAGCATTATCACCGAATGCTCCAGCGCCATCAACAATCGGAGATTCCAAAACCGATTTATCCGGCGAGCGTCGTACGCGAGGCCGTCGAAGAAAACACGGGGGAGACATTTCAATTCACCGAACGGCTCGGCGTGTTCGAGGATTTTGTCGCCGACAAGAAGCTGGCCGACCTCACACCCGAGGGCCGCGCCTTGGCGGAACTTTGTCTGGTTCTTTTCAATAGCAACGAATTCGCTTATGTCTACTAGACGATTCAAGCGCGGCATCAAGAACCCTGCCATGAGCCTCTCCCCTCACTTCCATTCCCATCCTGCGAATCTCTCCCGACGTGAATTCGTCTACGGACTTGGAGCCTCTTTGGGAAGCCTTGCCTTTACCAATCTCCTCGCAGAGGAGCCGACTCCCTCCCCGCCGGCAGGGCCAACGACCCTCAAGAAGATCCATCATCCTGCCCGCGCCAAGCGTTGTATCTTTCTGGTCATGGAGGGAGGCCCGAGCCACATCGACACCTTTGATCCCAAGCCAAAACTCGAGCAACTCCATCTTCAAGCATTCAACCGATCGGGGAAGATGAAGTCGGCGATGGAGAGCGGCAAACGCTACTATGTCAAAAGCCCCTTTTCATTCGGTCAGTTCGGACAGAGCGGCGCTTCCATGGGAACCAACTGGCCGCACTTGCAAACCGTGGCTGATGAAATCTGCTTCTATCGAGGATGCCAAGTCGACTCCGTCAACCACCCCACCGCCCAGTTCCAGCTCAACACGGGAAACCGATTCGGAGGGGATCCTGCGATGGGCGCATGGGTCAACTATGGGTTGGGAAGCGTGAATCGGAACCTGCCCGGCTACATCGTGCTTCCCGAGACGGCGTTTCCGCAAGGAGGCACGGCTAATTGGGGCAATGGGTTTCTCCCCGTTCAATACCAAGGCACCACGCTCCGGCCTAAGGGATCGCCCATTCTCGACCTCAAACCTCCTCCCGGCATCTCCCGGGACCATCAACGAGCCAACCTTGATTTGCTTCATCGTCTGAATCAGCAGCACCAATCACAACACCCCGATCACGACGAACTTCACGCTCGGATGCAAAACTATGAACTGGCGTTTCGGATGCAAATGGAAGTTCCGGGAGTCTTGGATCTGAGTATGGAATCCTCCGAAACGAAATCGCGCTACGGCATTGGTCAAGGTCCCACTGATCGCTTCGGACGCAAGTGCCTGCTGGCCCGTCGCCTCGTCGAACGCGGGGTTCGTTTCGTGCAATGTTTTCACGCCACTTGGGATTCCCACGACTTTATTGAACGCGCCCACGGAGCGCTCATTCCCCAAGTGGATCAGCCCATCGCGGCCCTCATTGGTGACCTGCGAGACCGTGGGTTACTGGAAGAGACGCTAGTCGTCTGGTGCGGAGAGTTTGGCCGTTCACCCGATAATGGAATCCGGGGCGGCATCGCCTACGGGCGGGATCACAATCCAAAGGCGATGACCCTTTGGTTCGCGGGAGGCGGCGTGAATGCCGGACATACCGTCGGGGCCACGGACGAAACCGGAGCAGAGGCCGTCTCCGTCGTTCATCATATCCGCGATGTGCACGTAACGCTGCTTCACTTACTCGGGCTCGATGACAACAAACTCACCTATTTTCACGGCGGCCGCTACAAGCAGCTCTCCCAGTTCGGTGGCCAAGTAATTCAACCTCTGCTGGCATAAACTCTCGGTGAACCAAAGGGTTCAACCGCTTTGAATCCGACGGGCTAGGAAGACCCCCCGTTTTTTTCCGCCTCCCAAGCTCACGACCCGACGCCTGAGCCGCAACACTCCTCTTTGCCCCAGAATACGTTCGACAAAACCATCGCCTTCGAAAAGGATTCTTCCATGGAGCGTCTCACTGAGGGCCAACCCCACCGCAAAGCGAAAAGTATCGGTGTCGTGATCCCAGTTCACAATGAAGAATCCAACCTCCAAACTCTACACCAAAGCTTGCAGACCATCCTGAGACGTTTGGTTGATCATTATTTGATCATCTTCGCAGACGATGGCAGCAGTGATCGAACGCCCGAGTTAATCGAATCTCTTCGGGCGAAGGATCCCCAAGTTGGCACGGTGCGACTCAGTCGCAACTTCGGACACCAATCCGCTCTCATGGCAGGACTGGACCGGGTGGACACCGAGGTTGTCATCGCCATGGACGGTGACCTTCAACATCCTCCTGAACTGATCCCAAACTGATCCCAAAACTTTACAATGCGTGGAGAAAGGGCTCTGATGTAGTATTGACCCGAAGACTCGATGACGAAAACGTTGGGCTCTCGAAGAAGATTACGAGCCGTCTCTTCTACCACCTGTTCCAACGACTGACAAATGTTCAGGTGGAAGCGGGCACGGCTGATTTCTTCCTGATTGACCACAACGTATGCGCTCAATTGAGGGAATGTCGGGAATCAACGCGATTTCATCGAGGACTTCTTCCTTGGCTCGGATTTGACCGCCATTACATCGACTACGTACCCGAGATTCGCCAAAGCGGTGAAAGCAAATACACCCTCAAAAAAATGCTTACTTTGGCCATGGATGGGATCTGTGGCTTTTCCATCGTGCCACTTCGAATTTCAGGCATCCTGGGCTTGATCTCTGTTCTTTGTGCCCTCGGCTACATGGCTTTCGCGATCACCTGTCGACTCATCGGGGTCGAGATGGAATCTGGCTGGACCAGCTTGGTCTCGATCATCGTCTTCCTGGCGGGAATGCAGCTGACCATCCTTTGGGTTCATGGCGAGTAGCTCGCCAGAGTGTTTCTTGAGACAAGAAACCGACCTCCCTATGTCGTCCGTGACGAAATCATCCCTTCCCCGATCGCCGTCCGGGAACCAAAGGGAATGTGATGAATTCCGGCGAGCCCCCCCCCTATCACGCCTCTCCCTTTCGATTTTCTTCTTCCTTGGTGTTGCTCTCCATGTTGGAATCCACCTCCCCTTTCTGTTCGAAACAGAACTAGCTGAACCTGATGCAGGACGGCTTGTTCTTGATGCCTGGATGTTGGCCACCGAGGGTCCGGGAGTCTTGACAGGTTATCGAGTTCGCTCCAGTCCCGCCTACCTTGTCGCAATTGCATTCTTGCTCAAATCGGGGATCGCAAGTCTCGCCCAGATCCCTGGCATCATGACATTCGCCAGCTTACTGTCAGGGGCGCTCGTCATGAGCATGTTCGTCCTCCTGATCGGAAGATGGTTCAACAGTGTGAATGCGCTTCTCGTGTTTTGGATACTCATGGAAGCGAGCCCCGTTTTCTGGCAGGCCAGCATCGCTGGCTTTCCCACCATTGTCAGTATGGCCTTCTTTGTGGGCACAATGGTTTTTTTGGATTCCCTCCTTTTCCTCGCTTCACCGGCTCGGCGATTCATCTACGCTATCACGGCCGCGATCCTCTTCCTCTTGGCAACTCTTGTCAAAATTGATGCTCTCGCACTGACTCCCGGGCTGATCGGAATGGTCATCTATCGAGCCCCCCGCAAAGTGTGGGTTAAATCCGGATTGGCCATTCTCGTTATCTCAGCCATCGTCTTTGTCATCGGAGCTTTTATCACACAGTATTATGCTGCGCCCCAACCTTCCGCAGATTTTTGGCAAGATTGGGATTCGCGATGGCCAATGACATTTCAAACGTTATTCTCGGTGAGCGCCTCCGGTCGATTTCTCTGCGGAGCGGGATTATTGATGCCTCTCCTTGGTATTGGAGCTCTCACAACGATGCTTCGCGGTGAGGCCCTGTCGCGTCGCCTCGCCGTGTTCCTGCTATGCTGGGCACTCCCTGCCACCCTTTTTTGGATGTCTCGGCCCGGTGGCGCACGGCATTTCCTTACCGTCTATTTCCCACTGGCCATTGCCGCCTCTTGGCTCTTCGCATCCTACCCTCGTTCCCGCAAGCTATGGTTTGGACTCGGCGTTCTGGTAGTGGCCAACTACTTCATCTGGCCTCCTAGTGCGGACACCCTGCGACCGAGCGGTCGCTTACTCGCAAGTACGCATGCCTACTACCGTGATGCCCACACCCGCCATCAACTCGCCAGACAGATCGCCGAGGCACTGAAAACCGGCTCAATCTGCATTCACAACCTTGGTGAATACACGCCCTACTTCCTTCATGAGGCATGCGCCCTTTACTACGACCAACCGCCCAAGCGACTGCGCTCGTTCGAACCGGCACCTGGGATCACCCTTCCAGGCGGTCTCTCGTTCTCCTTATCGGGCGATAACAACCAGGTCCTCGGCTACTCCTACTCTCCGCTCAAGGAGACTGATGTCGAAGCGCTGGAGAACGCCGGCATCCGGGTCATCGGTGACATTCACGAGATCGAAGAAACCTCCCCGCGATAATGCCCCTCCCCAAAAAATCCTCCTCCTCACAGACGGTCTGCAGGATCTGTGGAAGTTCGCAGCATCAGGAAAAGTGGGGCCTTCTTCGAGAGTGCGAGAATTGCCGGTTCATTTTCTTCGGTGACACAGATCCCGAGGCACTTGCTCGCCTCTACCATGAAGGCTATTTCCATGGAGAGGAATACACTGACTATATTGGCCAAGAGTTTGCACTGCGAAAATCCATGCGACAGCATCTGAAGCAGATGGAGCAATTCAAGCCCTTGAGCGGTCCCCTTCTAGAAGTCGGCTGTGCCTACGGATTCTTCTTGGATGAAGCCCAACGCCGGATCGACCACGTTCAGGGAATCGATGTTGCCCGAGAAGCCGTCTCCTACGCCCATCACTCTTTCGGGATCAAAGCCGACTACGGCGATTTCCTAAGCTTTGACTTCGAGGGAAATCGGTTCAGCACGATCTGTTTTTGGGACACAATCGAGCACCTTGCAGAACCGGATCAATTCATAAACCGAGCCTGGGAACTCCTTAAACCCGGCGGGATGATTTACTTGACGACCGGAGACATCGGCGCGTTCAACGCCCGGATCAGGGGGAAAAACTGGCGGCAAATCCACCCCCCCACCCACGTCTCATATTTCTCGAGAGACACGATGAGGAGAATCCTTGAGCAATCCGGTTTTGAGGTTATGCCAATCGAGACCGCGAGCTACTTCCATACGCTGAAGCATGTATTGGGGGCTCTGGCAATGCGCTTTGGCCTCGTCGGAACAATGGCCAAGTTGATCGAACGTCTCGTGGGAGATTCCGCCGTAGGCCGCTGGGGCTTCTGGCTCAACTTGGGTGACACGATGTTTGTCGCGGCACGCCGCCCGCAAAAATAACTCCTCAGCACCTCATTGATTGAGCTTGATCCGATCCCCTTCCCTCATCTCGAGGGTTTATTCCTCGGGCTTCCGAGGCCCGTATCCGGCCAGAGGCTGGCCCTCCTCCGTTAACTTGCCGGTCACCCACAGCAATCCGCGGGCAACCAGATTGAGATACCGGTCATCCGCCACCGTCTGCGAGTAATGGCCCAGGGTGGTGGAGAAAACTTTGGTTTGCTTGGGTCCGTAGATATTCGTCCACGTCACCACCGCCTCGGCAACCCGCTCCTCTCCATTGCGACGCTTGACCTTCTGACGTCCTGACGCCAGCGGCCTGGCGGAATCGAACACAGCCACGTTGTTATAAAGTTCCTCACGACCGGTTCGCCAATCGGCAAACCCTTTCGTGATGGGATTCGTGGCGTCGGTAAAGGTCACGTCCACCGGTTCGTGCGGGCCATGGCCGCTCGACTGGATCCCGAGATACTCAAACCAGAGTCCATGGGGAGTGCCGAAAGCGACCGGATCACGGGGGTTTCCAATTCGATAGGAGTGCATCGCACAATGGAGATTGACCCCCGGAATCCCGTCCCGATGAGGCTTCAACACCGCCCGCACCTGCGACTCCTCATTCAAGTCCGCGCCGCACTCGTCGTGAATGACTACGTCGTAGCCCCGGGCATAGTCGGGATTGCCCAGGATCGCCAAGGGGGGCCGAGTGGATCGATCACTGGTGTGAATTTGATCGACACGCGCATTGATCCGCGCTTCCAGTCCCTTCTTGAGAATATCCTTCTGCCCCTCATAGTCATGGCAACAACCCCCGGTAATCAGCAAGACGCGAAGCGGAGCCGCCGCACGAGTGGAAGAGGACAGGAACGCGAGTCCTAGGGCCAAAAAAACACCGCCATACACCGATCGAGATCGCAACGAGACCATGCCGCTTTTATAACGCTGCCCTCGAACCGAAGCAACCCGGGATCAGCGGGAATGCGCTGACCGATTGCCCCCCGCTATCACCACCAGTCAAACTCGATGTCCGGCGCGACATTGACCCACGAAACAAATTCTTCGGGCCACCGGACGAATTCGACATGACCATCCCCAAAAACCATATTGTAACGGGCTTTTCCCTTAAAATTATGCCAAACGCTTCGTTTGTCAGTGAGCCCCCGGTTCCCGTGCCAATGCCAATCCCCCTGGATCACCTTGGTCGTGGGCCTTCGGGCGACCTCACTTCCTTTGATCGGCGTGGCTTCAGGGGTTCCCCGCTGGAAGGAACTCAGGCCCATCACCCGCTTCACCCGAAAGGCATTCCACCAGGCTCCACGATAGCTGTTTCCCAAAGCGGTGAACACATGATCATTGCCCTGTAGCGAATCCCCCTTGTCCGCAGGACAGCGAAAAGCCTGCACCGCTCCAACATATCGATTGAGCGGTCGATTCGTTTCCTCGATCAATCCATTGACCCGATTATTCCCCAACACCTCGCCTTTCTGTCCCCCGATGGAGGCAATTCCGGGCGCGAGGGGATACCAATCATCGTTGTCGTCCACATACATTTGGTAGGCCAAGTGAATCTGGCGCTGATTGCTGGCGCACTTGACCTTGTGAGCTTGCTTCTTGGCATTGCCCAAGGCCGGCAGGAGCATGCTCGCCAGAATGGCGATGATAGCGATCACCACCAAAAGCTCGATCAAGGTAAAACCGAACCCTTTTTTTCCCCTGGGAACCAGATGACACGACCTCACGACACCCTGTATCCAACTCGGATCGGGAATCAATGACAAGTCCGCGAACCCATAATCTGTCCCCAGGATCGTGGGTCCGTTTTGCCCAACCAGCAGGCTCATTACCTTCCAAACTTGAAACTTGGTGATGGAACGCAGAAACTAACCCTCCGAACCACCTATAGAGAATGAAATCCATGAAGAAGTTCCCCACGATTGTCCTCGGGATGGCGCTAGTCATTGGTCCTGTCCTACAGGCACAAATCTCGGTTGAAGATTTTGACACCATCCGACTCTACACCTTGAAGAATAACCATGGGATGACGGTGAAGATCACCAACTACGGCGCGATCATTACCTCGATCTCCGTTCCCGACCGAAACGGGGGCTTCGCTGACGTCGCCCTCGGTTACAATCAAGTGGGAGACTATACGAACGCGGTCGACAAACCGTATTTCGGAGCCATTGTGGGACGCTACGGCAACCGAATCGCCAAGGGTGAGTTCACCCTCAACAATGAGACCTATCGCCTCGCGGTCAACAATGGCCCCAATCACCTCCATGGTGGCGTCGTGGGCTTTGACAAAGTCGTCTGGACCGCGAATCCAACGGCGGGGGACGGCTGGACCGGGCTGACCCTCAGTTACTACGCCAAGGACAAAGAGGAGGGATATCCCGGAAACCTCGACATCACCGTCACCTACCAGCTCAACGAAGACAATGAGCTCTCCGTCGTCTACCATGCCACCACCGACCAGGCCACTCCCGTCAATTTGACTCAGCACACTTACTTCAATCTGAAGGGCGAGGGCAATGGAGACATCCTCGGGCACGAATTGATGCTCAATGCGTCTCACTACACTCCGGTGGACTCCACGCTGATCCCAACCGGTGAAATCGCACCCGTGGCGGGAACCCCGTTCGACTTCACGAAGGCCAAGGCGATCGGACGCGACATTTCAAAGAACCATCAGCAGCTCGAATTCGGAGCCGGGTATGATCACAACTGGGTCATCAATGGCGAGACGAAACCGGGTCAGCTCCGCCTCGCGGCCCGCGTTCACGAACCGACCACGGGTCGGATTCTCGAGGTTCATACCGATGAGCCGGGGGTCCAGTTCTATTGCGGAAACTTTCTTGACGGCCGATTGCGAGGAAAGTCAGGTAAGACTTATGTTCACCGAGGAGGATTCTGCCTGGAAACCCAACATTACCCAGACAGCCCGAACCAGGCTAACTTCCCCTCCTGTATTTTGCAGCCCGGCGAAACTTACCAGACGACAACGGTTTTCAAGTTTGCCGCCAAGTAATTCATGACGTTGCTCCGACGGACCCACGCCCCTCCGCCCCGATCACGGGATTGACGCGTTGCTGAGGGGTCCGCATGAGCCCCTTCATCCCCAACCAAAGAACGATCCGGTTCATCGCCGGGTCGTTCTTTTTTGGAGCGCTGAAGATTCCTTTCGGTGCCATCTCCAATCCCGCCCCCCCCGGTCAAGCCCGAGCAAGCGCTTCTCGAGATCAATCCCGTCATCGTCGATTCCCAGGCAAACGGTTACGCCACGTTTCAAAGCCATACCCAGAAAGTCCTCGCCAACTCGAAGGGAGTCTTCATGCCCCCCACTCCGCACGAGAAACCCAAGCGACACCGCCCAGCAATGGCGCCTCTCGTTCAGCGACGACAACGGACAACACTTCTCGACCTCTACGAAGAAACCAATGCCACCAATCCGCCGGTCATTGAGTCCGACTCCGAAGGCAACCTTTATCTCATCCGGGTTGATTTCGTGAAGGGCAACGCCTCCCTCTACCGGTTCCTAGCCTCCGAGCCATACCATCACCCGACCCAAACGCTGATCCCCAACGGCGCGGCAGGCAAATACGCCATGGCGATCGACGAGGAACCAAATCAGATCCATTTTCTTCGCCCACAATAATACCTTTCACATCCTCGGCCTTGATGGAAACGTGCAACGCTCCGTTCACCTTTTGAAACCAGGAGATCAGGCCATTCTCCACATTGAACCCACGAGTTGAATGCGCCCCCCCCGCGGGATCGACATCCCTCCCGGTGGCTCGGAAGATTCCCATCTGGTTGCCTGTGAAGCTGTCGAAGGAATACTGGAAGCCCACGACCGATTGCGTCGCGGGGGCCCCGAATCAATCGACCCATCAGTAAAACCGGAATCAAAATTCTGGGTCGTGACCGACGGTCCGCCGGAGAAAGCGCCCAACCAACTTGACCGGGCAGCATGCGAATTGGTCGTCGCCAAACCCGAAGTAGAACGTTCCAAAGGCACCGCCTGTAATGGAAACCCCAGACACCGTCAGTGTTGACAAAACACTACCCAGAGCAGCACCTAGGGACATCCGCATGGTGGACTCTCTACAATATATCAACGACGCCTTAAAGAATTATGAAACCTCTGCCGGTTTGGCGTTGGGCTGTCTCTGAATCCTGATATTGCATTTGCACCAAACCCTGCCCAACATCCATTGCAACCGCATGATTGCTGCCATCTGCAACGACAGATTCAGCCCACGGATCGCTCACCACGTCGAGTCACTAGGGCTACGATACCAGACTTGTGACAAGGGCTCTATCAGTGAGCTCAGACACCATTCCACGGGCCTTGTCTACCTCTTCCCTCTCGCCGCCACAGAGTCAAGCGATTGGCCAGCGCTCCGGGTCCGTCTGGCCCATACCAACCGACTCTATATCGTCGTGGGCGACACCGCGAGCACCAGCCAGATCGTCAACGTCGTCCGGGATGGGGCCTACGACTACCTTAACCTCAGCGACTCCGCCGAGCGTTGGAAAAGGGCCCTCGAAAAGGCTGTCGAATCCCAGGGCCTCTGGATCCAGCTCTATGGGGGAGCGCCGATTGAGACCGAAGAGATGCTCATCGGATCGTCATCAGGAATGCTCAATCTCAAGGAAGCCATCTCTCGACTTGGTCCAACCGACGCAACCGTTCTCATCCTGGGAGAATCCGGCGTCGGCAAAGAGCGGGTCGCAGAAGCCCTTCACAAAGCCAGTCGGACGGGCCCCTTCATTCCCATCAATTGCGCCGCCATTCCCAAAGACCTCATCGAGGCGGAACTCTTCGGAGCGGTCAAAGGTGCCTACACGGGAGCGCTGACCGATCGCGAAGGTTTGGTCGAGCAAGCCCGAGGGGGAACCTTATTCTTGGATGAAATCGGCGAATTCGATCTCAGCCTTCAGCCAAAACTTCTCCGCTTTCTCGAGACAGGAATGGCGAGAAAACTCGGGCGCACTTCCGAATACAAGGCAGACCTCCGAGTCATCTCGGCAACCAATCGCAACCTTCAGGACGACATCGATTCCAGCTCATTTCGGGCAGACCTCTACTACCGCCTCTCCGAAATCACCCTCCGCGTGCCGCCGCTTCGCTTGAGGAAGGAGGATATCCCCATCTTCACAGTGAATTTCATGCAGAAGGCCGGAGAGCGCTTCGGCAAGATGTTTGATCAGATTGAGCCCGAACTAGTCAGCCGTTTTCAGGATTATGACTGGCCCGGTAATGTGCGAGAACTCAAGAGCCACATTGATCGTATGGTCATCTTGTATGACGGTCCCATCCTGAGAGCGGCGTGGTGGACCCCTCATCAAGCCCGCTCACCCTCAACTCCTCCTCTGTTCAACGCTGGACCGGCAAGCCATTCGCCACCCCCTATCCCGCCGAAGGGAGTGAGCCTTGGGGCCAGGATTCCGTCCCAGAAGGAACGCATGAAGCGAGCCCAGGAACTGCTGGCGCAGGATGACCAAAACCTCAGTTGGATTTCGGCTCAATTGGGAATTCATCCCACCACGCTCTACCGATGGCGAAAACAGGGCAAGGTGTAGCTCCAAAAGAAGGCTCCGCTTCCCTCGGAGGCCCCTCCCGTCCGATTCGCTTCTCCCTTTCTCCAAAGGGGAACCGGCCGCTTCCGAACGTGAGGAATCCTCGAAGGAGTCGAACATCATGGAAGCCGACCTTGAACATGAATACAGCCCGTTGAACCCATCCACCCAACCGGCTCACAGCGATCCAACCCTGAACTGGCTGAGGGCAAGTTCTTTGGGGAATTACCTCTGAAACTGAAAGGTGAACAGATCGGCATGCTTCAACTGAAAACGAAGGCGGATCGGCATGCCGGCTAATGCGCTCACATCGGCACGGCCCTCCCAATGAACGAGGTGCTTGATCGAATCCATGGTAAACGCCTCGCAATCGGCCAGTCGATAACCTGGCAGCGGCTCACCATTCCAATCCTGCAACTCGACGCGCACGCTGCCCCCCGGATCAACCTTGGCGTTGATCGCAAGCTGGTTGCCCTGGAACGAAATGGATCGGGTCCGCAACTCGCCTTCACGACCTACTCTGAGGGAAACAAATCCATCCTTGCGATAGGTAAACCGCCGCAGGCGGCTGTCGGGGCCCGTGTAATAGGCTTCGGTGGCATAGACCGACATCTCGTCGGGCTGCTGCGGCAACGTGAGCAGGCCCCAAGCCATGTAGTTGCTCCGATTGCCGCTTCGGTCCTCGGGCGCCCACTCCGGGATGATGGCCTCGAACCAACGATGAAAGCTCCGACCTCCGTCTCGGCTGGTCATAAAGGTTGGCTCCACCCGCTGGCCTTCATCGGGCAAGTATCGGGTTGGAAAACCAAGCAAGAGATGCGGTGCCTCCGGATGCGGCAACACGGCATTGGTGTAGAGATGTTGAGAGGGGCCGCCATCGTAGGTGACCATTTCGGGTTTTGACCACTCGACGAAATCCTTCGAGGTCCCGGTCATGATCGCTCGAATGCCTTCGTCAAAGGTGCGGTGGAATTCACGGTAGATGCCTGCGGTCGCGTCCCAGAAAGCCAGATTCTGAGAATCAAAGGCTCCGTCCGTGATCACTGGGTCTCTGCGAATCATCGACCAATGAATGCCGTCCGGGGACTGGAACACATAGAGCCCCTTTCGGGCTTTCGGGCGACCGCGCGAAAGCGCCTTATACCTCGCCTCCGGCGGACACGCGGGATTGGGGTCCTTGAAAACCGTAAAACAGTGGGTCCCGATCCCATCCCAGACAATGTTGTTGGCCTTGGAACCATCAAATTCAACGAGTCCGAGGGACGGTTTCGTCCACTGGATGCCATCGGTGCTTTCCGCATAGCAGGTCACCTCGCGATGCCCCGCCTCTTTCGAGCCTTCGTCAAAGTGGGACCCGCGATAATACATGCGGTAGCGGTCGTCATCCTGGAAAATCGTGTAATAGGCGCTCGTATTCCCCTCCCAGGGCTGGTCGGTGACCAAGACGATCTCCTGCGGCTCGGGCCGATGGAGTTGCAGTTCGGCGCTGCCGCTCATCGTTTCAATGACATGGTCATCAACGAAGAGTTCCCGACGATCAGCCAGAGCAATCGGCGTCCGCGTCCCGATCACGGCATAGGGATCCTCCACGCGGCTGCCAGGGTCCACATACTTTGACAGATCGCGCATCGCGATCACCTGGCAGCCCTGACTCCTCAAATACCGCATGTGCCTGATGAAATTCTCCTCCGGAGTGCTGACCCACGGATGCTCGATCGCCGGCACCCCGTGGTAACACAGGACCGCAATCTTGCCATCACGTGCCTGATTCACGGCCCATTTGAGATCCTCAAACCCCGATTGTGGCCCCGAATACCACGTGGTGGGAACCAGCAAGGGATGATCGACCTCCGGATCATAGGCCGGCCCCCGGCCCCCTTGACCGCCATCGCTGAACTCCGGCCTCACGCCACGGCGGGCAAACTGGAATCCATGCCGATCGATCACCTCGACCGCAGCCATCCCGTGGGAAAAGCCTGGGAAGCAAAACGTCGTTGGCTTGGGGATGCCGTATTCCGCACAGCGGCGGTCAATATGAGTCAGGGAGCGCTCCAAGTCTTCCCCGGAGAGGCTGGTGACGTTTCGGTGGCGTTGGGTGTGATTGCCGATCTCAAAGCCCATGTCGTGCAACTCCCGGATCTCCTCCCAAGTCGTGTAATTGGTCTTGCTCTTGAGGAAACCCAGACCTTCGGTGACGTAGAAGGTCGCACCAAAACCCATCTCGGTCACAATCTCCGCCACAAAGAAGCGATCCGATTTGTTGGAGTCATCGAAGGTGAGAACAACGAGTTTGTCTGGAATCGGTAAAAGGGCCTTGGCCTGGATTTGACCATCCCCCGAAACCATTCCCGCCAATAAGAGAGCTGCCGACATCCACTTCATCACGGTCGATCCTAGCGAATCGATTGCCCCTGGCGAGCCAGGACTGCATGCGAATGCCCCCAGGAACTCCCAACCTCAAACCGGACCACCCGCTCCGAGCCGTCCAGCTCTCGACGCCCTTCGAGGAAAGCGTTCGGCAAAACTCTCCCAGATGGGAGCCGTCTATTCACGGGTCACCCTGGCCGCAGAGGCCGCCAAGCGCGCCTCATCGAGCCGGGAAGCTCTGTGCTCCCACCCGTCTTCAAAACAATCGGAGCATACATCGGGAGAGTGCTGAAAGCGTCCGCAGACCGGACAAACCCCTTCCCATTGCCGTTTCTCTTGAGGCGATCCGTGACCCTTGAGAAAAAGCCCCAGCCATTCATTCCACTTTTTCATGCTCAGGTGATAATCCCAGACGAATATGGCAAGTCGCCAACCGATCCGTGAAGGAATGGAAACATCCATCGTGCCTCATGCAAAAACATCGCCGTTTTTTCCCTCGCCAAAACCCTCCGTGTCGCCAATAAAGACTGACCATGACCTTGTTTAAGGATCGGTCCCATTCTCGAGGTGCATTCACGCTCATCGAGTTACTGGTCGTCATTGCGATCATCGCGATTCTCGCGGGAATGCTGCTTCCGGCATTAGGGAAGGCCAAGACGAAGGCCCAAGGCATCTTTTGCATGAACAATCAGCGTCAAATGACGCTGAGTTGGATCATGTATGCCGACGACAATAACGACCGGATTCCTCCGAACCACATCCGGGGCCCGAACCGCCATAGCACCTGGGTCCAAGGCTGGTTGGACAACGCATCGCCGGTCTCCGACAACACGAACACCATCTTCTTGATGCAGAGCCATCTATGGCCCTATCTCAACTCAATCGGCGCCTGGCGATGCCACGCCGACAAGAGCCTCTCCAAGCATCGGGGCCGTCTTATTCCCCGGGTTCGCAGTGTTTCTATGAACAATTGGCTCAATCCCAATATGATCTGGCAAAACCAACGAAAATATAAAGCCTACCGAAAACTTGCCGACATGACCCGTCCGTCACCGACCGGAATCTGGGTGGTGCTTGATGAGCGTGAGGACCGGATCAACAACGGCTTCTTTGTGGTTGATATGGAAGGCTTCTCACCACGAAATCCATCTCGCTATGAAATGGTCGATATGCCGGCCAGTTATCACAACGGGGCGGGCGGTGTGAGTTTTGCCGACGGGCATGCCGAGATTCACAAATGGCTGGATCCAAGAACCACCCCGCCCGTCAAGAAAGGCCGCAACCTTCCCCTCATTTCAGGATCGAGGAACAACGTCGACGTAGCCTGGCTTCAGGAGCGCAGCACCGGCCTCGTGCGCTGAGCGGTCTTGTCGAGCCCACTCCCGATCCAGATCGTGGCGGATCTCTTCCGTTCCCCCTCCATCGTCAGTGATCGGGCGTCCAGCCGTAGGGCCTTCCTTGTGGAACGATCGCCCTCGAGGGATCCGTCTTCCTCCCGAATCACGGCATTCGTTTCCCCTGCCGGAGCCATCCTTCTTGAGTCAAGAGCAGGAGTTCACCAAGGCTTCCTCACTTGTCTTCCATTGGTCTTCCGCCTATTTTATTTTTTAAGCAGTTTCCAATGAGATTACCGCCCAATCAGCCCCTCATCGACCAGAGGGTCAACCCATCGGCCGTCGGATTGAGTCTCGCAATGCTGCTCTTCGCTCTTGTCCGTGTCGAGGCCGAGCCGGTCAACACCCCTCTTCCGTCATTTAACCCTGAACAAATACAGTTTTTTGAATCCCAAATCCGCCCGCTTCTTTCGGAATATTGCTGGGAATGTCATGGAGCCGAGCAGCAGAAGGGCGGATTACTTCTGAGTCAACGAATGTCGATCATCGCAGGAGGGGAATCAGGCCCGGCAGTTGTTCCTGGGGATCCTGAAAAGAGCCTCCTGATCGAAGGAATTCGCTACCGTAACGGCGATTTTCAGATGCCGCCCTCGAAAAAGTTGAAGGAGCGCGAAATCAAACTGTTCGAGCAATGGGTGCGAATGGGTGCCCCGTGGCCTGGAAGCGGGCCGAATCAACGACTGAACCGCAACGCCATGGGGCAGGATTTCAAGATGACGGCTCAAGACCGGAATTACTGGGCCTTCAGGCCGGTCGTCCGCCCCCCCGTTCCCGAGTCCGAGCGAGCCGGTTTCCAATCCCCCATTGATCACTTCATTGACGAACCACTCGTCAAGAAACAGCTCAAGCCACTGCCTCGCGCCGACCGGCGGACGCTGATCCGCCGGGCTTATTTCGACCTTCTAGGGCTTCCCCCGAGCTTCGAGGAGATCGAGGCATTTGAGGAAGACTCCAGACCGGATGCATTCCGACGTCTTGTGGATCAACTCCTGGCAATGCCGCAATACGCGGAACGCTACGGACGCCACTGGTTGGATGTCGTTCGATTCGCCCAGACCAACGGCTATGAACGAGACGACGAAAAGCCCCTGGCATGGCAATATCGAGACTATGTCATCGGAAGTTTCAACTCGGACAAACCCTACGACCAGTTTGTCCGGGAACAACTGGCCGGGGACGAATTCGATCACCCCACCCGTGATTCGCTCATCGCGACAGGGTTCTTTCGACTCGGGGTCTGGGACGACGAACCCGACGACCGCCGCGCCGCTGAGTTCGACGGTCTCGACGATATGCTGAAGACAACCAGCGAGACATTTATGGGCCTGACCATTGGTTGCGCGCGATGTCATCACCACATGTTTGATCCGATTTCACAGCAGGATTACTACGAGCTTCTGGCCTTTTTCCGGAACATCCGCTACTATGACCGACCCCGGTTGGCTCATGACTCCGCGACCTACCTTCCCCTCGCCGACCCCAAAGAAGTTCATCGGTGGCGCTCTCAATTGGCCACGTTGGGAACAAAGGCCACTCAGGTTTATCAATCCTTGACCGAGGACCTTGAAGCGGCAATCAAACGAAAGAAACGCTCCACGCTTACGGACGCTCAAAAAGTAGCGCTCTCCCTTCCTGATTCCGAGCGTACTGCCGAGCATATGAGTCTCGCCCGCGAGGCCGAAAAACGCCTTCAAGTCAAGCGGGAGGAGATCCTGGAAGCCCTTCCGGAAAAGGACCGGCATTCCATCGAGGCGGCCGAGCGAAAGCTCAAAGCGTTTGAATCAAATCCCCCCTGGGGCAAGGACTACGCCCTGGGCGTCCGAGAAAACGGCGCAACTCCTCCCACCACCCACGTGCTGATTCGCGGGAATGCCGGGCGCCCCGGCGAAGAAGTGGCTCCCCGGATTCCCGCCGTTCTCGAAACGACGGAAACCCAGACACCATCCATCCATCCGTTCGAGAACAGCTCGGGTCGACGGCGGTTTCTCGCCGACTGGATGAGCTCCCGCCAACACCCCCTCACGGCTCGGGGATTTGTCAACCGGATCTGGCAACACCACTTTGGCCGCGGCTTGGTCGCCACCCCCAATGACTTCGGCAAAGCGGGCGTTCCACCAACCCACCCTGAGCTACTCGATTGGCTTGCGAGGGAATTTATGGACCATCAGTGGTCGATAAAACATCTTCATCGGATCATCATGCACTCTCAAGCCTATCAGCGCGCTTCGACCCCGGATGCCTTGAATGAGCGCATTGATCCAGGAAACCGGTTTCTTTGGCGTCAAAACCTCCGACGCCTCGAGGCCGAGGCAATCCGGGACGCCATCCTGTCGACATCGGGTCAACTGAACGAAACGATGGGCGGGCGCGGCTTCTTTCCCAATTTGAGCAGTGAAGTTGTGGCGGGCGGGTCCCGTCCGGGCCGGGGCTGGGGCTACTCTGAGGCAAGAGAGCGCAATCGTCGGAGTGTCTACACCTTCATCAAACGAACAATGGGCGTCCCCCTGCTCGAGGTGTTCGATTACAACAACACCGAGGGCTCTCTGGGCACGCGAACCACCACGACGGTCGCGCCCCAAGCACTCACACTGCTCAACGATGAATTTGTGGCCGAACAGGCGGGACACCTCGCCAAAAGACTTGAAGCACGGCACGGATCGAACTTGTCCCAAATCGTTCAAACCGCCTATCGCCACACCCTGTCCCGCGATCCCACGCCCTCGGAGGAAAGCATCGCTCTGGCGTTCATCAGCGATCAGCTCACCAAGCAAACCGCGATCGGCGGCCGACTCACCTTTCGCCCAGAGGTTCCTCAGGCACTTGAGCGGGATTTTCTAAAAAGCCTGCCCGACCATCGGATTCTCGTGCCACCCAACTCAGACTGGCAATCCTTTCGCGGCCGCTGGGGCAGTGAATATGAATCGATCCTCGTGGCCGATGCCTCGCATGGTGCCTTTACCCTTTGGAAACCCGCTTTATTTCGTGAGGCGACGGTGCACGGACGTTTGAAAACAGATGCTTCGACTCAACAAGTCGCTCTCCTCCTCCGAACACGGCCTTACCGCGATAGCCGGCTGGGGTATGAAGTCTGTCTCGACTTTGATTCTGGAGCGATCGTGATCCGGCGGAATCAGCCAGATCAAACCATTCTCAAGACCTTCCCCGCCACGCTTGACCGAGGCACCTGGCTCTCTTTCAAAGTGGTTCTCACGGAGACGACGCTGACCATCTCGGGTGCCGGCCTTACCCGTCCGATCGTTGTGAGCGACCCCCAACCGATCCCTCATAGCGGGTATTTCGGGATTCGGACCTTGGGAGGGAGCACCCACTTTGACCAACTGACGCTCCAAAGTGGGCTCTGGACGGCCGAGGTCAGCAATCGGATTTCCCCGGAGCAGAAGATCCCTCCCGTAGAGGAAGCCGACCTTGATCAACCCGCCTTCGATGAGCACTTCCTCATCCTAGAACCAGATCATCATCGAGCGCGACAAGCCGCCCTCAGAGAGCTTTGCTCCATCCTCTTTAATCTCAACGAGTTTGCCTACATCGATTAGCCACACCGGTTCCCCTTTTGTCTTATGAATCAGGAACTCATTCGTACGCACAGTCGCCGCGAGTTTTTACGGCAATTCGGAACCAGCGTCGCCGGCACTGCGCTTTCAGGCATCTTTCTCGGCGACCGCGTCTTCGCCTCGGATGATGCCGCACGAAGCCCCCTCGCCCCATCACCGAGTCATTTTCCCACGAAGGCCAAAGCTTGCATCTACCTCTACATGTACGGGGGGCCCTCTCAAATGGATCTTTTCGACTACAAGCCGGTCCTTCAAAAATACCACGGGAAGACGGTGGATATGGAGATTAGACGGCGAGATTATCGTCCCTCCAAACTCCTCGGCTCAGAACGAACCTTTCGGCGTCGAGGCCAATCCGGGCTTTGGTGCTCCGACGCGTTTCCCCACATCGCACGACACATGGATCAGTTGGCGGTGGTCAAGTCGCTCTACATGAATTCCTTTGCCCACGGATCCGCCAATCTCCAGATGAATTCCGGACGGACGCTTCAAGGCCACCCAGCACTGGGGGCATGGATTGCCCAGGGCTTGGGCTCTCGCAATCCAAATCTTCCCGGCTTCGTCGTCATGCTCGATCCCCGAGGCGGGCCCATTCCCGGTGCTGCGAACTGGACCAGCGGATACATGCCGGCCGCTTATCAGGGAACGGTGCTGCGCTCGACGGGAAACCCGATCCTCAACCTGAATCCTTCCACGGGGCTCCCGCATTCCCTTCAGGGAATGAAAATCCAGACCATTAACGCGCTCAATCGACTCCATCGCCGGAACCGTGAAAGCTACTCGGAATTGAGCGCTCGAATGGCCACCTATGACTTGGCTTATCAATTACACAGCTCTGCCCCAGAAGCGTTGGACCTGTCGAAAGAGGACGAACGGACCAAAGAACTCTACGGACTCAACGCCCCCAAGGCCGACCACCCACTCGCCATCCCTCCCGCCCATTTCGGTCGACAATGCCTCATCGCCCGCCGCCTCGTCGAACGGGGGGTTCGCTTCATTCAGCTCTACTCAGGGGGAGGGCACCAGCAGCAAAACTGGGATGCCCATTTCGGGGTCGAGGAGAACCTCAAGATCCACTGTCCGGAGGTGGATCGGCCGATTGCAGGCCTCCTCACGGATCTCAAGCAGAGAGGCTTACTCGATCAAACCCTGGTGGTCTGTGGCGGTGAGTTCGGCCGTCAACCCGTTTTTCAGGGGGAAAACGGAGGCCGTGACCACAACCCGAAAGGCTTCACCTACTGGTTGGCCGGCGCCGGAGTACGGGCAGGAACCGAACACGGAGAAACCGATGAACTTGGCCATGAAGCAGTGGTCGACCGCCACCACATCCGAGATCTCCACGCCACCATTCTTCACCTGATGGGCCTCGACCATGAAGCGCTCACCTACCACTATGGCGGCCTCGACCAGAAGCTAACCGGGGTGGTCCCCGCCGAGCCCATCCACCCCTTGATCGCTTAGGGGACCGCTATGGCCTGAGCCGAAGATCGGCGACCATCGGAAGATGGTCGAATTCCCCCTCCCGGCCGCCAAGGTTCCCGTCTCCCGATCGGAGACCATAGCGATTTAACTTCTCCTTCGACATCTCACTCGGATTCAAAACGAAGGATTCGACGACCTCAAGGACACTATCGGAAAAGAGGAACCGATCAAGCGCCCCAGGAGGATAGGGTAAGCCATCATTACGCCAGGTGTAGACCGACCGCCCCGCCCCATTGATACTCGGTTTGAGATCAACCAGGGAGGATTCATCCCAGTCAGGAGCAAAGATCTTTACCCCTCCCATCGGATCACTGAAACGACCGCTCACCAACGTTTCAAGGTGGCGCAATGGATCATCGGGATTACTCTCATAAACGTTCAAATCGCCGACGATCACAAACGGCGTCCGTCGGGGAACCTCCAGGTCCCCTCCTTCTGTTCTCAGATCTCGAATCCGTTCAAGGATGGCATCGGCATGACGTTCCCGGAGGCGTCGATTCTCCGCTCCACTCCGGCTCCGAAAATGAGTGGTCACAAGAAACAAGTCCCGGGCAAATCGACCATCGGGTAAGTCGATGAGCCCCATGGCCTGCCCGTAGTGAAAATCCGGCATTTCAGGCAAGGGAAAGTGAAGCACCAAGTCCCCCCGGGTCCACCCATAGGGATATCGACTGGCGATCAGCACATCTGCCACCCGGTGGATCTTCCATTTTCGCCCCCCCGTCAGAGGATACTCCGCATTCAACAACTGGGTTACCGCCCCCGCCTCTCGCAGTGGCCATATCTCCTGAAGACAGATCACATCCGGCTGCACCGCTCGAAGCACGCGTCCAAAACTGCCCACCCGGGTCGCTGGCTCCTCCCCGATCGGCACTCGAAGCGTGGCCGGGAACAGAGATCCGACTTTCACGTTCCAGCTCAGAATTCGCACCAAGGCGGCTCCGTCATCCGCCTGGCCATCGGAGCGGAAGGAAAGCGGAGGAAGGGGTCCCGGAGCCACGCTTCGCTCAATGCCCTCAGCCCCGCCGCTCGAAACAATCGCCGCGACACCAATCATCCCCAGGGTTCGCAACCACCCATCCACGGTTCTAAAGGTTCTCCCGTCCATTCGCCCGATTCCTTCGCTCCCGGATGCCAAGCGAATCCCTAGGGACGCCCCCATCCCTGCTCGACCATCCAATCATGGAATCGCTCAATCCAACGGTCCGTCGTTCGCCCCTGTCGACGCATCCCGAAGCCGTGCCCCCCCCGCGCGAAGAGATGCAGCTCAGCTGACTTTCCGGCCCCAATCCAATCCTGATAGATTTCCACGCTCTGAGGCCCCAGTTGAAGTTCATCATCGCTCGCAGCAAGCGCGAATAGTGGCGGCGCATCCGACGGAACCCCGTTGCCTTTGACGGCCCAAGCGTAGGCCAGATATATGGGAGCGATGAAATCAGGTCGCGACGTCCGATGGTAATTCAAACCCACCGACGCAGCCACTGTTCCGCCAGCAGAAAACCCCAGAATTCCGATTCGGTTGGAACGAACCCCATATTGCTTTGCTCGCTCTCGCACATGCCGGATCGCCATGAGTCCATCCCCCAAGGCCAACTTGACGATCGGAGCCACAACCTCATCCAGCGGGCCGCGCTGTCCCACCTCCCGCGTCGGATCCTTCGTCCGGCATTCCACCAATCGATACTTCAGCACAAAGCAAGTGATCCCCTTCTCGACTAACCAGCGTGCCACATCGAATCCCTCACTATCGATCGACAGGGCGAAAAAAGCCCCCCCTGGACAGATAATCACCCCCGTTCCAACGGAGTCTTCAGGCTTGGGACGGAACACCGTCAGGGTCGGATCAGCCACGTTGTAGACGACCCGGGTCTTCCACAGGTTGCTTGTGTTCTCGGCTTCTCGATGCGTCCAATGCTCCGAGCCCGGTGCCTTCCCTGGATACAGCCGAACAACCTCTTCTTGTCCCATGAGCGACACCCAAACCGATCCGATCAAGAAAAGCAACCCAACGGCTCGCATCCCCGTAACCTAAACCGATCCCGGAAAAAGGCGATGCGGAAATGGACCACTGGAGGGCGGGTCCGCCATCGAGTCGGATCGAAAATGCCCCCCAAACGCCTTCTTAGCTCGTCCTCAAGGCCGAACACTTGACGCCCCTCCCTCCTCGTTCTATTTTCCAGGAAACGGGGAGCCCAATGTTCCGAGGTGTTTTCGGTAACACGGCTGAGAGTTTCCGGAGGCAACCTGAAAGACCCTTTCACCTGATCCAGATAATGCTGGCGTAGGAAACCTTGGGGATCCCTCCCCGAACTTCCCGCTGCCAAGTCAAAAAAAGGCAAACCATGATCGCATCCAAAGAGGACGTCCAACCCAACAGCTCGGACCCGCTGCCTAACTCAAAAAGGGTCTACGTGAGCGGGAAGCATCACCCCGATCTGAGGGTTTCTTTCAGGGAGATCAGCTTGGCGCCGACCAAGGCGTTCAACGGAGACCTCACCCCGAATGAACCGGTCCGGGTGTATGATACAAGCGGGCCCTGGGGGGATCCCCAATTCGACGGCGACGTCGAGCAGGGACTCCCGGCGTTGCGGCGCCCTTGGATCCTGTCCCGAGAGGACGTTGAAGAATACCCAGGGCGAACGGTCAAACCCGAGGATGACGGCTACCTTTCCAGTCAGCACGCTGAATTAGCCGGCACGAAGAAACCAGAAGATCGCCTTCGACTGTTTCCCGGACTTCAACGGAAGCCTCTTCGAGCTTCGAAGGGCCACCCGGTCACCCAGCTCTGGTATGCCCGCCAGGGAATCGTCACTCCTGAAATGGAGTTCATTGCCATCCGCGAGAACCTCGGGCGCGAGGCGGCTCGGCGCCATGGAAAAGGCCATTCCAGTCTGAGAAATGACCTCCACCAACAGCATTCGGGTCAACCTTGGGGGGCTCAGATTCCCGAAGAAATCACCCCAGAATTCGTTCGCGACGAAGTGGCGCGGGGACGAGCGATCATTCCCTCGAATATCAACCACCCTGAATCGGAGCCCATGATTATCGGGCGCAACTTCTTGGTGAAGATCAACGCCAACATTGGAAACTCTGCGGTGGCTTCCAGCATCGACGAGGAGGTCGAGAAGATGCGTTGGGCCACGAAATGGGGCGCCGACACCGTCATGGATCTCTCGACCGGAAAGAATATTCACGCCACCCGGGAATGGATTATCCGCAACTCGCCCGTTCCGATCGGAACCGTACCCATTTATCAGGCCCTGGAAAAAGTAAACGGCAAGGCGGAGGAACTCACCTGGGAGATTTTTCGGGACACCCTCATCGAGCAAGCGGAACAAGGGGTCGACTACTTCACGATCCACGCGGGGGTGCTCCTCCGCTTCGTTCCCCTGACGGCTCAGCGGGCGACGGGAATCGTTTCCCGGGGAGGGTCGGTCATGGCCAAGTGGTGCCTGGCCCATCACACCGAGAGCTTTCTCTACACTCATTGGGACGATATCTGCGAAATCATGGCTCGCTACGATATCAGTTTCTCGATCGGGGACGGCCTCCGGCCCGGTTCCATCGCGGATGCCAACGACGAAGCGCAGTTTGCGGAACTGAAGGTTCAAGGCGATCTCACCCGGCGTGCCTGGGACCACGGAGTCCAGGTCATGAATGAAGGCCCGGGACACGTCCCGATGCACATGATTCAGGAGAACATGGACAAGCAGTTGGATTGGTGCGGTGAGGCGCCGTTCTACACGCTCGGCCCCCTCACCACGGATATCGCTCCCGGCTACGATCACATCACCAGTGGCATCGGGGCGGCGATGATTGGTTGGTATGGCTGCGCGATGCTCTGCTACGTCACCCCTAAGGAACATCTCGGCCTTCCCAATAAACAAGACGTCAAGGAAGGCGTCATCACCTACAAGATCGCCGCCCATGCCGCCGATCTAGCGAAAGGCCACCCCGGGGCACAGTACCGGGACAACGCGCTCAGCAAAGCACGCTTCGAATTCCGCTGGGAGGACCAGTTCAATCTTGGACTCGATCCGGAACGGGCCCGGGAGTTTCACGACGAGACGCTTCCCCAGGAGGGCGCGAAAAGCGCTCATTTCTGCAGCATGTGCGGGCCGCATTTTTGTTCGATGAAAATCACCGAAGATGTCAGACGCTATGCCTTGGAACGAGGCATCAGCGCCGAGACGGCGCTTGAAAGCGGCCTGCAAGAGAAGTCGAAGGAGTTTGCCGAGACGGGCGGGAAACTTTACACCCAAGCCTAGGGAAAAAACTCGTCCAGCCGATGGCGAGGGGCCTTCCTCCAAGAGGGCCCCCTTCCGATGGGCCCCTTCAGCCTTACTTCGTCCGATTCCGTTCTCGGCAGAGGCAACATCAGAGCCACTCCCAAAAGAGCGGGACCCCTATGGAGTCCCGCTGCCTCTGGTCACTCATCTGATTCCCATGTC
>MDTE01148415.1_pt1 | contig 24988 bp, 12 predicted proteins | sample 811231 | NCBI WGS metagenome assembly MDTE01 (sample SAMN05326651, study PRJNA326480) | marine metagenome | isolation source: seawater | place: Indian Ocean: Red Sea | collected 2010 | reverse complement strand
TAAGGTTCTAGGTCAGCTGCCCATGGCGTACCGAACCACTCGGTGCCAGGATTCATTGCGGCCCAACCGCCTAGTAGGTCAGTGATGATTGATTCTTGGTCGACTGCATGTTGTAAAGCTTTACGTACATTGATATCATCGAAGATAGGTGCTTGAGAGGCATCTGCATTCATTACATAACGCTCACCACCAGCTGGCTGTGTTTGTACCAGCTTAACACCAACTGTTTTTCCAAGTTCCTCTAGCTTCGGTATATTAGCAGAACGTAAACCCCAAGCAATGTCAGTTTCGCCAGTTTCAAGGGCGGCTAACAAAGCTTCAGTGCTAGGGAATATCTCGACAAAGAAGCGTTCTATTGCAGGTGCGCCTTGCCAGTAATCAGGATTGGCTTCATATTCGATGTATTCACCAGTTCTCCACTTCTTGATACTGTAAGGACCAAAGCCAATAGGTTGTCGCATGGCATCAGAGTCATCAAGTCCTGGAGAGTTAGCTTCGATCACTTCCGAAGGGAAGATGAAATCGAAAAGTATCTTAAAGGCTGGGAAAGGTTCATCGAAATTAAGCACAACTGTATAGTCATCGGGTGTATCGATCGAACCGATCTTGTCATAACCCGTTCTGGTGATCGGAGTGTTGTCTGGGTTCATGATAGCTTCCCAGGTTGCCTTAACATCAGCAGAAGTTACATCACTGCCATCATGGAATTTGACACCCTTTCTTAAGTTGTATGTGACGGTACTACCATCAGCAGATACGAGACCATTGGCTACTGAAGGAACTTCTAGTGCCAACTCACCAGTCCAGTTTCCAGGTACATCAGACAATAGCAAACCACGTTGAGCTGTCTTTGAAGTCTCAAGTGAGTTACCACCCTGTGTGTACATGACATTCAGGAATTGGATTTCTTGATTCATTCCTAGGCGGACAGAGTCTCGTGCAGATACTATTTGCTCAGTACCACTGGTTGGTGTCCAGACAACATTCGGTGGGAATGCATCTTCAGAAGCAACGTCTTCGCCAGTGATTTGGAAAACAGCGAGTGCTTCGCCAGTCGCACAGTCACCTTTGTCGGTGCCTTTGTCAGCACAACTGAGCTTACCCGTTATTCCGGCAAAGTTACGTGTAGCTGTAATTGCATCACGTAGTGCTTGGCGTCCCACTCTCAGTGAACCATCATCGTTAACGATTGCTACCTGTTCAATGGCGTCCATAAGAATATGGGTACCATCATAGGCATGTTCGCCGAATGGTCCTGGAGGTGGTTCTCCAGCATGATCCAAGTATTTTTGCTGATAAGCATCTGCTGCAGCACCACTTAGATATGGGCCTGACAGATACATACCGATAGACGCGTCACCTGCAGAAGGTGGGAATGGAGCTACAAGCAAGCCATCTGCTCCAAATAGAGTTGTATTCTCTAAACCAGGGACCTCTGCTGATTGTGCGGCTATGAAATCACCTTCTGGCTGGAAGATGGGGAAGAACAGTACATCGGGCGAATCAGCTGCTACTGTCGTTAGCACAGGGCGCATATCAGTATCACCCTTATTGACTGCCTCGAATGCTGTTACTGTGCCACCATGTTCTGCGAACACATCGACAAATACTTGAGCCAATCCTTGTGTATAAGGATCGCCATCATGTATTGCCGCAGCTGTAGTCGCACCAAGTTCTTCTATTGCAAACTGAGCTGCCATACGTCCCTGGAATTTATCATTATGGGCAGTACGGTAGTAACCAGGCATATAAGTTTGACTTGGGTCGGTTAATGCTGGAGACGTGTTGCTTGGTGATATTATTGACAAACCAGCGTTACTGATTGTAGACATTGCTGCTGTCATTGCTCCAGAGCAGGTGGTACCTATTACACCCAATATACTTGGGTCAGCTGCCACTTTCTGGGCGGCAGTTTGTCCACCTTCAGCGCTACACTGTGAGTCCTCACCAGTTATAGCGATGTCATGACCATGTATCTGGCCACGCTCTTTCACAGCGATTTCCATTGCATTACTAGCTGCTGTTCCATATACTGCTGCGCCACCAGTGGTAGGCAACATAAAGGCTAGGTGTATAGGGTCGCCAGCTGCAATATCAACGAAACCTATTGCATCTTCAGTTGGTTTTTCAATTTCTACAACTTTCTCAACTTCTACAACTTTCTCAACTTCTACTTCTACTTCTTCTTTTACTACTTGTGTTACAACCACTTCCTTTTCCACCTCAACTACTTCTGGTTGACAAGCAGAAACTAAAAGTGCAAGTAGTAATACAGATATTAAGAGATTAGATCTGAATCTAGACATAGAAACTTCCTCCTTTTTCTCCTACTGTATACTGTTGTTTTTGTTTGCTGCAGAAATCTGGACGTCAATTATACCCCAAAAACCCAGTTTGAGTTTGTTTAATAGTTTTATTTAGGTGTAAAAATGAGTCCAAAAGCAAATGAATTGGATTATGTTATCTTGAAAGTATGAATATTGAGGTTATTCCTAATCCTAAACCAACTAATTTGGTCATGTTAACGGGTTCGCGAAATACAATAAATGCTAGGATTACCACTACAATCGTCTCTAGCGATACTATTGGGAAGATTACGCTGCCTGGACCACCAGATCTGATGGCATAAGCTACTGCGGTCATAGCTGCTCCGCCGAAAATACCACCTAACGCAGCTGCTACTGACATCCTATTGGACAACACAAATGGTTGCTTTAGTATGAAAAAAGCAACTATACAGAACAACAGCATGAATAGTGCATCAATCATCAAAAAGCTTGGTATATCCACCTTGTTTTCCAGCCCCATTTGCCAAAAGAATTTCATTAATCCTCCACATACAAGTGCAAAGATTGCTAGATTAATTGGTGTGATCATATTTTCTCCATTTTCATAACTGTTGTTTTATTCTTCATGTGTTTGATGCATGGATTTGGCGCGGTTTTATTTTCAAGGCTACTACAATGAGTACATTTGATATTACAGTGTATATGGCAATCATCAAACATGTTGTATCAATAGTGAATCCGTTATCAAGTAGCAGACCAATGATTACTGGTCCTATTGCTGAAGCCAACACAGATAGTGCCATCATAAGGCTTTTGACTGATCCTATGTTTTCTACTCCATAAAGCTCAGCCCATAGTGCAGACGATGATGTGTGCGAGTAACCCACGTTCAGTCCAAGGAATACCATGTAGGGTAACACAAATAGATAGTGATCAAATGTAGCAATTGTTAGTGCGGCTAAAGCCAAAGGCACCAATTTGTATTTTGCCACTTGTCTGGCACTAAATCTATCAATTAGTGATCCTGCACTTAGCATAGCTATCATGCTGGTGACAGCATACAAAACATAATTTCCGGTAATCCAGCTAGCATCCCATCCCTTATATTCTGCAATGTTGAGGTGATGGAAAAAGAAAGCAGTAATAGCCATAGAAGTTGCTAGAGTACCAGGTAATAAGAGATAAAACCTTGTGTCGCGCATTACCTGAGTACGAGTCCAGCTAATTACATTTATATTTGTTTGGTTTGCAGCTAATGTCAATTCTTGGAGATGTTTAGAATGTGTACGCTCATGTCCTTTCAGTAGCCAAAATATTATAGGTATACTTGTTAGGCCTAATATGATTGCCGTAGCTCCATAGGTCCAGCGCCAACCATAAATCGCAATAGCTGCCACTGCTAAAACCGGCAATGATGCCTCTGCGACTGACTGACCCAAAGATGCTATAGCAAGTGCACTTCCTCGCTCTTTGTCAAAATATCTTGCCATACTGGTAATACCGGTATGTGAAGCAAGTGCCTGACCCGATTGTCTGAGCAAGAAAATACCAAAACATAGTGATAAGGGTCCCCGAATCGTTGGAATGAATAAGCAAGCAGCAGTCATGAAGATACATACTGCTAGACTAAAGTTTCGTAATTTGAAACGGTCTACCAGTGGGCCAGTCCATAGCATTGTAATGGCGCTTGCTAAAGTGCCGATCATGTAGATCGTACTCCAAGCGGTATGACTAAGGTCAAACTCTAACTGAAGTTGAGGCCCAAATATACCAACAAAAAATGTTTGCCCAACACTTGAGAAAAATACCATCGCAAATCCAAATGCTAACAAGCGTGGGTTGGTTAATATCATGCGTTTATATGTTGCAATCATTTTTCAAAAATTAGTCCATAAATTTAATTGGGTTCGTAAGACAGAATAGAAGATAACCACCTTTCTAGATCGGTAAACTCAACATTTTTACGCTGGGCGAGGCTAGAAATTTGATCTTTAGTGATATTACCTGTACTGAAATAACGGGATTCCGGGTGGGCAAAGTACCAACCACTTACACTGGCAGCCGGTGACATTGCATAGTTATCTGTTAAGCTGACATTTGCATTATTTGTAGCATCAAGCAGCTTGAACAATTTGATTTTCTCTGTGTGATCGGGACAGGCAGGGTATCCAGGCGCAGGTCGGATGCCCACATATTTTTCGCGAATTAATTCATTGTTCGTAAAAGATTCGTCAGGACTGTAACCCCATAAATCAATTCTTACTCTTTTGTGCAACTGTTCTGCTAACGATTCGGCTAATCTATCTGCTAGCGCTTTAATCATAATGGAAGAATAGTCATCATCCAAATCTATATAGTGTTGTGACAATTCATTAGCCCCCAAACCTGCAGTTAATGCGAAACCGCCTATATAATCGCGGATACCAGTTTCTTTAGGGGCTATATAGTCTGCCAGGCTATGCAGTACTGTATTGTCACTTTTTTGGTTCTGTTGACGAATGTGACATAGTGTGGCCAATAATTTGTTTGGATCATCGTTGCTGTACACCTCGATGTCATCGTGGTTTACTTGATTGGCAGGCCAAATACCAACTACTGCTTTTGCTGTTATAAGTTGCTTGTTGATTATTTCGTTTAGCAATTCTTGTGCATCGTCATACAATTGTTTGGCTTGATTGCCTACTGTTTCGTGCTGAAAAATTTTCGGGAATTTCCCTGACAATTCCCAGCTGGTAAAGAACGGAGTCCAGTCAATCGTGGCAATCAATTCCTCTAATGCATAATCGTCAAACACATGTATGCCTGGCTTGCGCGGAGTGGGGGGAACAAATGCTTCCCAGTCAAGTTTAGGTCTCTTAGTTTTAGCTACTTCGTAGCTAAGATAATTTTGACCGGAGCGACGTTTTTCAGTCCTTGCCCTGACATCTTTATACTCATTTTGTATGCTGGAGATATATGGGATGCGTTTCTCGTCACTCAATAATGTGCTAACTACAGTCACCGCGCGACTGGCATTGGGAACATAAACAACCTGATTGTTAGAGTAATGTGGTTCGATTTTTACTGCAGTATGTGTTTTGGATGTAGTTGCCCCGCCAATTAATAAAGGGATGGAACAACCTATCCTTTGCATCTCTTTAGAGACATGTACCATTTCTTCTAGTGAAGGTGTTATCAGTCCACTCAGTCCTATAATGTCAGCATTCTCCCTATTGGCTGTTTCTAATATTTCTTCACAGGAAACCATCACTCCTAAATCAACAATTTCATAGTTGTTGCAACCTAGCACTACACCGACTATATTTTTCCCTATATCATGCACATCACCTTTTACAGTGGCGACCACTATCTTTCCTTTATACCTAGTCTGTTCCCCTGCAGATTCTTCTTCTATGAATGGAGTTAAATGACCAACAGCTTGTTTCATTACTCTTGCACTTTTAACTACTTGTGGCAAAAACATTTTACCTTCTCCAAATAAATCTCCTACTACGTTCATACCGTCCATTAAGGGACCTTCTATAACATGCAAAGGTCGATCAGCATTTTGCCTGGCTTCTTCTGTATCTTCAATAATGTGTGTTGTAATGCCTTGGACCAATGCGTATTCAATACGTTTCGATACAGGAAATGATCTCCATTCAGGGTTTTCTGCTCTTTCTTCTGACAATTTGTTTTCTTTATAATCATTTGCAATCTTGAGTAACTGTTCTGTAGCATTTACATTGGTGTTTAAGACGGCTTCCTCTACTGCTTTACGTAATTCTATCGGTAAGTCATCATATAGTGCTAATTGGCCTGCATTTACTATTGCCATGTCCAACCCAGCTTTAATTGCGTGGTACAGGAATACTGAATGTATAGCCTCTCTTACTATGTTGTTGCCTCGGAAAGAGAAAGATACGTTGCTCAGCCCACCTGATACTAGTGCTCCAGGCAAGTTGTTTTTGATCCATTTGGTTGTTTCGATGAAATCAATAGCGTACTTATTGTGTTCTTTGATGCCAGTAGCTATAGGAAAGAGATTAGGGTCTAAAATAATGTCATGTGGACTAAAGCTCAGTTCATTGACCAATATATCGTATGACTTTTTACATATTTCTTTACGGCGCTCTAATGTGTCAGCTTGTCCATCTTCATCAAATGCCATGACAACAACAGCTGCGCCATAATGTTGACAAAGCTTAGCTTGCTTTATAAATGACTCTTTACCTTCTTTTAGAGAGATTGAATTTACAATAGATTTGCCTTGGGTACATTTTAGTCCTGTTTCAATAACATCCCAGTTAGATGAATCTAACATGATAGGAGCTTTTGCTATGTTGGGCTCTAAAGCAATCATATTACAAAATTGTTGCATAGCTTCTTCTGAATCTAGCATTCCTTCATCCATATTTACATCAATTATTTGTGCTCCTTCATTGACTTGAGACTCAGCTATTCCTAATCCCGCTTCGTACTCATTAGCAATAATCATATTTTTGAATTTTGCAGATCCAGTTATATTGCATCGCTCGCCAATGTTAACGAAAAGAGAGTTTTTAGTGATGTTGAAAGCTTCCAGTCCGGCAAGGCGACATCCAGGTTCGATATCTGGAATGGTGCGAGGGGATTGACCAGAAACTACATCAGCTATGGCCTCGATGTGTTTTGGGGTGGTTCCGCAACAACCTCCCACGATATTGATAAAGTTGTTTTCTACGTAATCCGCGATTACAGTTGCCATGTGACCAGGGCTTTCATCAAATTCTCCCAACTCATTTGGCAAACCTGCATTTGGATGGACACTAGTGTAACTTTCAGATATGCGTGCTAATTCCTTAACATGGGGTCGCAAAGCATCTGCTCCGAGCGCGCAATTTAATCCTATGGAGATAGGATTAGCATGTGCGACAGAATTGTAAAAAGCCTCTACTGTTTGACCAGTCAAGGTCCTGCCGTCTTTACCTGGTATGGTTCCAGAAATCATGATGGGTAGTTCGTAATTTACAATATCGAATGCAGACTTCGCAGCAAAAATTGCTGCTTTTGCATTGAGTGTATCGAAAACAGTTTCAATAAGTAGAATGTCTATATTTGTATCAAGCAATGCAACAATTGATTCTTGGTAATCATTTACTAGCGTATCAAAGGTAATGTTGCGGGAAGCTAGATCATTCACGTCATGTACTGTACAAGCACCTCTAGTAGTGGGACCTATGACACCAGCTACAAACCTTGGTTTGTCGGGAGTCATATTAGTAAAGTTGTCTGCAGCTTGACGAGCTATCTTACCAGCTTGACGGTTGATCTCGCCAGCGAAGTCCTCCAGGTCATAGTCAGACATAGAAGTACGATTAGCATTGAATGTATTGGTTTCAATAATGTCAGCTCCAGCTTCCATGAAAGACGTGTGAATATCTCTGATTAAATGAGGTTGTGTTATAGAGAGTAAGTCATTGTTGCCTTTAAGGTCCTTATGGAAATTTGTGAATTGTGTGCCTCTGTAATCAGTTTCTGTCAGCCTTAATGATTGAATCATAGTCCCCATAGCACCATCCAGTACTAGTATTCGTTCATTAAGTGCTCCGTAAAGGGCTTCTAATCTTTGTTTACGTTTCATTGAATGTGTAGTTAGTAACATTTGCCAACCCATGATTGTAACATGTAGTTATCAACACTCTGGCAGTATATTCAACGATATTTGCATTGAAAATTGGCGCTAATGCTAGTTTACGATATCTGTTGGCTACCATGTATATTAATTTTAATATAATATATACTCTTAAACTGTAATGCTCATTTATGCTGCCAGTTGTTTGCTGGTTTGTCGAGCAAGATATTAGGTTTTGTTATATTTGGCTGGTTGCAAACCTTCATCATAATCTGACCACATTATTAATTAACTAGCGATTATTTTATGGCATCTAACAATATCAAGAATGTTTACCTAAGACTGATCGGATATTTATCCAGATACAAGCGCTTCGTTTTTGCTGGGTATGTCGCCATGATATCTGCATCGCTGATTAACTTGTTGTTACCGCAGGTAGTGAAAAATGCTATAGATCAAGGTCTGGCAGAGGGTAACATGGGTTCTATTTTGAGATCGTCCTTGTTAATACTGCTTATCGCTGCTGTTCGTGGTTTGGCAGCATTTGGGCAACGATATTGTGGAGAGTGGCTTACGTACCGAGTCGCTTATGATTTACGCAAGGATTTCTTTGATTCTATTCAATCAGTTCCTATTTCATTTCATGATGTAGCACATACTGGTGATTTGATGAGTAGAGCCACAAGTGATACTGCTGAGACCGAGAGATTTGTTGGAATGGGACTAATGGATTTAGGATCTGTGATAATTTTATCAGTTGGGGTTTGTGTGGCTATGTTTTATGAAAGCACTTATTTGGCATGGCTTTCAATTGGGCCAATATTGTTAGTGCTTGTATTAAGTGTTCGTTTCGCTGGTCGTGTAAGGCCGATGTTTAAAGCTGTGCAAGAACAAATGGGTATTCTTTCTACTAGAATGCAAGAAAGTATGACTGGGATCACAGTTGTGAAATCTTTTGCACGAGAAACACATGAGTTTGAAACTTTCGAGCGTGAGAATGAATCTTGGTTTCGCAAACGATATAGGGGCATTTTGGAGTGGGGAACTTATTGGCCATTGTTTGGTTTTGCTTTGGCTTCGAGCGTGTTTATTTTACTTTGGTTTGGTGGTCCTCAAACAATCGATGGCACCGTATCTGTGGGCAGTTTGTTTGCAATGGTGTGGTATGTGTTAATGCTCAATGGCCCATCCCAACGGCTAGGTTTCCTAGTTAATCTTGCGGCTACAGCTGGAGCAAGTGCTACTAGAGTCTTTAGCATAATAGATGCTGATGCGGAGGAGACAGCTGCCTCTGGCAGTATTGCATTGGAACATGTCAATGGTGAGGTAGTCTTTGATAATGTTTGTTTTGGGTACCGTCCCGGTCACAATATTGTAAATGATATTAGCTTTCGTGTTTCTGCTGGTCAGACAGTGGATTTAGTAGGCCCTACAGGTTCGGGTAAATCCACAATTATTAACTTGATACCACGTTTGTACAACACAACAGATGGTCGTATATTGATTGACAAGGTTAACATCAATGATATGAGTCTCAATGGTTTGCGCAAACATGTTGGTGCGGTGATGCAAGATATTTTTCTGTTCAGTACAAGTATCAGAGATAATATAGCCTATGGTGTTGGGGATGCTAGTGATGAGGAAATAGTCGAGGTGGCGAAAGCGGCTAATGCTCATGAGTTTATTTTGAAATTCCGCGATGGATATAATACTCTTGTTGGTGAGAGAGGCGTGTCTTTGAGTGGAGGTCAAAAACAGCGTGTTGCGATAGCTCGTGCTCTCCTGAGGAACCCAGCGATTCTTTTATTGGATGATTCTACTAGCAGTGTGGATACTGAAACTGAGTATCAAATTCAGCAGGCATTACGTATGTTAATGCGTGGGCGTACTACATTTATCATTGCGCATCGCTTGCTGACTTTGAAAGAGGCTGACCAGATAATTGTATTAGAAAGTGGCAATATAATTGAACTTGGTACACACGAAGAGTTGTTGGCGAACAAAGGTTCTTATCGTAATCTGTATGACTTGCAATTGCGCAGTCAGGAGGAATTTCAATATGATCCTGAGTAATCTCAAGTCAATAAGTGGAACGTACAAAGTGTGCATACAATAGACAAAGAATGATTTAGTAAATATGACAAATTCAAAAGATTCATCCGGAGAACGATTAGCAGCCCGCTCCATTCATGGTGCGTCTGGTCGTAACTGGCTTTTTAGGAAAGGAGTAACAGCTGAAACTGCTGAAAGGCAACAACGCGAGAATAGACTCTCTCGGTTTCTACAAGAAGATGAGGATGAACTTCATGACAGTACCCGTGATGCCGCTTTATTAGCTCGATTAATATCTTACATAGGCACATATCGTCTTAGAATCATCATTGCTGTTAGTCTTATGATTGGCACGGCTCTTCTTGCCGTTGTTCGGCCTTGGTTGGTAGCTCAGGCTATTGACGAAGGAATAAGACTCGATGATATGTACGCGCTGCGAATGTGGACCTGGCTTTTTATAGGCGCTGCATTAGGTGAACTCGTCTTTAATAGGGCTCGTATACTGATTATGGCTTATATTGGCACCAAAGTAGTGGCTGACATGCGGACAAATCTATTTCGCCATATGCATAATCTCTCGCTGAATTTTCATAATAACTATAGCGTAGGTAGGTTGATGAGTCGTTTGATTAGTGATGTAGGTGTGTTGCAGGATTTTATTACGTGGTGGTTCACTGGAGTTGCTAGATCAGTGTTCATATTGCTGGGGATTGTAGTGGCTATGTTGGTAATGAATTGGAGATTGGCACTTGTTACATTTGCAATCCTTCCTTTGATGATTTTATTGACGAACTATTGGCGTAAGCGAGTACGAAGTGTATACCGTGCAGCTCGTCTGCGTTTGTCTCTGATAAATGGTTATCTTAATGAAGCGATAACTGGTATACGTGTTACGAAGAGTTTTTCTCGAGAAAACAAGAACCAGGATCATTTCAAAGATTTAAATATGTCATACTTTGATGCCAATGCTGAGACAGCTCGGCTAGCTGCTATCTTCTTTCCCGGAGTCGATCTAATGGCCTCGCTTGCCACTGCGGTAGTAGTGGGTGTAGGTGGTTGGTTAGTGCTGAATGACACATTAACAGCCGGTGTACTCGTTGCATTTTTGATATACGTGGATCGGTTCTTCGAGCCAATACGTGAGATGGCAGAGCGTTACAATATATTTCAGGCGACTATGGCTGCTAGTGAACGAATATTTGGACTTATGGATACAAGTCCTGATTTATTAGATGCTTCCGATGCGGTTCAATTGGCTGCTGGTTTGGGAAAAGTTGACATTGAAGATGTACATTTTGCTTATAAGAAAGGTGAACAGGTACTCAATGGTGTAACGATAAATGCGGAACCTGGTCAAACCATAGCATTAGTTGGTGAAACTGGAGCGGGCAAGAGTACTATCATTAGGCTTATAGCACGGTTCTTCGAAGTGATGGATGGCCGCATTTGTATTGATGGTCATGATATAAGAAATGTAACTATGGGAAGCTTACGCTCCCAGATGGGTATTGTGCTGCAGGATACATTTATATTTGGAGGTACCATCTATAGTAATATACGTTATGGACGCCTAGAGGCATCTGATCAGGAGGTTGAGCGCTGTGCTAAGGCTGTTGGCGTACACGATTTTGTTGAAGGACTTCCTAACGGATATGACACAATTGTGGGCGAAAATGGTGTAAATCTTAGTATGGGTCAAAGGCAACTCATTTCATTTGCGCGGGCCTTGCTTGCGGATCCTGTTATATTGATTTTGGATGAGGCTACCAGTAGTATTGACACTACACATGAAATGAAAATACAGGATGCCTTGAAAGTACTTTTAGAAGGGCGAACATCCTTTGTGATTGCGCATCGTTTGAACACTATTGTAAATGCTGACCAAATTGTAGTGTTGGAAGATGGAAAAGTAATTGAGAATGGCTCACACCAAGATCTGCTAGCTATGAAAGGGAGCTATTACAATTTGTATACCATGCAATGGGCTAGCAATATGTCTAACACCTAATCTTCGGGATATTTATTCTTACTTTCGCACAAACAATTTAAACACGATTTAAGCTTAGCTTGAGTCATTTTTTAATAAGTTGAATTGTCCTATCTTCATCTTCTTATTTTTCTTCTCATTGTCTCTTCTTTAGAGTTGATCAAAGGAGTGTCACTATCACGAGTATGCACTCCTTTGATCAATTCACTTTACGGTTAGTTGATTGATTTGCGAGTTTGTTCTCTATATTTATCGGCGATTTTTACTTGGATTGATTTTTAAATGCTATCATCATATATAATAATGTGGTTGTAAATTGTAGTTGCATTTTATTATCAACATCATACTAGTTAGGTGGTATATATGACAATCCAGCATGACTCTGTGTGGAGAGTAAACGTTCAATCAAGGAATATATCTGTTAATACAATGCCAAAGTCTTGGCGAAAATTAGGCGGACGTGCTTTAATAGCTCGAATACTCCTGGATGAAGGTGTTGCTGGATGTGACCCAATGGGTCCTGATAATAAACTGATTTGGTCAGTAGGTCTCCTAGTGGGCCATAAGGTTTCCTCATGTGATCGTATTTCACTTGGTGGCAAGAGTCCACTTACTAATGGAATAAAAGAAAGCAATGCTGGAGGATCAACCGGTCTATTATTGTCACATCTTGGTATACGAGCTTTAATTCTTGAAGGACAGCCCTTATCTGACGAATGGCAGGTTCTACGGATTGACAATAAAGGTGGAGTTTTCGAATCTGCTGAAGACATATTTGGATTGGGAGTATATGATGCTTCTGAGAAGCTTATGGAAAGGTATGGAAAGAAAGTGGGCATCACTTTGATTGGTCCAGGCGGTGAAATGGGTATGTACTCCGCCGGTGTTCAGAATTTGGATAAGGATGGTGTTGCTTCAAGAATTTGTGCTCGTGGGGGATTGGGTGCTGTGATGGGTGCAAAAAGAATCAAAGCAATTGTTATTGATGGTGCTAATGGGGAGAAACCACCGTTAGATAGGCCGGATTTGTTCAAGGAAGCTCGCAAACATTATACGGAGAAATTACTTGCTCATCCTCAGACTAAAAATTATAGTGATTATGGCACTGCAGCTATGGCTGAGATTTGCAACGGTTTTGGAGCACTACCAACGCGCAATTTTTCGTCAGGCCAGTTTGAACATGCTGAGGCAATTGGTGGAGAAACTATGCGTGAGCTTATGCTAGAAAGAGGTGGTGATAGTGACACATCACACGCTTGCATGTCAGGATGCATTATTAGATGTTCTAACTGTTTTGCAAGTAATACTGGCGAATTAATTGTATCCCCTGTTGAATTTGAGACGATAGGATTGGTAGGGTCTAATTTAGGTATAGATAATTTGGATGATATTGCTAAGTTAAATTGGGAGATCAATGACTTAGGACTTGACACAATTGAAGTAGGTGCCACATTGGGAGTGGCTGCTGAGGGAGGGTTGCTTGAGTTTGGAGATGCGGACCGTGCCATGAAATTATTGTATGAAATTCGCTCTGGAACCACATTGGGTAAGGTGCTTGGTAATGGTGTGGTTGCAACTGGGAAACATCTAAACGTGGAGCGGGTTGCAGCTGTAAAGGGTCAAGCTATGTCTGCATATGACCCCAGGGCCATTAAGGGCAATGGCGTGACTTATGCTACTTCTCCTCAAGGTGCTGATCATACTTGTGGCAATTGTATTAGAGCAGAAATTGACCACCTTTCTCCGGAAGGTCAGGTGGAAGTATCCCGTGATGCTCAAATCAAGATGGCTGGTTATGACACTTTGGGCGCCTGTTTGTTTGGTGGGTTTGGTTTTGCAAGTGCTCCTGGTGCACTGAGAGATTTGATCAATGGTCGTTATGGATGGGGTGTTGATGATGATGTATTATATGATTTGGGCAAAATTACACTGGATCTCGAGATAGAGTTCAATCATGCAGCGGGTTTTGGTCCTGAAGACAACAGGCTTCCCGAGTGGATGAAGACTGAAGAACTACCACCTTTTAATACGGTGTTTGATGTTCCTAATGATCAGCTTGATAGTATTTTTAATTGGTGACATTTGTTTATAGTTTGATTGGACTGGATGCATTATTGTACTGTGGAATCACAAGTTTGTTGATATAAATTACCAAATAATACTAATCTTGTATGTCAAGCATAGTTAATTCCCAAAACATAATCTGGACTGGCGAGAATCCCTATATTAGGCTTTTTGATAGGGAATCTGGATTAGTTGTTACATCTATTAGTTTGTTCCGCATCGTCTATTCTGCACAATATGGCAACGGTCATGCTTTGTTTTTGCTGAGCGATATTGATGCTAACGGATTCAGTTCAAAGGATGACTATTGTTTTTGTTTGACTGACAATCTGGTTCTTGCCAATTGGCTAAAAGAAGAAGTAGTTGTTGGATATACTGGATTTAGAGATATGCCTGACGAATATAAAGCAATGCCAATAATTCAAACTAACGATTTTTCCTCCACAGGTGATCCTAAGTATTCATGGACTGAGACCGTTAAGGCGGAAGGTATTGAAATAGCACTAAGCTGGGACTCTCTTGAGGCTCCGTTCTACGCAGAAATACCATCAGCGGAATGGCCAAATACTGTCTGCACAGTATTGCAAGCATCTCGCGATGTAGATGTACTCATTAATGGTAAGAGGCCTAAGGGTCATATTAAGAATGAAGACTTTTATGGGAAACCATCTACATCTTGCTGTTTGGCATTTTCTGAAACTTGGCTATCTCTCAAATAATAACTTTGTGTCTATATGAGACAAATGGAAGGAACTATTTGCACATGTTTTAGTGCAGCAGATCGATGTCTTCTGCTTGGGTCACATATACATAATAAGCGCCGAGTTGGGTGCCCTCTTCAGTGTTGAAATATGTCTTTAGCCGGGTAGGACCTGACTGAACAAATAGACGAAATTCGACGCTATTGGCAACAGGACTGACTTTTTCAATTCGTTCTCTATCTCCAACTATTATGCTAGCAGTGGTTATCATTAGCTCTTTACCACCATGATATAGGTCTATCGTCTCACCCGGAATGCCTGCTCTAATTGGTCTATCTTCTTCTTTGGGCCATCTTCTGAGCTCAAAAATGTATTCACCATCCTTCTCAACATTTATAGACCAATATCCGTTGCACTCCAAACCGTTCCGTATTTGTCCTTGGTTCCACGCTTGTCTTTCGCCATGCCAATCATGGCTTGTCAAGGTAGTACATTTTTCTTGCGCATTGCCAATTATAATTGGGCACTCTTCATCAAATCTGGTAGAAACTATTTCCCACCATTCCTCATAGTGTTGTCTTAAGTTATGTACTATGTCTTGATTCTGCAAGGCGACATCATATCTTTGCTCTGGATCCAGTTGCATATCATACAATTCTTTGCCATTTATCAGACGCCATTGCTGTGTCATGGTGGCGCTTTGTTTCCATTTGATAGGTTGTTCAACCCGCTGCGAATCAGTCACTACTACCCGGTCCAGTGATGGTTTATTTTCCTCCCTAATAAAAGGTGCTAGGCTTATACCATGAAACTTGCTGTCTTCAACCTGCGTTAGGCCACATAATTCTATTAGTGTCGGCAATAGATCTATGTTTGCTGATAGCTGTTCTATGTCACGTCCTTTAACTAGTTTGCCTTTAGGCCAATGTATGAACAATGGTACACGATGGCCGCCATCATATTCTGAACCTTTTCTGCCCCTCATACCAGCATTAAATCCATTTACGACATAATTGTGGTTGTCCATGCTACATCCGGCTGCAGTACCGTTATCTGTCATAAAGATCAAGATAGTATTTTCTTCGATGCCTAGATCACGTAATTTTGTTCTCAGTCTAGATATGTTTTCATCGATATTTGTGATCATTCCATAGAAACGAGAACGGAAATCGGGTACTTGCTGATGGTATTGATTGCTGTAGATTGGCGGAACGCGGAAAGGACTGTGGGGAGCATTAGTCGATAGATAACATAAGAAAGGCCTGTCGCTTTTGTCTTCTATAAATTTTAGTGCTTCATCGAACCAAACATCAGTACAATAACCTTTGAAAGATTCTGTTATGCCATTGCGGAAATAAGTATCATCAAAATAGTCGTTTTTCCAGTAGTCTGGAGTTTGACTGATCCCACCACCGCCATGATAAAGCGCTTTTTCAAATCCTCGGTCATGTGGACGGAATGGGTAGTTGTCTCCTAGATGCCATTTTCCAAACATGCCTGTTCTGTAGCCATTCTCTCGGAAAATATCTCCCATAGTAATCTCGGATTCTCGCAATAATGAACGTCCTCCAACAGTATGCCAGACGCCTGTGGAATTACAGTATCGGCCGGTCATGATTCCAGCTCTGGTCGGGGCGCAAGTTGGACCAACATGGAAGTTTGTAAATCTGACGCTCTGGCTATGTAGTTTGTCTAAGTGCGGGGTATTAATGATTGTATTGCCATGACAACCTAGATCACCATAGCCTTGATCATCTGTGATCACAAATAACACATTTGGTTTGTCAGCAATCGTCTGAGACATTATTGTAGTCTCATTAACTTATTTCAATCATCTTATGCATATCCAACTTGTCAACTACAAATGTAAGGTGTCCTGACTCATATTTAAAATTGATAGGCTGATCCTCAGGTACACATGTGATCTTATTAGGAGACTGATCCATTCGTAGCGATACGTTGATATCATATAATGGAACGATGTCTTCAATTACCTCAATCTCTCCTCGCATAATTGGGCTAGCATAAAGTAGATGTAAAACTAGGTGGTTGTTGTGAGTTTGTCTCATGAGGCTAGCGCGTCCTGCAGATTTTAGGTCTACTTCTAGTAGGGGATCCGTGTACACAAGTTTCAAGCAGTTGCTAAATAAGTCTCGATGTAGCTTCATGCCCATTTTCTCATATATTCTAAAGAGTGGTTGGGCAATATGAATAATCTTTCCTTTCTTAACTACGGATGGATGGTCAGACAATCTATCATACGGTGTATTCCGATGTCCGCAAAATTTTCCCACAGTGCGATTGAACTCGGGCGACCAAGTGTTTGCAAGTATTTTTGCATCTGTCACTTCAGTTGCTATTCCTGATTCGTATACTAAAAATGGTGACTTAATCAATCCGTCGCCCGACAACTGATGTGCTTCTATATACTCAATATCATTATGTGAACGTCCCTTATATGTTAGACCACAATCGATCGCGAACGAATCTTCTTCCCAATTAAGTCCACTATTGTTTGTCAGAATGAGTGCACCACCTTGTTGGATGAAGTTTTCCAGTTTAGACTTTAGAGTATGATCGATTAGGATTTCATCTGGAAGAATCAACAAACGATATTGGGAAAAATCCATGGTTTGGTCAATGATTTTAAATAATATTTGTTCTTGAAGTAGCATACTGCTTGCTCCAAGATCGCTGGTAATAAAATCATTGTCTCCATGTAAAGCAGTTGCTGATAATATTGCTACATCTGCTACCATCGTAGTATTTTCTATCCACGATTCGCGTTGTTCAACATATTCATATGCTTCTCCAATTATTTTGTAAGTATCGTCATTCATTTTCCCGCGAGGGTCTAATTGGTCACCCACTAAGCATCTGCTTCCAAGAGAGATCATTTGCGCTACTTCATATTTGAGAGCAGTCGGGTTTTTGAAGCCACCAATTTCTCCCCATAGGGAATGGAATTTTCCTGTCTGACCAAGAAAATCGAACTCAGGAACATTAGTGAAATAGCGAGCAAAGGTAGGGAAGTAATTGTATCCCCAGTGACTGGTTGGCAGCGATTCTATTTCGTGGTGGGACCAGTAAGGATATAAATCATACCGTCCCATTTTATCTTTTCCGTTGTGATATATAGTGGCTTTGGAGTTGTTGCTCCATACTATGTCAGTTACACGTTTGAGGTAATTTTTGTAGACAATGCGAGAGCACTCTACGCGATCCTCTTTATTCAAAGGATCAAGACCGTGCTCTTGCATAGTTTTTTGACACCAGTCACACGTGCATTCATGCTCATTTGTTATGTCAAAGAAGAAGCCACTAGGGTTGTATAGTTCAGATACCTCCTTTGTTATTGGTACAACTATCTCTTCTAGGTATGGGCTATTTAGGCAAAGCATGTACCAGCTTGGCCCAGTCGTTTTAGCATTCTGAGGATGTGAATGGTCTGGACCCATCATTGAACCGTCGATGTTTCGAATGACCCATTCAGGGTGCTCACGAGAGGCTTTGTCATTCCAGCGTACAGTTATGTAAACAGGCATATTGATTTTGGCTTTCTTTCGAGCTTTCAGCATTCGGCCTAAGAGGTCAGTCTTGAGATTAGGATGCGCCATATCTGTTTTGGTTGGGTAATAAGCCCATCCATGATGGCAAGTGGCAAAAACTGTGATTGAGTTTACTCTACCGATTTCAAGGGCTTTAATGAATTGATTTTCATCAAATTCTGCACCTACGTCTTTACAATACTCAGATGTATGAAAATCTAGATGGACTTGACGATAGCGAAGTTTTGGAAAATTAGAGGTCATTGTTGGTCACCTTATTATTGTGAATCATAGACTAGATTTGAGATACGAACACCTACTTTTTTGTAGGGTCATGCATTATGTTTGACAAGCACTAAAACTCATGGTACATTCTCACTGACATCGATGATTTTAGCATATTTGATGTTCAGCAGGATTCACGAATAAAAAAAAATAAAACAGATATGCTTGTTTATATGATATTTATTGCATCATAAAAATAAGTTTCATCTGTTGCTTGGAATTTATAGGTTTAGCTTGCAGTAAGAAGTATTTAAATGTCTAGTAGCAAGATTTATTATAGGGAGGGAGGATATAAATGAAGAAAATAACCTATTTTTCAGTTAGTTTACTAGCTGTAATTGGTTTATTACTTTCATCTTGTCAACCACAGGTTGTTGTAGAGGAAAAAGTGGTCATACAGGAAAAGGAAGTGGTAAAAGAAGTAGAAGTTGAAGTTGAGAAGGAAGTAGTTAAAGAAGTAGAGAAACCTGTCACAGAATACGTAGAAGTTGAGAAGATTGTAGAAGTGGAGAAAGCTGGGGCAGCTAAAACTGGTAACGAGGGTCCATACCCTGTACAGTATGTGAATGCCGAAGCAGCTGGTGTAACCATTAGTAGCTATAGTGGTAATCCTCTGTTTGCAGATCTGCCTCCTGTCGAGGAACGTCTACCTTCAGAACCAGCAGTTGTATTGAACTTGGATACGATTGGTTCATACGGTGGAGAACTAGCGGGACCAACAACTAATCCTGGTTGTTGTGGATGAGATGTGTTAGAAATGCGTCTCCAGCGACTTTTGATGATTGATACTGATCTTTCAACTCCTATTCCTAACATCGCTAAAGGATGGGAAGTCTCTGATGACAATACCACTTTCACTTTCCATTTGCGTGAGGGACACAAGTTTTCCGATGGTCAACCATTCACTTGTAGGGACTTTGAGTTCTACCACAATGATGTGTTGGCAAATACAGAACTTACCGCTGCTCCAGCCGGAACTTGGACTTCAGGCGGTGAACTCGTGGACTTCAAGTGCGTAGATGAGACAACTGTTCAATATAAATTTGCAGAGGCCAAACCAACATTTTTGCTTGCATTAGCATCTGAGGTAGGCAATCGTGGTTTCCGTCCGGCACATTACTTTGAGCAGTTCCACATTGATTACAATGCTGATGCCAACAAGAAGGCAGAGGATGCTGGGTATGAAAACTGGGTTCAGATGTTTAATGCCCATATGTCACCTTATAACTTTACTTGGAATTTAGGTTCCGAGATAGATCCGGGTGCGCCAACACTCAACACACATGTGTTCGACTCTGAAGATGATTTTGGTAACAAGTTATATACAGCCAATCCATATTTCTTCAAAGTTGATACAGCTGGTAATCAGTTACCGTATACAGATAGTTTGAGACGAATCCTTGTAGAAGATCTGGAAGTACAAGATCTTAAAGCTATAGCTGGTGAATATACCCATTTCGGTTGGGGTAAGCTGACCAGTTACCCAACATACCGTGCTAATGAAGAAGCTGGTGGGTATCGTACTGCATTGGCAACATACAATCGTGGTAATGAATACAGCTTTATCTTCAATCTAACTCATCCAGATCCATACTTGAAGGAACTGTTTAACGATATACGTTGGCGCCAGGCAATGTCTATGGCTATCAACAGAGACGAGATCAATGAGCTCGTATACTTTGGTCTGGCTACGGCTTCGCAAGCAGCTCCTACACCGGATTCTATGTTCTTTGAGGATTGGATGGCAGATTACTATGCCAATTATGACGTAGATGCAGCTAACGCGTTGTTGGATGAACTCGGTCTTGATCAGCGGGATGCTGACGGGTATCGTTTGCGATCAACTGGAGAGCCACTCTTCATCAATTACCAAGCATCTGTACCAGAGGAAGCTTGGCTAAAGATTGCTGAGTTGGTTACCAGTTATTGGCAGGCTGTAGGTGTAAATGTGCAGTTCAAGCTTATCGAGATTGGACTGTATAGTGAACTGCGTAACCAGGGTGAACATGATGTTGCCTCATGGGGTTTGGATATTGTTGATATTGGAGAGTATTCCAATGGTGCAAATAATCTAAGACCAAATTGGGGTGCTAGGGCTGGAGCTGTGCAATGGCAGAAGTGGTTCAATACTGATGGAGCTGAAGGTGAAGAGCCCCCTGAAGACGTAAAAAAGATGAACGAGGCGTTTGACAACTGGGGTAAATCTGCTTTTGGTTCTGATGATTACAAGAAGTATGGTAAGGAAGCATACGATTTGTCTTTCAAGGGTTTATACCAGATAGGCACCATTCAATTGCCTCCACAACCACTGTTGTTTGCATCTGACCTTATGAACACGCCACCTAACAACACCACAGGTAAGTGGAGTTGGAGTTATAGGCAATGGCAAATGTTCATGCCCGAGACTTGGTACTTTGCTACTGAGTAGTAAGTTGAAGTTGTTAGATAACTTTAGCTAGTTGTTGATACAAACACATGGCGCACAAGAGAGACTTCTTGTGCGCCATGTTGCTTTACGGACTGTTCTAATTGTTGTCATTCAGTAAGAAAACCAGGATAATACTTTTAATTTTCATACGTAAATATTGATCTTAATGTATACGATAGGTGGAAAATGACCATGAAAACATTGTCTCGCTCTGATATTATCATGACACGCCCAGGCAGTATGGAAGAGTATCAGCGGTTTCCTGCCACAATGCTAGGCTGGGGCTTATTACCTGAACCAGATAGATGTGGATTGCCACCACTTGAAGAGTGCATGCGACGTGTAGAGGAAGCACGCTTGTGTGGCATGAAGTTCCAGGGCCGAGTGGAATTTGATGCGGATTGGATGGGGATGATTGATTATGATCCTCATTTCATGGAAGCTGTCTGTATAGATCTTGACGGTCAACCAATTGTGACTTGGTGGGCTCATCGTTACAGAGGACATCCGCCTTACAACTACTGTACTAATTCACCCCGTTACTTGGAATATCTTCTATATCAAGTCGAGCAGGTGGTAGGTTGTGGTTCCGATATGATTATGTTGGATTGTGTAATCCCCAGCATTACTACAGTTGCAAAGGGGGGTTGTTTTTGTGCAACATGTAAAGCAGGATTTAGCAAATACTTGAAGGAAATCTATTCTGCAGAGCATCTACTTAGTATTGGTATTCACGATATAGATGATTTTGACTATCAGAATTATCTTAAAAACAAAAATGTGACACTAGAGCACTTTATTACAGCAAGTATAGGGAACGACAAAAATAGTGTTTCTTTACTATCTGAATTTTTGGATTTTCAGTATCAAGGAGCATCAAATTGTTTCAGGGAACTGCGTACTTATGCATATGAACTCAAAGGAGAACCAATTGCCTTCAGTACTAATGCTCCATATGCTCATCCAATCCATAGTTTCTCTATAGAACATATGGATTATTACACTAGGGAAATAAGGTATTTGCCGCCTAAGAATCAAATCTTTCCTAGTAGAGCTTGGTTTGAATTCAAGGTGGCTGAAAGCTTTGGAAAGTTCATTGCTTGTACTGCTTGTCCAGGTGACTTTATACCTATTGAAGAGCAAGAAATACCTGGATTTTGTAGATTGTTGATTGCACATGCATTTGCTAGTGGACATAATTTTATGGTTCCGAGCAGGATGTGGACGCGTAGGGTAGCAAATCAGCCAGATGGTTGGTATGTTAGCAATCATGGCGATTACGAACCTATATATGAATTTGTAAGTAGTAATAGTGACCTAATTGAAGATTATGAAGCTGTTGGTCAAGTTGCTGTTGTCATAGATTACACGGAATTCATGGGTTTGTTATGGAACTCAACTCAGGGTATAGCTGATGCAGCCACCCCTAAGCTTGACAATATAGCAGGTCAAATCGATTACCAGGGTGTGTGCACCTATTTAGCTCTTAATAACGTACCATTTCGTTTAGTCTTTGCAGGTAATGCTTGGTTTGAAGATCAAGTCGCTGCACATGATTTTCAGCAATATCGAAGAATACTCAGGCTAGTTAGTGGTGATAACAACAGCCTAGATGACCAATTAAGTCCATATAGTCAACTTATAACTGATTGGACGGGCGATATGGAGACCCTATTAGTAGATTATGAGCCGTCCATAAAGGTAATTGGAGCAGACAATATACTAGCTTTACCACGTTACAAGGCAAAAGATAGTGATGCTCCCGCTGTGATCCATTTATTGAATCTAAACTATGAGACAAGTACAGATAGTAGTGGACCGACAACAAACTTCAAAATAGAAATAAATACATCATTATTTGGTAGAGATTTTTCAGATGCAAGTCTTATTGCTTTAGGAACTGATGGAGACACAGTTTGTGAACTAGCTCAATCTAAGAATAGTATTCGAGTGACTGTGCCAAGTTTGGATATGTGGGGAATCTTACGATTGGAATAGACTAAAGCGGTAAAGCGTACACCTATACGCAAGGCTTGAGTAAAGATATTGGCATTGATGGTGATGTTTACATAATGACATTACAACCAATATATTGCCAAATTAGGTCAAATCAATTGGGTTGAAGCTATGTCAAAGACACCAAATGTGGTACTTATATTGACTGATGACCAGGGTTATGGAGATATTGCCTGCCATGGAAACTCGGTGCTTAATACTCCAAATTTAGACCATATGTACAGTAATTCTGTTCGACTTACCGATTTTCATGTTGATCCTATGTGTTCTCCATCTCGTGCAGCTCTTTTGACAGGACGTTACTCTGCCCGGACTGGCGTGTGGAGCACACTCACTGGGCGTTATATTATGCGTGAAGATGAGAACACATTAGCTGAGGTGTTTAATTCATCTGGTTATCGTACTGGTATGTTTGGCAAATGGCATCTAGGAGATAATTATCCGTATAGGCCTCAGGATCGTGGTTTTCAAGATGTTCTAACGTTTGGCGCGGGTGTTGTAGGGGAAATACCTGATTATTGGAACAACAATTATTTTGATGCACAATACTTGCGCAATGGTACATATGAGCGATTTGACAAGTACTGCACAGACGTTTGGTTCGATGAAGCAATCAATTTTATAAAAGATAGTGAGTCGGACCCGTTTTTCTGTTACATTTCAACTAACGCTCCGCATGGACCCTTCAATATTCACTCGGATTACAGTACACCGTATCAGGACCTAGGTATTCCATATGACCGTGCAAGATTCTATGGCATGATCACGAATATCGACCATAATATTGGTAAATTACATCGAAATCTTGTAGAACTTGGAATAGAAGATAACACTATCGTTATTTTCTTGGGCGATAACGGAACGTCTGCAGGTGCATCAGTGGATGAAGAAGGATTCTGTATAGATGGTTACAATGCAGGTATGCGTGGTAAGAAATGCTGGGCGTATGACGGTGGACATAGAAATAGCTGCTTCATTCGCTATCCTTCGGGAGGATTAACCAGTGGCCGTGAAATAAATTCTGTAACTGCTCATTTTGATCTAATGCCTACACTGATAAGTATGTGTGACCTTAATTATCCGGATGGAGTATCATTTGATGGTATTGATTTGTCCCCGCAGCTTATGAATGGGAGACCTGGGGACAACGAGCGAATATTGTTTGTGCATAATCAACAATTGGATCACCCAAAAAAACACAAAGATCTGGAAGTGATTATGGGATCATGGAGACTAGTGATTACTGAGCAATGGGGGTTAGGATTGCGAGAATTATTCAATGTGGATATAGATTCAGGACAATCTTGCAACTTATTTGAACAATATCCTGAGGTTACATCTAAGCTACTCAAAGAGTACGATATGTGGTGGAACGATATTTCGGTTAGGTTTGATGAATATTCTGATATCGTAATTGGATCAGGTCCTGAAGAGCATACTAAATTCACCTGTCATTCCTGGCATGGAAAAAAGGGGTTGTATAGTCAGGTACATGTACGCGAGGGAATGCAAGATAATGGATATTGGGCAATACGTGCAGAAAGGAATGGATTATATAAGTTTGAATTGAGGCGTTGGCCAATTGAATTGCAGATACCCATACGTGAAGGTGTACCAGCTGTTACTGGTATTCCCTTTGTGGATGATGTGCCTGCTGGAGTACCATTGGCAATAACAGGTGGTCGGATACAGATTGGTGATTACAAACAAAATACTAATGTTGATACAGATGATCATTCAGCGGTTTTTTATTGTAATCTACAATCAGGATCTAACAGATTGCAAACCTGGTTCACTGATGAATCTGAGCACGAAATGGGTGCCTACTATGTTTACGGTTCTCTCGTTAAATAAACTAGTATCTAGTCAATATCGTAAGAGTTTTGTCATAGCAACTGCAAATATGAATGAACTTCACTTATATATCAATAGTAAGGAGGATAATGTAATATGCAATTAGAGAACAAGGTTGCTATCATAACAGGTGCAGCCTCAGGTATGGGCAAAGCAATGGCAAAAGGGTATG
>MDTE01161906.1_pt1 | contig 24998 bp, 21 predicted proteins | sample 811231 | NCBI WGS metagenome assembly MDTE01 (sample SAMN05326651, study PRJNA326480) | marine metagenome | isolation source: seawater | place: Indian Ocean: Red Sea | collected 2010 | reverse complement strand
AAGCGATGCAATATCCCCTGGAGAGACGCCCGCGGCGTCAAGGGCGTCGTGGTAGAATGGTACATGCGCGTACGCATGGGAGACTGTCCATCGCAAACGCTCTAGCTGTAGGGCCTCGATGTCGTCACGACAGGCGTGCTCAATCGGGTGCAGGCCGCGTAGTCGATGGTCTTTCACTGTCGTGCTCCGCTGGTTGACCCCGGCAGAATACCTCGGAATACGGATCGTTCCAGCTTTTCACGCAGCTGAACGAACGTTCGTCCATAATGCCTCTCATGTGTTCGCTTGCTCGAGGGGTAGCCGGTCGTGCGGTTCAAGATTCTGGCAGTTCCATTCATGCGCACCGTGGGAGAAAGCGTGGTGCTCGCCGGGCGGGACCGCGACCGCTTTCAAATCATGATGCACAAGCTTCGCGACCAGATGGTGATGGCCGAGGCGCTCGGCTATGACGGTTTCTGTCTGACCGAGCAGCACATGCAAGTTGAGGGTGTGGAGGCGACCACCAACCCGTTGTTCTGGAACCTGTATATCGCCAATCACACCACGCACTTCAAAGTCGGTCAGCTGGGTATGAATCTGACGGCGATGAATCCCATCAAGCTCGCCGAAGACATTGCCATGCTCGACCACATGACCGGCGGACGCATGTTCGCGGGGTTCTCACGCGGCAATACACCGCGCTGGACTGTCACCATGGGTCAGCATCTGGGGTTGACCTCCGCTGAGTCCGACAAGTCCGAAGCTGATTTGCGCAACCGCCGCGCCTTGTACGAAAACTGGCGCTTGTTGAAGTCGCTGTGGCGCGATGACTTGACGCGCCACGACGGTGAGTTCTGGAAAGTGCCACCGAGCATCGACTGGACGTTCAATCCAACCACAGACTGGGGCGGCGATGCTGTGGATGGGCACGGCAAGCTGCGCAAGATAGGTATCACGCCGCGGCCGTTGCAGGACCCGCATCCACCCATTTACGCGCCGTTCTCCTATTCCATGGAGTCAGCACGTTTCTGGGCCGGCGAGGGTACCAAAATGGTGTCCCTTGTTACTGCCGACAAAGAGTCCTTCATGCCCGCTATCATCGAGAACTGTCTGCAGGCACGACAGGAGAAGGGCCTCGAGGCGAAGGCGAATGACGTGCTGGCGCTTGGCGGTCATTTGCTCATGGGCACAACGCCCGAGCGCCGGGGAATCTACCGCCAGATGTTCTTCGAAATCTTCAACTATGCCTACAATGCGCCGCCATACCATGTGCCCATGGGTAGGGTATGGAACGGCTCTCGCCAGGAGACCCTCGACAATGTGATGATGCTGGCCGAGCGCTACCAGATAGACGAGTTCTTCTTGTGGCACCACGTCGGTTACTTCGGGGACGACTACGAGCAAGAGTCGCTCATCGAGTTCGCCGAGGGCGTGATTCAGGAAGTCAACAAGACGGTGTGAGACGCGCGCCAATCAACGCTTGGCGAGCAACACTCACTCTCATGAGGACAGGGCCATGAAGTTACTCACCGATGCCACCACGCCATTTGGACGAAAGGCCATCGTGGCGGCGCGCGAGCGCAAGATCGCGCTCGACGAAACCTTTGTTTCCATAGACGCGAGTCTGGATCAGCATAATCCTTTGCGACAGATTCCGGCGTTGGTCACCGACGCCGGCGAGTCGCTCTATGACAGTGACACTATTTTGTTCTATCTCGATAGCCTTCACGACGGCGAGTCTTTGTTCCCATGCCAGACCCGGTTCGTGGACCTGACGAGGATTGCATGCGCGAACGGTTTGATTGAGGCGGTGCTGCAACGAACGATGGAGTCACGCCGTGCAGACGGTGAGAAAAGCGAATCCGAAATGGCCAGACTGGAGCAACGTGCTTACAGAGCGCTCGGTGCGCTGGAGCGACAGGCGACGGCGCTTTCCAGTTCTACGTTGAGTGCGGCGGATATCACGACGGCCTGTGCGCTCGAGTACACGGACTTCCGTTTGACCGATGGATGGCGCGATCAGGCGCCTGCGCTTCGTGACTGGCTTGCTGATGTGTGCGAAAGACCGTCTATGACGGCCACACGACCCACACGAGCGGGCTGATTTCACTCGTGACCGTGTGGTCCTCAGCTCAGATCGGGAAACTCATCGCGAAAATAGATTGAAGCGCCTTCGGCGTTTCGATCGGTCACGTCCTGCAATGGCGTGTGGTCGAATACGCCGCTGAACTCACCTTCGCGTAAGGCCTCATCGCGGGCCACCTGCATGGATTTGACGGCGTGATGCGTCTGGTTGCCAAACACCGGCGCATTCGATGTTCCGTTGTATGACAGCTCCAGTAGCCAGCGGTCGTAGTCAGCGTTGTTCGGTCCAGAGGAGTGCACCAGGTTGCCATGAAAGAACAGGCCGTCACCCTCTCGCATCTCCGCGGCGACTTCTTCGAACCGCGACAGCATGGCCTGCAACCGTACCGGGTTGATGTTCGTGTAAGTGAACTCACCGCGAATACGATCGACCCGGCCCAGCTTGTGTGATCCCTTCAGGAGTCGCAAACAGCCACTGTGGTCATCGGCATCGCTGACGGCAAGCACAAAAGTAAGCATGTCTGGCCGCAAGCACCCGTCCTGGTACCAGCCTCCGTAGTCCTGATGCCAGACCAGGGTGCCGCTGTCCTTGCGGGGTTTTCGCACCAGCTTGGAGTGGTAGTGGTACACGGGCTCACCGATGAGCGCAGCCGCACCGTCGATGATTCGCTCCAATCGGGTGCAGGTGCCGAGCCAGTCGCCGCCCTCCTTGTACCAACCCAGATAGTCGAGCCGGTAGCCGTCGGTGGTGTTACCGAAAGTATCGCCGGCACCGTCATGCACATGGTGTAGATGGCCATTCACGCTGGGGTCGGCCGCCAGCGCTTTCTGCAACGGCTGGATCTCGTCGGCGTCGAAAAAACCGGGCAAATGCAAATAGCCGTCGCGATGATAGGCCTCGACTTGCGCATGGTCGAGCTCGTAACTCATTGAAGACACCTCCGGGTGGCGACGTTCAACTCAGTCTGACAGATGGGCGCGGTTTTGCGAAGACGACCGGAGTAGCGGTCATCGAGATTGGGTCTCGGGCGATCCAAGGATGCCGCTGCGGGTGAGTTCTTCGATGCTGGTGGCAGCGTAGCCCAGCTCGGCGAGAATTGTTTCATTGTCGGCGCCCAGACGCGGCGCCATTCTCGTCGGTGTGGCGGGTGTACGGTCAAAGCGCGCGGCGGGTCGGGCCTGGCGCACCTGGCCGAGGATCTCGTCCTCTTGAATGACGATCACTCCATTGTGTTTGACTTGTGGGTCTTGCTCGATGTCGCCACGTGCGAGGACTGGTGCGCTGGGAACATCGTTGTCGCGCAAGCGTTCGAGCAAGACACCGCTGGTCCATTTTTTAATTTCCTCAGCGGTGATTGCGCGGCGAACATTGGCGTGGGAGAAGCGGCCATCGGCAGTCTTGAATCTTTCGTCAGCGAGCAAGTCCAGTCGCTCGATAGCTTTACACATGCCGCTCCATTCGGCGTCGGTTACCGCGCCGGCAGTGATGTAACCATCCTGAGTCTGATAGACCAGATCACCACCGAGCTGAGCACTGGCCGGATCACCCTCGTCACCGACAAAGGTCAGCGGTGACATGCCTTCCGGCCACAGGAACGACACCATGGTGTCGAGCATCGACAGCTTCACGTGCTGACCTTTGCCACTGTTGGCGCGTTCGAACAGCGCAGCGGTGACGGCTTGTGCGGCGGCCAGTGCAGTGGTCTGGTCACACAGCACCGTGCGCACCATGCGCGGCCGACCGGTGTCGTTGTCGGCTTGTATATCCGCCATGCCCGACAAGGCTTGAATCATGGGATCGTAAATGCGTTGACGCGCGTACGGGCCATCCTCGCCGACGCCGTTGATGGAGACGTAAATGATGCCGGGATTGAGCGTCCTGACCGCGGTTTCGTCCAGCCCCAGCCGTGCCATTGTGCCGGGCCGGAAGTTCTGCACCAGCACATCGGCGTTGGCGAGCAGCTGTTTGACAATGCTCCGCCCTTGCTCGGATTTCAAATCCACAGACAGTGAACGCTTGCTGCGATTGCTGCACTGAAACGAGTCCGTGACGCCATTACGCGAGCGACCCACCTTGCGCATGAGCTCACCGCTGGGTGTCTCTACTTTGATGACGTCCGCACCTTGATCGCCGAGTAACATGGTGGCGAGCGGACCGGACATCATGGTGGTCATGTCAACGATTTTGATGCCGGTGAGCGGTCCTGACATGGTGCTGTCCTTCTACGGGAAGACCACACCTTAACCGAAGGAGCCAAGCGTCGTGAATGCCGTCGGTCAAGCTGCTGCGGAGGTGTATACTACCCACGTTCCGACAGCCGGGTTCAGCGCCTCGCGGGAGCGGCGTGGGTCATGAAAATCACCGATGTTCGATGTACACCAGTTGGGGTACCCCGACGAAAGATATTCGACCGAACGGTGGTGACGGGACTCGGCCCAGCAGCCGTTTCCCGTTACACGTTGGTCGAGCTGATGACCGATACCGATCATGTCGGGCTCGGTGAAGCCGCCTGTGTGTTCGATCCAACGGGTGCAGCGCTCGCCACATACATCGAGAGTCAGATGAGGCCAAAGTTGCTTGGCCGCAATCCATTTGATCGGTCTGCATTGAACGCCATGCTGCGAAGCTCGGCGCCTACCGGCTACGAGCCCGCGTTGGCCGCCATTGACATTGCGCTGCACGACTTGATGGGCAAGGCGCTTGATGTTCCCGTGTATGACCTGCTTGGCGGCATGGCCCGTCCACGGGTGCCTCTCAGTTATTCGATTCCATTTGGCGAGCCCGGCGAAGTGGTGAGATTCTCGCGCGAATGCCTCGAGAGAGGTTTCAAGACCCTCAAGATCAAAATCGGTCAATCACACGATCGCGACGTCGAATGTGTGCACCGGGTTTGCGAGGCCGTGCCCAACGAGGTCATTGTTCGGGTCGATGCTAACATGTCGTTTGGTGACGCAACCGCGGCACTCAAGTTCATAGATGCCATTGCCGGCCTGGATATCGAGTTACTCGAGCAACCGCTAGCGCCTGATTGTCTCGCTGAGACGACGCGCATCCGTGAGCGCAGCCCCATCCCGATCATGGTCGACGAGAATGTCTGGGGGCCCGCGACCGTCGTTAATGTGATCTCCGCGCAGGCGGCAGATGTGCTCAATGTCTACGTCATGGAGTCAGGGGGCCTTGAAGCGGCGAGAGTCAATTTTTCCATGGCTGAGGCGGCAGGGCTAAAATGTATGATCGGGTCCATGCCCGAGCTTGGTATAGGTACAGCCGCGCAGATTCACCTGGGTGTGGCGGTACCCAATCTGGACCTTGCCGCTGATTGTTGTGGCAGCCTTTACCATGACGATGATGTGACGCAGCCGAGCTTGTGTCTGGAGGATGGATTTGCCGTTCCGCCATCAGGACCCGGGCTCGGCGTCGAACTCGATTGGGAGAAAGTCGACAATTTCAGATTGGCCGCATCCGGGAGCGCACGGTGACTATTCAGAGGCAAGATCCAAAATGCTGTGAGCTGTTGATCATCAACGCTTGTGTGTTGACCGTTGATGAGGGTCGTCAGGTGTTCGCGTGTGGCGCGGTAGCAGTCGAGGGATCACAAATTGTCGCCGTCGGCCGCAGCGTCGATCTTGAGGAACAGTATCGAACGCAACGCGTCATCGACGCCGAGGGCGCGATCGTGCACCCGGGCTTCGTCGAACCGCACATTCACATCAGTCAGTATCACTCGCGTCCGGCAACGGCGGTGTTTCAGATCCCGGATGCGCCTTTTCGTTACCCGAGCTGGAAGGCCAATCTGCAGCCGGAAGACGAGTATCCTTCAACGCAGCTCGGCTGCATCGAGCTGCTGCGTGCCGGATTTACGAGTTTCGTCGAGCCCGGCACGGCCTTCTCGCCGGACACCGTTGCATCCGCGGCCGCGGCAGTCGGTCTACGAGGCTGGGTTACCGATGCCTATCTCTGGGACAACAGTGAGACGCTGAAGATTTTTCCGGCCTTGATCAGCGACGAGTTGCTCGAACGTGTGCCCTGTAACACCGATCGTTGTCTGGGAGCGTTGGGTGGCGAACTTTATCGAAACCGCGACTCGGAGGCGCTGATCAAAGGACATGTAGCGGTCTATGGAGAAGCGACCGCGACCGACGAGTTGCGCACGGCAGCCAAGGCCTGTGCACGCGAGCATGATGTGACCTACACCGAGCACCTGTGTTTCGCACCGGCCATCAATGACGCAGAGAAAGCGCGCCTCGGCTGCTCACAGGTGACCAAAGCTCACGAGCTCGGTTTACTCGATGAAGCCACCACCGCGGTACATATGAATATGCTCGAAGACGAAGATGAAGCAGTCATTGTCGATTCGGGTATGTCGATTGTTTGGTGCGCGGCCAACTATCTCGCGGTCGCCGCGCAAAGCGGTATTCGAACTCGATTGCCTGCCCTGTGCCGCCATGGCGCCAATGTGACTATCGGTATCGACACGCCGGCGACCACCAATCCCGGCGACACTCCGACGATTGCCAACCTTGCCGCCCGCGAGGCGGGCGATCTGATGCGAGCCACAGAGCTCCTTGAAATGCAGACCGTTGCCGCTGCGAAGAGCATCGGTGCAGAGAAAGACATCGGCTCGATTGAGGTTGGCAAGCGCGCGGACCTGGTGATTCGACAGCCGACCGCTGGAACGGGCAGCGGGTTCGACCCGATCTACGAGCTCATTTTCTACCACCGTGCGAGCAATGTGCGCTGTGTCGTAGTTAATGGAGAGCTGGTTCTCGATGAGGGCCTGGTCGTCGGTGTCGATGAGTCGGCGGTTGCACACGCGGCGGCCGAATCTTGTCGGCACATCATCGAACGCATTGGCATGACCCCCGTACACGGCTGGCCGGTCGTGGAGTGACCGCCGGCCGGTGAGTTCAGGCGACAACCGCCAATGGCGTTTGCCCGTTCCTGACCCGTTCCAGATTGGTGAACACGAATTCACCCCGTCGGGCCCAGGTGTCGGCAGTGACGCCTGCTATGTGAGGAGTCAAAATGATATTGTCGAGGGACAGCAACGGGTCGTCGGGGTCGACGGGTTCTTGCGCTTGAACATCCAGGCCGGCAGCACGGATTTGGTGTTGCTGCAGTGCCTTGGTGAGCGCTTGTTGATCGACGACACCACCGCGACAGGTGTTGATCAGCACCGCATCAGATTTCATTCGGCCGAGCTCTTCAGAGCTGATCAAGTTCCGCGTGGAGTCGTCGAGTGGTGTATGCAAGCTCACGATGTCAGATTGTTCGAGTAAGCTCGTGAGGCTGACGAACTCCAGGCCGAGATCTTGCTCGACGTTGGTTGGTGCGCGTCCCTGGTCTGCATAAAGCAGTCGCGTGCCGAAACTGCCGAGCAGACTGGCTGTCGCTCGGCCAATGTTTCCGAGTCCGACCAGGCCGATGGTTTTGCCACGCAGCGTGTAAGTGCAGGTACCTGTATCAATCCCGGTGTAGCGGCCGTGGCGCACATTGGCGTCTTGCTCGACCAGACGCCGGTACACGGCGAGCATCAACATGACCGCATGCTCGGCGACATCCGTTGCGTTCGCGCCGCCGTTGTTGGCAACGGGTATACCCAGCTCCTGACAGAGTGTGGTGTTGAGATGTTCGAAGCCAGCGCTCACCAATTGAATGAGCTTTACATGCTGGCCGGCGCGGAGCGCCGTATCGGATGGGCCTATGCTGCCAAACTCAATGACGAACTCCGCATTGTGCATGAGTTCAACCAGTCGGTTGTCATCCTCCGGATGACAGAACTGGACCTGGTAGTGCGCAGGTGCCGGCTCCAGTACACGTGACACGGTGTGCTGATCCATCTCAGTGACAAAAACGACCTGGGACATGGGGAACTCTCCTCGACTCTGTTAGGCCAGCGTATACGATCCTCAAGTGAGAGGAATCGTCACCACCGTGCACGGTGTGTCGCCATGCACGGCCGTGGTGTGTCCCTTACCGGTGATGTCTTCGACCAACCGGGCGTCACCAGGTCCGAAGATCTTCGTGGTGCCGTCGCTGAAGCCGATCTCGTACTGACCAGACAGAATGATCACGAACTGCCGCCGTGGTGCCGGATGCCAATCCAGGAACATGCCGACTGGATCGGTACGAAACACGATGTGCTCGGCACTCAACTCCGTCTGCCAGTCGGGAGTGGTTTCGAGGTCGATAGCCTCCCAATGGGTTTCTCCGTCGTCGCCGGTGTACATGCGGTAGGTGCCCATGTTGAGTACTCCTTTGCACGCTTGCGGTTGGTTGTCTTTGTCAATGATTGATTTGTGGCATGACGCGTGTGCCGAGTAGCTCGAGACTGGTCATGGCTTGCTTGAAGTCGAGATGCGGAATACTCGGAAACTGTTGAAAGTGGTTCAAGTTGATGCCGGCCTGATAGTCGGCGATTTTCTCCGCGACATCGTCGGGTGAGCCAACCATCAACATGCCATGCTTGATGGCAAAGTCGAAATCATCGAGCTCGAGATCGACCTCTGCCAATGCACCCGCGCCGAGCATGGCGGCGCGAAGCTTATCTCGGCGCACCGGGATCCCCGCCATGGCGAAGTTATAGCCCGCTCGAGCGTCTTTGAAGGCCTGTTCGCGGGTGGGAGCGATGTAAGTGCCAAACTGAATCGAGCAGCCCTGTCCTAAGCTGTAGGTCTCACCACTCGCTTCGCTGCGCCTGTTAGCATAGAGCTGCCAGTCCGGTTTCATGGCCGCCACCGGGCGTGACGAGCACATGATGGCGGCACCGCGTGAGGCCGCAAACTCGATCGAGCGCGGTGACGAGGTGACCATTTGATACACCGGCGGGTGCGGTTGCTGCAAAGGTTTGGGCAACAAGGACACCGACACGTATTCACCATCCGGTTTGTAATGCGGCGGCTCGAGAGCAACATTGGGATCGGTCTCATGCCAACCAGGCTCCGGTATGGTGTAGAATTCACCCTGGTGGCTGAATGAGTCTTCACGCCAGGCTTTGAGGATGATGTCCAGTGACTCGCAGAACAGTGCGAAGGCCCGATCTTCGTTTCTCATGTCCGCATCGGGGTTGAGTTGGCCGCACCAGCGATTGACGAAGCCACGTCCGACACCAAACTCGACGCGGCCGCCGGTCATGTGATCCAGCAACGCGATGTCTTCCGCGACCCGCAACGGGTGCCACACCGGAATGGTCACCGGACTCTGACCGAGCCGGATCCGGCTGGTGTGTGCGGCGATGTCCGCGTTGGTCAGAATAGGATTCGGGGTGCAGGCGAAGTTGCCGTCATGCCAGAAGTGATGCTCACAGACCCAGGCGGCTTCGAAACCAAGTTCTTCGAGCGCCTTGGCGTAGATTCGATTCTCTTCAAGCTGTTGCTGCCAGGGCACACGCCCCCAGTGATGCCAGAACAATGAGCTGTCGAAACGCATGATTGATGACCTTTGTGATGAAGTGGGGATGCCGCGTCAGTCTGGGCGCAAACCCAGCATCGACAACGGTCGTTCATAGATTATGGATTCTATGACCTCGTCGGGGATTCGAGGCAAAGCCGCGCCGGCGCCCCAGTCGTTTATGGCGCGAAACCGCGTCATGGCTTGCGCCGGCGTGAGCACCGGAAAGTCGGAGCCGAACAATAGTCGATCCGTCACCCGGTACTCGGTCGCGATCATGACACCGTTGTAGAGTTGCCATGGGCGGTGATAGCGCGCCGACAGATCCGCATATACGTTGACATTCTTGCGCATGAGAATGGCTGTCTGCTCCATGTAGGGCTGTCCGAAGTGCGCGATGATGATTTTGAGCTCCGGGAATGCCAGAGCCACTTTGTCGATCAGGGTCGGGTCTGCCCACTCCAGGGAGCCCTTGTAGGCGCCTCCACAATGCAACATCACCGGCACTTGGTGTGCATTGGCGATCTCATAGAGTGACCAGAATTCTGGACCACAAGGGTCCATCGCCTGGTAGGTCGGCGACAGCTTGAGTCCGCGAAGATCGAGTTCAGACAAACAGCGTTCGAATTCCTGGGCGGCACCCGGTTCTCGCGGATCAACCGAGCCGAGTCCGACAGCGCGACCCGGATAGCGTTTCACACAGTCGCTAATGAAGTCGTTGGGCACATGCATCCCCTCACTTCGCGGCAAGGCAACAATGACGAATTGCTCGACACCAGCTTCGCTGATGGCCTTGTCGAATTGTTCGGGGTCCGGTGTCGCCACCGACCGATAGACATTGCGCGAGGACGAGATCACCGCGTCCTCAGCTGAGCGATGCTCGTCCAGATAGCAATGCATGTGCCAGTCAATCAGTTGGTGTTGGGTCATGTTCGGTTCCCCCATCGGGCATTAGATATGACCAGCGTCGGCGGCCTGGGTTGTTGGATCTAAAGACCGCCCGCGGGAATAGGCAACACACGAAGAACTACGGTGTTGCAATTTGCCGCCGGACGCAAGTGTGCCTCGCTTTGCCGGTTATCGAGTTTTGGTTTGGGTATACTTTTGCTGTTGCCACTGCGTTGCGCACAGCAGGTGTGTGAAGGAGGTCAAAATGGCGGGTGGATGGACCCGTGACGGGGCGGTACAAGACCAGATCGATGCCAGCGTAAAAGAGGCCATTGAGCGGGCGCGCAGTCAATTGCCGAGCGGAGAGGGTCTTGACCACTGTGAAGAATGTGGTCGCGAGATCCCGAAGGACAGGCGCGATGCCATGCCCGGGGTTCGTCTGTGTGTCGGTTGCCAGAGTGAGCTGGACAAGCACCAGCAGACTTTCTCTGCTTACAATCGTCGCGGCAGCAAGGACAGCCAGCTGCGGTGAGCATTGTCAACCCAATCTGAGAGTTGATGGATCATGACTAGCAGAGAGGACTGGTGGACTCGCACCCGACGCGTTCTGGACGCGGCCAGCGAGGTCGAGTTCGAACGCGGTTACGATCGATGGGCGCCAGACTACGACGCGGACCATGAGAGCTTCGGTGGATTGCTGCTGGTGCATTTCGTCGGCATGTTCTGTCGGCACGTGCCGGTCACCGCTCAGCCGATTCTGGACGCAGGTTGTGGAACCGGACGTCTCGCCGAGGCGCTTCGCTTGCAAGGCTATGGGCATTTTGTCGGCATCGACCTGTCGGCCGGCATGCTCAAGGTGGCGCGTGAGAAGGCACTCTACGACGATTTGCATCGAGCACGTCTTGGCGAGCCACTCGACATGCCGAGCGAGCAATTTGAAGCCGTTGGTTCGCTCGCAGCCATGTCGCCAAAGCATATCGGTGCCGATGCTTTCGATGAGTTGATTCGCATAACCCGGCCGGGTGGTACATTGGTTCTGAGTTTGCGTGCGGGCACTGAGCACATGACCGCGTTCAATCAGCGCCGCGTGGAGCTCGTAAAGGCCGGCCGATGGACACTGATCGACGAGACTCCGACTTTTGTCTCGCATCCAGAGTTCGACCCGCCCATTAGTTATGGCGTACATGTTTATCGCCGAACGAGTTGAAGAGGCGACAGCAGGAGTGAATCGATGACTTTAAGCGTTCAACCTACCGACGCGACGCTCGGCGCCATTATCACCGGGGTCGAGCTTGCTCGACTCGACGCGCGTGAGTGGCGGCTGATTGAGTCTGCGTTCAACGAGCACGCACTGCTGATTTTTCCCGGCCAACATCTGCAGGCCGGCGACCAGCTCGAGTTTGCCGCGCGGTTTGGTGAGTTCGAGGAAATGGAACCGAACAAGCCGACACTCGCTTTAGGTAACCGGGACGAGCGGGGTGAGCGGCTGCCCGAAAGATCAGACCGTGTGCTGTTCAGCCGTGGCAATGAACGCTGGCACACCGACAGCTCGTATATGCCGCTGAGTGCCAAAGCCTCCGTCGTCTCGGCTGAACAGGTGCCGGACGACACGGCAGGCACCGAGTGGGCGGATGCACGGGCGGGTTACGATGCGTTGGACGAAGTCACCCGGCAGCGCATCGAGACCTTGAACGCCTATCACTCCTACGCCTACTCCCAGGGTCAGCTCGGGCACAAGGTTGCCGTTGGCAGCGCCTATGGCTTCTTCGAGGGTGAGCTGCCTTTGCATCCGCTGGTCAAAATTCACCCTGTAACGGGTCGACCGGCCTTGTTCGTTGGACGGCATGCGTATCGCATTCCGGGAATGGGTGATGCCCAGGCGCAGCGTCTCGCGCGTGAGCTCACCGAATTCGTATGTCAGCCACCTCGCCTATACCGACATCGCTGGACGATTGGTGATGTTGTCGTGTGGGACAATCGTTGCTTATTGCATCGCGCGGAACCCTACGATGATGCGGCACCGAGACGACTCCAGCACACTCGCATTTCCGGTGACCCAGCTTCGGAGCTCGCGTTGAACTACCGCTAGCGTCAATCGCGAGACCGCTGTCTCTGCTCTCGGCTACGCCTGTGGCTAGAACCAACGCGCCACCGGGTATCACGGCGTCTTGGAGTACCCGAATGCGTCGTAATCTGAGCGATAGCTGTCGTAGACAGAACCGAGGTCGCTTCCCAACCCTTGGCTAGTGTCGTGTTGCGACTCGTGGTCCGACATATTCTCGAATCCAAGCTCCCACGTTGGAAGCTGCAGCGATTTCGCGACAGTAGCAAAATCCGACTCGAGGTTCTCGAGCCGACCGACATGCTTCACAAGTCGGGTGTTGCCGTCGTAGAAGTAGTCGGTCTGCGGGCGTGCAAGTGGTGACGACAACCAAAGTGGATGACGGATGAAGGCAGAGAACCCGTCGCTTTCTAGATAAGCCTTTACGGATCCCCATTTCCAAAATGGATCATTGTTGGTGCCCGTCCAGTTTGTCAGACTTCCTCGCCGATGCTTTTTGGTTTGGGTTGCGGTGTAAGCATAAGTCGACTGAAGACGGTGAAATGGGTGCCGCACGAACCCGAATGTGTGGTAGGACTGCCACAGTTCATTTCCTAATGACTGCACGAATTTCTGCGGCAGTCGAGTGTTTCCATAGGTGAAACCTTTCACGATAAACTGAGCCAAAACGCTCGCCGAACGGTGTGCCGCCGCATAATATGTCGTTCCAACGCAAGTCCTTGGACAGTACGACAGCGATACTACTTCCCGCCGTTTTTGGGGCATGCACGAATACGAACTGTTGGCTGTTTGAGATTGTCATCGGCGAATATGTGTGGACTGCGGGAAGTTAGATCAATTCTAGAAGACAGCCTGCAATCCTGGGGTAATCGTGAACGCGACACAACGCGCGCATGGCGGACGGTCTTCGACTCGAACATATCCAATCCTGTCATTCATTTCGAGTCCGATGAGTTCTCTCTTCGGCCAGTGCTCGCACAATTTTGGACAATTGATATCAACATATGAGCAACGTTGGGTGGAGAACCGTGGACCGCAATAGTCGTGGTTACGAGCATGGCTAGGCACCGTGCAAAGCGACGCGGCTCGCCGACCAAGCCAGCACACTCGAAGAACTGCTCCACTGGGACGCGCTGTTCAAGCACGCGAAGTTCGATGCTGGAATGGCGGACCTGGGTGGAACCGCTCGGCCGGATGGTGTGTTTTGATACACATTTTTTAAATTCACGGCATCGGCGTCGAGAACGGCCGTCTCCACGCTCCCGAAACCGACAGCGGACTCGTCTTTTCCTTACTAAAGCCGGTCAATTTTTTGTCATTCCCCGAGCAGGTTGTGAACTGGCCCGGAAATGCTGATATGTTTGGCAAGTTGTGATAGGAACTGCGTTCAAGTATAAAAACCGCTCGACCGGAGGAAGGACACAATGAAAATGTTCAAAAAACTAGCGTTATCCAGCGCTCTCGCGCTGTCTTTGACTGGCAACGCGTTTGCCGCAGATGTTGTGATTGGTGTACCTAACTGGATCTCTGTCACCGCCATGGCTCATCTGGTCAAAGCCGTGTTCGAAGACAATCTGGGTTTGGAAGTGGAACTCCAGAATGCCACCAACCCCATCGTGTTCGAGGCGATGGACAAAGGCACCATGGATATCCACCCGGAAGTCTGGTTGCCTAACCAGCAGAACCTCTACAACACCTACGTGGAAGAGAAAGGCTCTGTCGTGAAGGCGCCTAATGCCGTGATCGCATTCCAGGGTCTGTGCTCGACCAAAATGACTGCCGAAAAGCACGGTATCACGTCTGTCTCCGATCTGACCGACCCGACCAAATCAAAGCTGTTGGACAAAGATGGCGACGGCAAGGGCGACCTCTGGATTGGTGCCACCGGTTGGGCCTCCACCAACGTGGAGAAAATCAAGGCCAAGAGCTACGGCTACGATCAGACCCTGAGTCTGATTGAAATGGACGAAACTCTTGCCATGGCAGAGTTGGACGCTGCCGTTGCCCAGAATCAACCCCACGTTTTCGTGTGCTGGACCCCTCACCATATGTTTGGTCTGCATGACCTGGTGGTGTTGGAAGAGCCGGCCCACGATCCGGCCAAGTGGAATGTCATTCAGCCGACCGATGATCCGGACTGGCTGGCCAAGTCGTCTGCTCCGGTTGCCTGGAGTGACACCTATCTGCACATTCACTACGCCAAGGCGCTAGCCGACAAGCAGCCCCAGGCCGCGCAGATTCTCGAGAACCTGAAGGTCTCCACCGATCAGGTGAGCGACATGGTGTTCGAGATGACGGTGAACAAGGTGTCTGGTGAGGACGTTGCCAGAAAGTTCATCGAGGAAAATGGCGATCTGGTTGACAGCTGGCTGTAAGCTGCTCCCCGTAGACCAGACTTCGTAGTGCCACGCGGCGCCCGGCAACGGGCGCCGCGTATCCTTTCTGGCAGTTTGCTTGCCGCCCACCGAAGCGAGGCAGAATCTTGAGCGACCTGGCCATCGAACTTGAAGGCGTATGGAAGGTTTTCGGCGAAGACCCTCCAAGCGTGGTGGACGCGGTCAAAAAAGACAACTTGACCAAGCCCCAGGTTTTGGAACGATTCAACGCCGTGGTGGGTATCGCCGACGTCTCCTTTGCCGTGGAGCCGGGTGAAATCTTCTGCATTATGGGCTTGTCCGGTAGCGGCAAGTCCACTCTGGTACGTCATGTCAATCGACTGATTGACCCTACAGCCGGAAAAATCATGGTGCTGGGACAGGACGTGATGGGGCTGTCGGAAACAGAGCTACGCTCGGTTCGCGCCAAGCAGGTTGGTATGGTGTTTCAGCACATGGCCTTGTTTCCGCATCGCTCGGTGCGGGACAACGTGGCCTACCCCCTGGAAATCCGCGGCGAACCAAAGCTCCGGCGTTGGGAGGTTTCGCAGCAGATGCTCAGCATGGTGGGCCTGGACGGTTATGAGGATCGCTTTCCCACCGAACTGTCCGGCGGCATGCAGCAGCGTGTGGGTTTGGCCCGGGCACTGGCCTCAGACCCGAACATCTTGCTGATGGACGAACCCTTCAGCGCGCTCGACCCGCTGATTCGTCGTCAGTTGCAGGATCAATTTTTGGATTTGTCCTCCACGTTGGGCAAGACCACTCTGTTTATCACCCACGACCTCGACGAAGCCATTCGCATGGGTACGCGAATTGCTATCATGAAAGACGGTCGCATCGTGCAGGTGGGAACGCCGGAAGACATCGTCACCAACCCTGCTGACGATTATGTGCGCGATTTCGTCGCAGACATCTCCAAACTGAAGCTGGTGTTTGCCCACACTATTCTGGAACCGCTGGACGAGTATCGTGCGAAAGACTCCGGAGACCTGAGTGGAGCGCCCCGAGCACCAGAGGACATGGATCTGGACGGTCTAGTGGATATCGCTATTACCACCGAGCAACCCATCGTCATCACCGATCACGAAGGCAATGATATTGGTGTGATATCCAAGGATCGCTTACTGCAGGGAATTCAGGGGGGCAAATAGTGGCCTCTCAAAGCCAAGGTAAAACAGTAACCCTGGACCTCACGGAGGAAATTCAGACCTTTGCCGGTCAGAGTGGCAACTACTACGTCAGGGAGTTTTCCCGCATTCAACAAACCGGCCACCGTGTTTGGTCATTCAACTGGGGTGCGGCGCTGGCAGGTCCCTTTTGGGCCGCAGGCCGTGGTATCTGGTCGTTCTTCTGGGTGCTGGCCATTGCCGAGCTGGTTGCCCTGGTGCAGCTAGGTAGAGGTCTGTGGGGTGACTTGGGCGCCTTCAAGATTGCCGAAGCCGACGCGCTCCGAGCCAAAGCGGAAGAGCTACAGGCCAACGCCGACGAAGCACTCGCAGCTGGCGATACCTCCGGTCAGTCCCTGGCCGATAGCGCTCAGAATCTGCTGGCAGCCGCCGATGCGGCCATGGTGGACGCAGAGAAGCTGGTCGCTGGTGCCCCCACATTGATTGTGTTGGGGTTTCTCCTGTTTTTCGGCCTACGCGCGGCGGTTGGCTACATGGCCAACCAGACCTACGAACAGCAATTCACCCGCTGGCGCTTGGACAAAGCAATACCCGCGGGTGTGACCTTGGCCAACACCGCCTTCGGTACTCTGCTGGTGTTGATAATGTATCCACTCACCCTGTATCGCTTCACCGCGACGAGGCCGGATGAACGTATCACTGCGGTGCCGGTAGGATCCGAGTACTACACCGCTACCGCCAGCTGGATTGAAGACTGGTTCGATCGCACCGCCGAGGCCGGCAAAGGTGTGTTCGACGGCGTGACAGCATTCGTACAGATGTGTCTGGATGCCCTGGAGCTGATTCTGGTGGGCACGCCCTGGCCTGTGGTGATGACCTTCATGTTTGTCGTGGCCTGGCGGGTGGCCAATGTGCGGGTGGCCATTTTCACTACGGCCTGTCTGCTGTACTTCGGTTTTCTGGGATTCTGGCAAACGGCCATGATCACGTTCGCGCTAGTGGGTACCGCAGCGTTGATCTGTTGCGTTATCGGTATCCCCTGCGGCATCTGGTTTGCCAAGAGTGAGAAGGCCTATACCGCGGGTCGGCCGGTGCTGGATCTCATGCAGACTTTGCCGCCATTTGTGTACCTGATTCCAATCATTGCCTTCTTCGGCACCGGCAAGGTGCCCGGCATCCTCGCCACCATCATTGTCGGTATGCCGCCCGTGGTACGTCTGACGGCGCTTGGCATCATGGGCGTGGATAAACATGTTATCGAGGCGGCGCACGCCTTTGGGGCCAGCAAGCGCCAGATTCTGACCGGCGTAGAGATCCCTCTGGCGGCGCCCAGCATCATGACCGGGGTGAACCAGACCATCCTGCTGTGTCTTGCGATGGTGGTGATCGCGGCGTTGATTGGTGCCAAGGGTCTGGGGCAGGACGTGGTCGTCGCACTTCAGTACATCGCCAAGGGCGAGGGGTTGCTGGCCGGTCTCGCCATTCTATTCTGCGCCATGGTGCTCGACCGAATTGCACAAGGACGCTTCAAGCGCCAAGAGGTGGGTTCATGAGCGACACCGGCGCCACAGCAGCTGTTGAAGAAACCCCGGCCTCTCCAGACACAACGGACGCCCCGGCAAAGCTGGACCTCAGTGATTCCATTTCCGAGTTCGTGGGCAACAACCCGGACTACTACAATCGGGAGTTCAAACGGCTGCAGGTCGCCAGCGGCTTTACCTTTTCCTTCAACGTTGCGGCTGCACTGGCCGGGCCCTTGTGGGCCGGCTCTCGCAGCATGTGGGGCATTTTCTGCATCCTGGCCATGTTCGAACTGCTGGCGCTGGTGCCCATAGGCCAGGGTCTGTGGGGCGATCTGGGGGCAGCCGAACAGAATCGGGTGGAAAAGCTCTACAAGAGCGTGGAGCGTATGCAAGGCAAGCTTGAGAAGGCCCAGGCTGACGGAAATACCGAGAAGGTCGAGTCCCTGACACGCAACCTCGAGAATCTGAACGGCTCGGTAGATAAAGCCGAAGCAAAGGTAGTCGCTGCCAAGGCGGAAGCCACCTTCCTGATCGCGGCCGGCATTATCGGCTTTCTGGTGGTGAAGTTACTGGAAGGCGCTATCGCCAACATGCTGTACGAGAAACGCTATGCCCGGTGGCGGGTGGACCGGAGCCTGGGTCATGGCTTCAGCTGGATTGCCGTGGCAGCCTCGGTGGTGTTCGTGACGGCCTCCTATGGTGTCACCATGTACCGATTCACGGCACCCGAACCCTCTGCCATGGTGGTGGATTTCCCTGTCGACCAGAAGGAGTACCACGATCCCACGGCCAAGTGGATTGACGATCGCTTCGAAGAAGCCTCTGCCAACTTCGGTCAGTTGTTTAAGGGTGTGTCCAAGGGCATCCGCATCGTGCTCGAATGGCTTGAAGTCATGTTCGTGGTCACGCCCTGGCCGGTGGTGATGACCATAATTTTTATAACGGCCTGGCGTCTGGCCGGGCCAACAGTGGCAATCTTTACGTTGGCGGCACTCGTCTACCTGGCAATCCTCGGTTACTGGGAGCGCAGCATGGCCACCGTGGCGCTGCTGGGTACCGCGGCTGCATTCTGTGTTCTAACGGGGATCCCCTTGGGCGTCTGGTGCGCCAAGAGCGACAAGCTGTATGCCGTTGTCAGGCCGGTGCTGGACTTCATGCAGAGTATGCCGGCCTTCGTGTATCTGATACCCGTCATCGCCTTCTTCGGTGTCGGCAAACCCCCCGGCATCGTGGCGTCAATCGTGTTCGGGTTCCCACCCATCGTGCGTCTGACCAATCTGGGACTGCGTTCGGTACCGCATGATGTGAAAGAAGCCGCTATGGCCTTTGGTGCAACCAAGTGGCAAATCCTCAAAGACGTGGAAACCCCTCTGGCCATGCCGAGCATCATGGCGGGTGTCAACCAGACCATACTGTTCTGTCTGTCGGCGGTGGTGATTGCCTCTCTGATTGGCGCCGAAGGCCTTGGCTTCGATGTGCTGGTGGCCTTGCAGTATGCGGCCAAGGGGCAGGGCGTGCTGGCCGGCCTTGCAATTCTGTTCTGTGCGATGGTGATTGACCGCATCGTTCAGGGCTTCTATCGACGCCAACGCTGATTCGGCATCGCCGTCGAGCGCCGAGGCGTTCCAATAGCCTGATGTCTTGAAGTTTTAGGTCCTGTATTACGACTAGTCTGCTGCCGAGTTTCACGATGTTTGGTCTCGACGGAGATCGAGCCAAGCTCTGATACCTACCGCACCCAGGACCAGCATGCCACCCAGCACCGTGTATTTTCCCGGTACTTCCCCGACGAACAGCAACACCCACACCGGACCGAGCACGAACTCCGTCATAATCAACAACGTAACTTCCGCGGCGGCCAGGTGCCGGATTGCGCGCAGGAACAGCCAGTTGCCCAGGAATCCTGAAATCACGCCGCCCCAAATGAGACATAGCCAGATGTCAAATAGGCCGGGATTGAGATCCGGCCAACTCACAATGAGGGCGATGAGCCCGGTCACCGCGCCCCCGATGACCAGCGTCGGCAGCATGTCAATGGAGCGTTTGGCGCGAGCGACGACCGCAAACACCGAGAACAGCAATGCACAAAGCAGGGCCATGCTGTTACCGAACAGGGCTCCCACACTGATGCCTTCGGCGACCATGATGCCGATTCCTGACATGGCGACGGCCATTGCAAGCCAGGTGGAGCGTCTCACCCGCTCGCGAAGGAACAGCCAGGCAAGAATGGCTGTGAAAAACGGTACGGTGGCGAGAATGAACAGGGTGTTCGCCACCGTGGTGTGCATCATGGCCAGCAGGTAGAGCATCGGACCGATGCCGATGAGGACACCGACCGCCAATCCCACTCGGCCGATGCCCAGTATCACTGAATACACCCGCCGACCATGCTCGGCGATGAGGATGCCGACAATCACCGCCACCATGAAGACGCTGCGATGCAGGTTGAGCTGCCAGACGTTGGCCTGTTCGACGCTGCGAATGACCAGATCGGCAAAGCTGAATCCCACTGAGCTCACGGTGATGAGCACAATGGCGAATCGATGGCGTGCAACAGTGGTCTCGCCGGCAGCGGTGAGTTGGGTCCAGCGCTCAAGAAGATTTGGCATTTCGCTGTAGTCGTCGCTGAGCGGTTCGTCAAAACAAGCGGGCATCTTGCCGCGCATGGCTGACGATCGCGAGCATTGATCTTTCCGCAGCCGTGTAATCATCTACCGTAACCCCATAGACCATAGAATTCCCGTCAGACACACCCGCATCCCTGTCATAATGACCTGGGCTGTGTGGTCGTTCGGCGAGTTGTCGGCGTCTTGCACGCCGCGGAACGTTGCTACAAGTCGGGAGTGGAGCCATGACCACACAAACGAGCTTCGATGTGATCATTGTCGGTGCTGGGTTGTCCGGGATAGGAGCGGCGGTGCACCTGCAGCGTAAATGCCCCGAGAGAAGTTACACCATACTCGAAGCACGTGATGCCATTGGCGGCACGTGGGATTTGTTTCGCTATCCGGGTGTCCGCTCCGACAGTGACATGCACACCTTGGGCTACGAGTTCAAACCCTGGAGAGCAGCGGAAGCCATCGCCGATGGTCCGTCAATTCTTCACTACCTCAACGAGACCGTCGATGAGTATGGCGTGCGTGAGCACATCCGATTTTCTCACCGGGTGACGGCGGCAAATTGGTCGAGCGAGGACGAACTCTGGTCGGTCACGCTGCAACTCGGTGACGGCACGACCGCTGCGGTGACGGCAAATATGCTGTTGATGTGCGGCGGCTACTACAGCTCCGATGAGCCCCACGATGCGCAGCTCCCGGGTCTTTCGACCTTCAAAGGCAACATCGTTCATCCGCAGTTCTGGCCGCAAGACCTCGACTACCGCGGTCAGAAGGTGGTGGTGGTCGGTAGCGGTGCGACGGCCATGACCATCGTTCCTGCGATGACCGATAAGAGCGCCCATGTCACCATGCTGCAGCGCTCGCCGACCTATGTGATGTCGACACCACGGCAGGACAAGATTGCCAATGGACTGCGACGCTGGCTACCCGATGGGGCGGCCTACGCGCTGACTCGCTGGAAAAACATCTGGCGGGATTTGTACTTCTATCGTCGAACCCGGATAGTCCCCGTCAAGATCAAAAAGCAGCTCATTGATGGCGTTCGCGCCGCGTTGCGCAGTGACTTCGATGTCGACACCCATTTCACGCCGCAGTACGGACCCTGGGACCAGCGTCTGTGCTTGATCCCTGACGACGATTTGTTCGATGCGCTCAATGAGGGCAGCGCTTCGGTGGTTACTGATGAAATTCAGACCTTTACCGAGCACGGAATCAGGCTGCGTTCCGGTGCCGAACTGGAGGCTGACATCGTGGTCACGGCGACCGGGCTCAAGCTGGTGGTGTTGAGTGATGTCGCAATTCAGGTTGATTCCGACCCCGTGCAGCTGTCGGACTGCTTTTCTTACAAGGCCATGATGTTTTCTGATGTACCGAACCTGATTCAAACTTTTGGCTACATCAATGCTTCTTGGACGCTACGCGCTGACTTAACCGCCGATTACGCCTGTCGGCTGTTGAACACGATGCGCGCCAGAGGGGTGCGCACCTGCACACCCAGACTTCGTCCGAGTGACGCCGATATGCAACCTCGACCCTGGATCGATGATTTCTCGGCCGGTTATATCCGACGTCTGATTCAGCACTTTCCGAAGCAAGGAGATCGAGCGCCGTGGCTCAACACACAGGACTATGCTGCCGACAAGAGACTCTTGCGTCGTACACCTATCGAGGACGATGTGCTGGAGTTCGGTCTCGAGTCACAGGCGCCGAAAGCCGCATAGCAGCGAGTATGTTGGGAGGCAGCTTGCTGATAGAAACCTGGTTTTGGCGAGCGTCTCACTGATTGACGGTCAACAGCGCGTCAACACACATCACGCCGGCTCCTTGTGGCCTGACCAACACCGGATTGAGATCGAGCTCGACCAGACCGTGTCCCTCGTTCAGCACACGCTTCGCGACGAGTTCGATGCAATCGATCAGGGCGCCACGATCCCCTCGGGGTTTGCCTCGAAACCCCGCGAGCAGCGGTGCTGATTGGAGTTCGTCGAGTTTGCGTTCGATATCGCTTCGGGTACACGGCAACAGTAGAACCGCACTGTCCATCAATAATTCCACCAGCACGCCGCCGCTACCGATGACCACTGCATGGCCAAACTGCGGGTCGTGTTTCACGCCGACAATGAACTCGGCGACCGAATCGTCGACAAAAGTTTCCACCAGAAAGCGATCGGGCACTACCGACAGACGCGCTGTCATCTCCTGGAGTGCGCCGGCTAGCGCTGCATCGTCGTAAAGTCCCCCGATTACGGCCCCGTCATCACTCTTGTGAGTGAGAGTGGGGTGCAGGGCTTTCAGCACCACCGGATATCCGATGTCATTCGCCGCCGAGATGGCATGCTGGGCACTCACCGCAGCACCTTGCGGTACGGGAAGTCCCCAGCCTGAAATCTGTTGCTTGGCAGCGTGCTCACTCAATGTCACCGTCTCACCGGCCAAGTGCACGGGTGTCGCAAGCTCGAGCGCACGTGGTCCGCTGTTCTCTAGCTGTTGTTTGGTACGGCCCAGCAGCACGCCAGCACTGATGGCGCTCAGCAATTCTTCCGAGCCGAGTATGGGTACCAGGCCCTCGGCCAACGCGCGCTCACGCATGTGGCGCGGTAATCCTTCAACCAAAGCGCTATTCGCAATCCCGGGTACGTCATGTTGTTGCGCGGCCGCCGAGAGCTCTTCGAGAATCATGATCATCTCGTCGCCAAACGGGGCATCTTCATCCTCGTAGCTGTCCAGCGCGGCAGTGATGACATCGACAGTGTTGGCCGCCATTGCATCGAACAGCACTCGCATTTGCTCGCGGTCATTAATGGGCCCCACTGTAGTATCGAGCGGATTCATGACGTTCACATAACGTGGCAACTTCTCTTCCAGAAGCGTGCGACTATTGTCACTCAATGGTGGAAACTCGAGACCATAACACTCGGCGCGGTCGGCCAGCATGGCTGCTTGACCACCTGAGCAGGTGATGGACGCAACCTGGTTGCCGGCCAATGGTCCGATGTAGCAAAGCAGTTTCAAACGTTCGAGAAAATCGGACAGCGAGTACGACACCGCGATCCCCAGGCGCTCGAACAGCGCGTCATAGAGCTCAGCGGCGCCCGCCAGAGAGCTGGTGTGGCCGGCGGTGATTTTTTGACCCGCATCCGAGCGGCCGACCTTGATGACAGTGATCGGTTTTCGTTTCTGGAGAGCCGCTATAGCGAGCTGCGCAAAGCGTTGCACGTCACTAAGCCCCTCGACGTAGAGTCCAATCGCTTTGATGTCGTCGTCATCGAGCAGACATTCAATTACGTCCTCGAGACTCACGACGGCTTCGTTGCCTACACTGACCACGCTGACGATGGGGACCGAACGTTGCTCCATGGTCATGAATTCAGCCAGTGCACCGCTTTGGGAGACAATGGCCACCCCTGGGCCGTCGAATGGCACACGGGTTTCGCCGGTCCACAGATGCACTCGCCGACGGTACTCGACCAGGCCGTAACAGTTGGGGCCGACTAAAGCCATGTTTCCGGCGGCTTTGACGAGAGCAGCCTGCAGACCTATCCCGTCGCCTCCCATTTCCGAGAATCCCGCTGCGTAGCACACACAGCCTCCTGCGCCCCGTTGCGAGAGCTGTGCGACTGTTTCGATGGTTTTCTCCGTGGATACCGCCAAATAGGCGGCATCCGGTGGGCAGGGCAGTGCTTCAATGGACTCATACACGTGACGAGACGGATCGGGGGCGCGTGGATTTACTTGCCAGAGCTCACCGGTGAAGCCCATTTTCCGACACCGCTCAAGTGTGCCGGCGGCCGTACGCCCACCGACATAGGCAATCCGTTTCGGGTCGAGTAAACGTTTCAGATTCTGTTGCAGTACGGTGCGGTCAGTCATGTGTCGCTTTGCATAGTCTTGGTCGTCCGATGTAGGACACTACCGATAGAACATTAACAGGCGATCCACGTCGCGGCACGCGCAATATGACGTTCGTCGCTACCGTCGACTGCGCTGGAGTTGATTACGCAGCTCTGGCGGGGTTCAATCCGAACTGGTATTGCTGTCCTGTCGACGATCCAAGCGTGGAGGATTCAATGGCCCGCATGGTCGTTGACCGCGAGGTCCTTGGTTACACCCTGGGCAATCGGGATTTCCGGTTGCTGTGGGGTGATTCCATCAGTGCCGGCACAGGCATGAGCGGTGAGCATGTGGTGCTCAGTCTGCTGGCCTATCAGTTGACCGATTCTTCAGTCTGGGTGGGCGTCACTCTGGCGCTCTATTTCGTGCCGTCGTTGCTGGTTGGCGGTATCGCCGGCGCCATCGCGGACTGGATGGACCGACGGGATCTGATTCGACGTTGTGAGTTCGGATTTGCCGTTTTGCTGGCGGTGTTTGGGCTCATGTTGCTGTACGACGCAGTGACATTGGCTGGTGTGCTGTCGCTGTCGGTTGCCACCGGCCTGTTGCATGCACTGTACTCGCCCGCGCGGCTCAGCTATGCATACGATCTGGTGGGCACCGAACGCGCTGTCGGCGGGTTGAGCATGCTCAATCTGGGTTTTCGTGTCGGCCAGCTGTTGGGTGCGCTGAGCGCGGGTTGGTTGATGTCGAACTTTGGCGCTGCATACGCCTTCTTCGCACTGGGTGCCGGGCATGGGGTTGGTTATCTGCTGCTCGCACAGCTCAGAACCACCGGTCTGGCCGCCGAACGTGATAGCTCATCGCTGCGCGACAACCTCAGGGTGTTCCGCGGCGAGCTCCGTCGCAACAAGGATTTGCTCGTACTCATTGCGGTGATGGTGTCGGTGGCCGTGCTCGGTTTCTCCTATACCACAGCACTTCCAGAGCTTGCGGCGGGAGACCTTGGGGTGGGTGCTGCGGAGCTTGGCTACATGCATGCAGCTCGGGCAACGGGGGGATTGATAGGGGTGGTGGTGTTGACGGCCCTCGGACTGTTCAGTCGTCGCGGTCTGTT
>MDTE01059565.1_pt1 | contig 24999 bp, 18 predicted proteins | sample 811231 | NCBI WGS metagenome assembly MDTE01 (sample SAMN05326651, study PRJNA326480) | marine metagenome | isolation source: seawater | place: Indian Ocean: Red Sea | collected 2010 | reverse complement strand
TCTTCTGCGTCGGCCTCTTCATCTTCAGCCGACTCCTCGGCATCGGACTCGGTGTCGTCGCCTTCACCAAGTTGGAACAGTGGGCCGGAAGTCTCACCAGTACCACCACGGAGATCCTCCTTGGCGGCTGCCGAGGCAGCTTCGGCTTCCTCGGCTTCACGAATTAGCTCCTCGGGATCGACATCGAGCCGTCTGGAGAGTCCGATCTTGCGTTCTTCGGTGTCGACCCGCAGGACACGAACTTCGATGTTTTCGCCGACCTGGACGACGTCCTCCGGATCTTCGACCTTGTAGTCAGCGAGTTCGGAGATGTGCAGCAAGCCCTCCAGGTTGTCTTCGAGTTGGACGAACACACCGAAATTGGTGACCTTGGTCACCTCGCCATGGACGGTGCTGCCGGGCGAAAAACGTTTCGGAATGTCGGTTTCCCAGGGATCTTCCTCGAGCTGTTTGAGTCCGAGTGCGATCCGTCGACGTTCCTCGTCGACAGTCAGGACCTGACAGGTGATCGGGTCTCCCTTTTCGAGCAATTCGCTGGCATGTCCGATCTTTCGGGTCCAGGACATGTCGCTGACGTGGAGCAGTCCGTCGACACCTTCCTCGAGTTCGACAAACGCGCCGTAGTTGGTGAGATTGCGGACAACCCCTTCGACCGTGGTGCCCGGTGGGTACTTGGCGGCAACATCGTCCCACGGGTTGGGCGTGGTCTGCTTCATGCCCAGCGAGATTTCTTTCTTGTCCTGGTTGATGCCGAGTACAACGACCTCGACTTCGTCCCCGATGTTGACCAGTTCGGTGGGATGGTTAATCCGCTTGGTCCAGGACATCTCGCTGATGTGAACCAGCCCCTCGATGCCGTCCTCGAGCTTGACGAATGCCCCGTAGGTCATGACGTTGACGACTTCACCGGTGACCCGGGAATCGACCGGGTACTTGGTCTCGATCCCCTCCCACGGGCTGGGGGTCTTTTGTTTAAGCCCGAGTGCAATTTTCTCCTTCTCGCGATCGATGTTGAGGATCATCACTTCGACTTCCTCATCGATCTTGACCATGTCGGAGGGATGGTTGATGCGGGCCCAGCTCATGTCGGTGATGTGCAGCAGTCCGTCGATGCCGCCGAGATCAACGAACGCACCGAAGTCGGCGATGTTCTTGACGACACCGGTCCGAAGTTGCCCCTCGGAAATCTCGGTCATCAGCGCCGCTTTCATCTTGTTTCGTTCTTCCTCGATCAGCTTCCTCCTGGAGACGACGATGTTTCGCCGTGCGTCGTCAATCTTGAGGATGACACACTGGATGTCCTGTCCGACAAAGGCGCCGATGTCGTGGGGCCTTCGTATGTCAACCTGGCTGGCCGGCAGGAAGACGTTGACGCCGATGTTGACGAGCAAACCGCCCTTGATCTTTCTCAGCACCTCACCGGTGACGACATCGCCTTCGGCGTGATTCGAAATGACCTCTTCCCATTCCTTGATGCGATCAGCTTTGCGCTTGGAGAGAATGATCAGCCCAAACTCGTCCTCGATCTCCTCGAGCAGCACAGACACCTGCGATCCCGCTTCGGGGATGTTCAGGTCGTCCCCCTCGCGAAATTCGTCGACGGGGACCATGCCTTCGCTCTTGTAACCAATGTCGATCAGCACATCATCGCCTTCCACGCGGAGCACGGTGCCGTCGATGATTGTGTTGAGTTCGAATGTTTCGGACGCTGTGTTGTAGATCGCGTCCATGTTGCCTGACGCGGAGTCGATTTCCTTGAGTGTTTCGCCAAAAGCATGCTCAAGTTCCTCGTCGGAGATGCTGAATTCGCGAATAAGATTGCGATTGACCATGAGAGGGGTCCGTTCGTGGCACGAGGCCGTTGAGATCCGTGGGGATGCGACCCGCGGCGATGCGGTGCGGCGGGCGTCGCCAGAGAACTGAGGAGCCGATCCGGTTGGGGCGAGTCCTGGACTGGCCTGAAACCACCCGTGATCGTGCGAGCATGTCGCGATGACCGGAGTCTAGCAGCGGCAGCCCGGGAGGGCTAGTCCGGTCAATGGCCGGGTGGCTCTTCGGGCGCTAATCCGGCGGTGTGCGTCGTGCGTGGGGCGGGCTCGATGATCGTATCGATGCCTCGTCCGATCGACTCGACGACTGCCAGGGCGTCCGAAACAGCGCTGGCGTCTGCGAGGATCTGCAACTCCAGCCGCGTCGTCCAGGCTGCTCCGGCCGGTAGTCTCATGAGACGTCCCTGGTTGCGTTCAAAGTGCCGGGGGTTGGGAAGGTCGGTCGATGGCTCGATGCCAACGACATACCCGTCTTCGGCCGCGACTGCGTTTTTCCAGATCGTGAAGTGAGGCAGGGAGGTCAGGTCAAATCCGAGGGCGACGCCGTGTCGGGCGGAGGCGTCATGAAGCACCACGAGTGTGCGGTGGTCTTGTCCCGGAGCAAGCTCGAGGAAATAGCACTGCTCGACGAACCCGGAAGTGGGGGCCGGAATGTGGTCCCAGGCGTCGACAGCAGAGGCGGCGTGAGGTGTGGCGGGGATGACCCGACGTGCCGGGGCCGACAAGCGAGATCCCGCCTCGAGAATCGGTGCACCAATGTTTGTGTGGTAGAGCAACTCCAGGTCAGATGGGATCCCCGCCAGATTGGTGACCGTGTCCTCGATCGTGATACAGGTGCTGCCTGGCGTCACCGAAATGACGGACGTGAGTTGCAGGCACTCGCCAAATAGTGATGTTTCCTCGACAACACCACGGACCCAGGTCCGGCCATTGTCGTCGACACCCACGGAGACCTCGTGTGCCGGGATATTGGCGATACGTCCATGCAGCGTGCTTGTTCGTCCGTCTTCCGGATCGGTCGCTGGAGGTCCGTGCCAGGCTAAGCCGCAACGGGCGACCAGCTCATGGAAGGCGCCGAGCCAGCCGATGCCGCCAGATTCGTTAACCCGCACGAGCGACGGGTGGACCGGGCGTCTGACCGGTGATTGCCATCCGATCGGGAGATCACGGGACTGAGCTTTCCAGATTCCCATTCCCCGGGTCGGGAGGACCGAGACCGAGAGGTCTGGGTGTGCGAGTTCGACAACGTCGATGCCATCGCCCGGGCCCCCGCGGATGGTCCACTTGTCGATCCGGCCGCCAGTGGGATCCTCGTGAAAAAATTCCGCGGTATACTGACGCTGGTCGGGGGCAATGAGAGTTGTAGGAGCAAGTGGCATGGAAGGCCCGGAACAGGGGGGGCTTGGCGACGATCGTCAGCTCAGTCTACTCTCGTCAAGATCTCCCTCCAACCGGATCTGTCGGGGGCTGTCGCCGAATTGAGTGAGTCGAGTAGCTCGCGACGCTATTTGACAACCTGACATTTCTGCTCCTAGAGTCTCAAGGGCAGGGAGGCGGCGCATGGCCTGCCCGATTGTGCGACGATGATTCCCAGGTTGGAGGGGCATGTTTGTGTTGGATTCTGGCGAAACACGGCCGTTCTCTGACGAGTGGTACGCTGGGCTGGAGTCGCAACTGGGGGCGACCGCTTGTCGTCAGCTCGGTTTCTACGTGATTCCCAGTGACATGCTCCTGACGGTCGTGATCCCGGTCTATAACGAGGAGCGGACCTTGCGGGAACTGGTGGATCGCGTCCGTGCGGTTCCGATCCGCAAGGAACTCGTGATGGTCGACGACTGCAGCCAGGACTCGACGCCGGAGGTGCTCGAGGCGATTGTCAGCGAACTGGGAGACGATCCCGAGAACCGGTTGATCGTCGAACGCCATGAGGTCAATCAGGGCAAGGGGGCGGCGTTGCGGACCGGGTTTGCCAGGGCGAACGGTGATATCGTCCTCATCCAGGACGCCGACCTGGAATACAACCCCGACGAGTATCCCCGATTGATCAAGCCGATCGTGGAAGAGACGGCAGACGTGGTGTACGGGAGCCGCTTCCTCGGTGAGCAGCCACACCGAGTGCTCTACTTCTGGCACTACTTGGGGAACCGGTTCCTGACGACTCTGTCCAATTGCTTCACCAACTTGAATCTCACCGACATGGAGACCTGTTACAAGGTGTTCCGCCGCGACGTGATCAAGCAAGTGGGGCCGACTCTGCGTGAGTCGAGGTTTGGGATCGAGCCAGAGATGACGGCCAAGATTGCCCGTGAGCGCGTCAGGATCTACGAGATGTCGATCAGCTACTCCGGTCGAACTTACGAGCAGGGTAAGAAGATCGGCTGGCGTGACGGCGTGGCCGCCATCTGGTGCATTCTCCGCTATGGTTTCTTCGCCTGAGCATACGGTCGGTTGGGACGGGGACGAATTGTCTGTGACACCGGGCTCGTGTAGTCTCGATTGCCGTGAAGTGAATAGCCGCTGACACACTCCCAGGAACGATCCCATCGTCCCAAGGCAGACAGGGCCCGTGATGGCCGACCAGGATCCCATCCACTCTTCGGATTCGCAGCACAATCAGCCCCCCGGTGATGGCCGGGAGGGTGGGGAGATGCCCGGGGCGGAGGGTGAGAGAGGGCAGAGGCCTCCCGGGATCAGGGACAGTCGCCCGCGCGGGGAGCAGCCGGGTCGACGGCCAGGCGCCGGGGCGCCGTGGCTGCTCATCCTGCTGCTGTTCGGGATGCTGCTGCTGTGGACATGGCAGCGGTCGCCATCCAACCACGGGCAGGCGATCAGCTACAGCCAGTTTCGCGCAGAACTGGACGCGGGCAATCTCAAGACGGTGCGGTTTTACGGCGAGATCATCAATGGCGAGTTCGTGGCGGCACCCGACACGGATGACGACCTGTCTCAGCAGTTTGCAGGAACAAGTGCCCTGGAATTCAACTCCGTGTTGCCGCCAGAAGGGGTGCGAGATCCGGAATTGCTGAAGAGTCTGGAGAAGGCCAGTGTCGAAGTGACAGCTGAAAAGACCTCGGTGGGTGTGGGCACGCAGATGGCCATGTGGCTGCTGATTCCGCTCGTCTTCATTCTCGGGTTCTGGTTCCTGATGCGGCGTTCGGGCGATGGAATGGGCGGAGGAATGCTCGGCAATTTTGCCAAGAGTCCGGCCAGGCGGTTCGAGCCGTCGTCACAGACGACCACCTTTGACGACGTCGCCGCGATGGAACAGGCGAAGATGGAATTGGAAGAAGTGGTGACATTTCTCAAGGAGCCCGAACGCTTCCGGCGGCTGGGGGCAGAGATTCCCCGCGGCGTGTTGCTGAAGGGCCCTCCCGGAACAGGAAAGACCCTGTTGAGCCGAGCTACTGCGGGCGAGGCCGGGGTGCCATTTTTTTCGATCAACGGCTCGGAGTTCATCCAGATGTTTGTCGGCGTGGGGGCGGGACGGGTGCGAGATCTCTTCGCCACCGCACGCTCCCATGCACCATGCATCGTGTTTATTGATGAGATTGACGCGGTGGGACGAATGCGGGGCGCTGGATTTGGCGGCGGACACGACGAACGCGAACAGACGTTGAACCAGATTCTGAGCGAGATGGATGGGTTCGACCGCACCGACTCGATTATCGTGCTTGCGGCGACCAACCGCCCCGATGTTCTCGATGATGCTCTGTTGCGACCCGGCCGTTTCGATCGGCACATCACAATTGATCGCCCGGTCAAGGACGGTCGTGAGGCAATCTTGAAGGTGCACTGTCGCCGCGTGCCCCTGTCTGATGATGTCAGGCTCGATGATGTGGCCGGTGCCACGATCGGGTTTTCGGGGGCAGCGCTGAAGAATCTCGTCAACGAGGCGGCATTGGCGGCTGCACGGGCAGAGCGCACGAGAGTGACGAGGGCTGACTTTGATTACGCACATGACCGCGTCTTGATGGGGCCCAAGCGGGAGGAGGTGCTCACCGAGTCGGAACGCCGACGGACCGCCTATCACGAGGCCGGACATGCTCTACTGGCCTGGCAACTGCCCGAGGTGGATGCAGTACACAAAGTGACGGTGATTCCGCGTGGCCCTGCATTGGGGGTCACGCAACTGCTTCCTGAAGAGGAGCTGTACCACGTGGGTGAAAGTCGCCTTCACGCGCAGCTCGTCATGATGCTGGGAGGGCGGTCGGCCGAAAAACTCGTATTCGACGAGTTTGGTGCCGGGGCCGAAGATGACCTGCGGAGAGCCACGTCGATCGCGCGGCGCATGGTCGGTCACTGGGGGATGAGTGAACGCGTCGGACCGGTGGCGTTTCGACATGCCACTGATCAACCGTTTCTGGGAAAGGAATATCACGAACAACGGGAATTCAGCGAAGAAACGGCGCACGTGATTGACCAGGAAGTGCAAAGGTTTCTGGAGGCGGCCTCACTCAGAGCGTTTGAGATGCTGGAACAGGGACGTGATGATCTGGACGCTCTGGCGACGGCTCTCGTTGAGCGTGAAGAACTCGGCAGAGATGACCTCGAGGAATTACTCGGGCCCCCAGCGGAAGCAGAGCCTGGGGACAAAATCGGCCTGACCGGGAGTACGCTGGTGCCATCAGAACCTATTGACACAGCAGGAGTTGAGGGGCAGGCCGTCGATGGTGATTGACCCTGTTTGGCCTGTGAACTAGACTTCCGAGCAGAGGCTTGAGGCACGGTGTCTTTGATGGAGACTCCGTCAACGTGTACCCGGCTGAGCGAGCGACCGCCGCAGATGGTATGCGAGCTGGTCGTTGTTGCGACAAGGCTGGGACACGAGGGGTTCGAAGCCGTTGGGGCGATCTGGTCAGATCGGCTGTGAGCCGCTCGGAATCTTGGTTGCACTCGACCCGGTGGAGACTTGTGAGGCCGGAAGAGTAGCCCGGCCACCCGAAAGATGTGGCGTGTTAAGAAGAAAGAACTTGGCAAGTGAGCGAAAAAGACACAGCGGCCGCAACGGACACCTCCAGCGGCTCGGCCGCGGTAACGACGTTTGAAGAACTCGGACTCAGTGAGCGGTCACTCAAGGCCCTGGATCACGTGGGGTTTGAATCCCCCAGCCCGATCCAAGCCTCGTTCATCCCCAAGGCCCTCACCGGTCGGGATTGCACAGGCCAGGCTCACACCGGAACCGGCAAGACGGCTGCATTTGTCTTGCCGATTCTCGAGACGATCAATCACGAGGATTCGGCAACCCAGGCCCTGGTATTGGCTCCCACGCGGGAGTTGGCCGACCAGGTCAAGGGGGAGGCTGAACGGCTGGCGTACACCTCGCCGATCCAGGTCGCCTGCTTCGTTGGCCAGAGGGACATCGACCGGCAGATTCGCCAGTTGGATAGCGGCGTCCAGCTGGCGGTTGGTACGCCTGGTCGCGTAAAGGATCTGAACAACCGTGGTCACCTGGTGTTCGACCAGTTGAAACTCGTCGTGCTGGACGAGGCGGATCGCATGCTGGATATCGGCTTCGAGCCGGAAATCCGTGACATTCTCCGCCGTTGCCCGGCTGAGCGGCAAACGCTGTTGTTATCGGCGACGCTGCCGCCGTCCGTCGAGCGGCTCGCCAAGAAGTACATGCGCAACCCGGACCGAGTGGATCTCTCGGGAAATGCTGTCGCTGTCGACGCGATTGATCAGTTCTACTGCACTGTGGACCCGGACCGAAAATTCGGGCTCTTGGTCAGGTTGCTCAGCGAGCAGCGCCCCAACCAGGTCATCGTGTTCACGCGGACCAAGCGTGGTGCCGATGCGTTGCACAAGCGGTTTTCTGGAAAGTTGCCCAAGGTGGGCGTGATGCATGGCGACTTGCCGCAGTCGAAGCGTGAACGTGCTCTGAAGAAGTTCCGCGAGGGACAGCTGAGAATGTTGATCGCGACAGACGTGGCGGGTCGCGGCATCGATGTCAGCTCGATCTCACACATCGTCAACTACGACATCCCCGAATACCACGATGACTACATCCACAGGATCGGTCGCACAGGGCGAATGACGTCAGAGTCCAAGGGACAGGCCTTCACGTTTGTGACCCGTGAACAGGGTGACGAGCTGACGCGGATTGAAATCCGTGTCAACAAACAGTTGACGGAGTATGCCGTGGCGGATTACGAGGCGTACCGGCAGCGCGGTCCTCGTCCGACGGTCAACACGGTGGCGTGAGCGGGTAGTCCCTCACGAAGCTCCTGATGGCGGCCAGGAGTTCCTCGGGAGCGTCCTCGAAGAGGTAATGCCCAGCGTGTGGCATCTCGACGGTGCGTGCCTGGGGAAAACGACGCTGAAATTCTTCGAGAAAGGCTGGGGTAAAGCACCAGTCCTGCAGTCCCCATGCGAGCAGGACCGGGTGCTCGGCAAACTGCGACAGGTGCTGTTCGGTGTCAAGCAGTGTCGCGTAGCTGGGGTGAGCTGGTCTCGTCGGGATGTCGATCACGAATTGATGAATGGCGACTCGATGGTCCCAACTGTCATACGGGGCCAGGTAGCCAGCCCGTGCCGAGGCCGACAGGGAGGACCTGGACGAGACGGCCATTTGCAGGGCGGCTCGGGAAAAGAGGTTCAGGCCTCTCACGCCCAGGGCGCCGAGGAAGGGGATGCGACAGGCTGCGATCCGCCATGGGATGCGTTGTGAACGAAACGCTGCGGTGTTGGAGAGAACAAACCGGGAAAACCGGTCAGGCTGCCTCGCGGCGGCGGTCATCCCGATGGCTCCTCCCCAGTCGTGCGCACAGAGCGTAACCTCTGCGAGGTCGAGGCGTTCGATCAGTGTCTCGAGGTTGGTGGCATGCTGGCTGAGGTGATATGGGTACTGCGTTGGTTTTGCAGAAAAGCCGCAGCCAATGTGATCCACGGCAACCACGCGATGGTCGCGAGAGAGGTCTGTGACGAGACGACGCCACGCAAAGCTCCAGGTTGGGTTCCCGTGGACCATCAGTAGGACCGGGCCGGAGCCCTCGTCGATGTAGTGATAGGCGTGTCCGTCGAGATCGAGCCAGTGCGAGTCGAAGGGGTATTCGTCGGCGAAGCCGCTGCGATCGGGAGTGGGCGTGGGTGCGTCCACGGGGCATTCCGGAAGTGGGTTATTGAGACGAAGACGTCATGCAACGGGCAGAAGAAGACAGCGGCGCGAGCGCTGTGAGCAGATTGTCGATGTCAGATTCGGTGTGCGCCGCCGACAGGCTGATACGGAGTCGCGACGTGCCCGGCTTGACCGTCGGTGGACGGATCGCGGGGACAAAGTGGCCCCGTTCGAGAAGCTGCTGAGAGGCTTCCAGGGTGCTGGTCGGGTCGCCGAGCATCACCGTGACGATCGGACCATGCGTGGAGGCGTCCTGGAGTCCGAGGCCTCTGACGCCTTGCCGGAGACGATCCGAGATCCGAGACAGGTGCTCTCGACGAATGGGTTCTTCCTGAAGGATCTTCAGGGCTTCCAGAGCCGCGGCGCACGTGGCCGGTGGCAATGCTGTCGAAAAAACCTGGGGACGTGCCCGGTGCCAGAGATAGTCGAGGAGTGTCCGGGACCCGACCGCAAAGCCGCCAGCAGTGCCGAGAGACTTGCTGAGCGTCCCGATCCGTATGGTGGTTTTGTCTTCCACGTCGAGGGCCTCGCAGGCACCACGTCCGACTCGTCCCAGGACGCCCGTCGCGTGTGCCTCGTCGACCAGAAGCATCGCATCGTGCGCGTCGGCGAGTTGAGCCAGCTCGGGCAGTGGTGCGAGGACGCCGTCCATGCTGAACAGCGAGTCGGTCACAATGAGCCGACGGGGTGCATCGGCTGCGTCGGTGAGTTGCCGATGGAGAGTGTCGAGGTGCTGCCGTTTGTAGACCCGGATCCGGGCGCGGCTGAGCCGACACCCATCAATGAGGCTGGCATGGTTGTCATGGTCGCTGAACACGACGTCACCCGGACCGACGAGCGCTGAGACTGAGCCGAGGTTTGCCGCAAATCCAGAGGGAAACAGGAGAGCGCTCTCGGTGTGTTCGAATGCCGCGAGTTCGGATTCGAGGCGGGCGTATTGCGGCGATCGCCCGGACACCAGTGGACTGGCCCCGGCCCCGGAAGGGAGCGCCTGTGCGGCTGCTTGCAGACGGGGATGCCGTGCGAGTCCCAAGTAGTCGTTGGAGGAAAAGTCGACGATGTCGACACCATCGACCCTGCCGTGGCCGGGACCCAGCGACGCCATTTCTCGCCGGGGGCGCACGAGATTGTCGTCGCTCAGCCTCTGGAGTTCGGCAGCCAGCCATGCCGGCGTCGCGGTCATTGGCACGGTTTCCGCGGACCTGCTATTCGAATCCGTTGGCGGCGAGCCAGCGTTCTGCATCGAGTGCTGCCATGCATCCGGTGCCGGCTGCCGTGATGGCCTGCCGGTAGTAGTCGTCAGCCACGTCGCCGGCGGCAAAGACTCCGTCCACGCTGGTGTTCGTGCGCCCGGCCGTGGTCCAGGTCACGTAACCCGCCTCGTTCGTCTCAAGCTGTCCGTCCAGGAAATCGGTGTTGGGCGTGTGCCCGATTGCCGCGAAGTAGCCCGAGGCGTCGAGTTCAGACACCTGTGACTCGTCGTTGGTGTTCCGGATGCGAACACCGGTGACACCGTCCTCGTCGTTGCCGAGAACTTCGTCGACAACTGAGTTCCATTCGACGGAGATCTTGGGGTTGGCGATTGCCCGTTCGGCCATGATCTTGCTGGCCCGAAACGTATCACGCCGGTGGACGATGTGGACGCGGGAGGCAAACTTGGCCAGGTACGTGGCTTCCTCCATTGCGCTGTCGCCGCCACCGACAACGACCAGCGGCTTGTCGCGAAATCGCGGTAAGGCACCGTCGCAGACGGCGCAGGCGGACACGCCGGCATTTTTGAATCGGTCTTCACTTTCGAGCCCGAGATAATTGGCGCGGGCTCCGGTCGCAATGATGACCGAGAGTGCGTCGAGCGATGTCCCGTCGAGCGTCGTCACCCGGAAGGGGTGGCTGGAGAGGTCTAGCGAGACGACGTCGTCGGTCTTGACGCGTGTCCCAAAATTCACCGCCTGCTGTCTCATCAGCTCCATCAGCTCGGGGCCGCTGACCCCCTCGCCGGCGTGCGGGGCCATGTAGCGTCGTTTGTCCTCGGCGATCGAGTTGTCGAGATACGCAGAGAGGTCGCCGCAGGGAAACCCGGGGTAGTTCTCAACCTCGGTCGTCAGCGCGAGTTGACCGAGCGGCAGCGTGCCGCGTTGGCGGTTTTCTTCGGTCACTGCCCCTTCGATCGCGAGCGGTTCAAGGCTCGCGCGGGCGGCGTAAATGCCGGCCGTCCAGCCAGCCGGTCCGGACCCAATAATCACAACTCGCTCTGCCACGACCAGTCACTCCCAGGGATTCTCGAGTCTGCACCGCGCAAGGCGCGGGCCGCGAATGGCGACCTTAGCCAAGCCGACTGAGTGGTACAACTGACGCTGCGGTCATGGTGTCGGCTGGTGATCCTCCTCAACGATGGGTTTCGAGGCGTCGATCCCCAGAGCGCACACGCCGCCGGCGACAAAGGCGAGCATGCAGACAAGCATCATGTTGTTCCAGTCTCCCAGGCCGGGGGCCTCGCCGAGCACGGTGGCATAGATCAATGGACTTATGGCCGCGCCGAGATTGCCCCACATGTTGCCCCAGCCGAGGACTGACCCGACGTAGCGGCCCCCGACGTCCTGCTTGAAAGCCCAGTTGGCCGGGTTGCCGAAGTCGACCGAGAACGAAACGACACAGAAACAGGCCGTGAAGGCGTAGGCGGAATTCCAGGGTGACGAAGTTGGCAGGGTGGCAAAGAACAGACAAAGACCGTAGGCGATGGCGCCGGTGATCTTCGTTCCGAAGAGCGGCCAGCGACGTCCCCATTTCAGTCCCACCTTCGCGGTCAATATGTCGGTGGCCTTGCCGCCGGTGAGCATCCCGACCATGCCGGCGGCCAGCGGAATCGATGCCAGCAGACCCCGCTCGACGATTGGGACGTTGTGAACATCACGCAGGTATCGAGGAAGCCAGGTGACGAGAAACACCCAGGCGATGTTGCTGAATGTCTGAGTGAAACAATCACACCACATGCTGAAATTGCGAAGCAGTGGCCCAATGGGAGCCGCACCGTCCGCATTGTCGGCCGCCACATCTGAACGTCCGGCCGAGATCTTCTGCCACTCCGATTCCGTGACTCGAGGATGGTCGGCTGGCCGGTTGCGGACGACCATCCAGTAGAGTCCTGCCACCAGGAAGCCGACAGCACCATAGGCGTACATCACCGGACGCCAGCCGGCGACGTAAATCTTCCGCAGATCGTCTGAGAACGAGGTCTCCAGGATGAGTCGGTTGAGGCGGCGTCGCTCGCCGACAGCCAGGGTGTTTCCCTGACGCAGCCGAGATGCCAAATCGGCGGCCTGCCGTGGAAGGCTCAACTCCGCGTGCGCACTCGGGTCAAGATACCCAGGTGCATCAAGCAGCTGGTTGAGAGCGGAGACGAGTGACGACTGAGCGCGATCGGAAAGAACTGTGTCGAGCGGGTCGGCCGTGAGAAGATCGCCGTTGTCCTGCTGGGACTTCCTCTGATTGGCGAGTTGGCGGTAGTTCGCCGCCACCTCGATGATCTCGCCACGAACCGCAGAGTCCAGATGAGAGGACAGGCGGTGCCATGCGTGCACCTGTTCGGGAGGCTGCGAGGGCTCGTCGTCTTTTGGTGCGTAGGGGGCCAGGTGAAATGCCAGGCGGCCGGAATGCAATATGTCAGCGGTGGAAAATGGCTCGCTGGAGCCGTCCTCAGCGATCGGGACAAACTGCACCATCAGCAGAGCTGTCAGCAAGGGGGCAATAGCTCCGCCGCAGCGACCTCCGAGTGCCACCACGGAGCTGGCCGCCGCTCGACCCGTCAGGGGAACCCACTTGCTGACGATCGAGGCACTGGTGGGATAGGCACCGGCCTGTCCGAGGCCGCAAGCGACTCGCATCAGGAGAAGGGCCAACAGGCCATTGACGACCCCTGTGAGTAAGGTGAAGAGTGACCAGCTGACGATGTAGATGGTCAACATGATTCGCGATCCGTATCGATCGCTCAACCACCCGGACGGAACCTGCGCCAGTGCGTAAAACCAGAAGAATATGCTGAACATCCACCCGATGTCGGCCTGGGTCATGCCCAGATCCTCCCGGATGTAGTCTGCGGCAAATGAGACGCAGAAGCGATCGAGGTATAGCAGGACCGCCATCAGCATCGATACGAAGACGACGAAATACCGAACGCGGCTCGTTCCCGTCGGTGCCAGGGGTTGGTCAGGAGCGTTGTCGGTCATTGGGGCTGCTAAGACGATGGGTAAGATCACCAGGCAGGGGCGATGCACACTAGGCCGCTGCGTGTGTGTCCGTCAAGCCGGACAAACGTCTCGCCGTAATTGGCGTCTCCGAGGTGACCTTGGGGGTCACTCGGCAATAAAAAGAGGCGTCCCTGTTCACTCCAAGTGAGCAGAGACGCCTCGTATGCGGGGTGGACAAGTGCGGGCCAACGCTTTTCCACCTCGACGGGTTGTGAGTGATGCACTCGGTGTGCCAATCGTGTCGAAGTTTTTGTTGTGACTTCTAAGAGGCGATTTACAAGGGATTTATGGCGTCATCGTGTAGATGCCACCTTGTGGTTCCATTGCATACCGGGTGTATGATTTTGCAACACCTGTTGCGTTTTGCCACACCGTGCAGCTGTTCTAAGGCGTTCTCTTGCATGTTGGCGCACGGAGAGGATACTCGAAGATACGAGTGAGTGTGTGCGGGTGCGTGAAGAGAGTGAGTGAAGATGGCGGGAGGGTCAGACGATCGCCGCGGCATGACGGTGCCGGGATTCGTGGCGGCCAAGCGTGAAGGACGTCGCCTGGTGATGCTGACGGCCTACGACGCCCTGTGGGCGAGACTGTTCGACGAGGCGGGCGTGGATGCTCTATTGGTCGGAGACAGCCTCAGCATGGTGGTGCAGGGCCACGACACCACCTTGCCAGTGACGTTGGATGAGATGATCTACCACGCCCGGATGGTCGTGCGTGGGACGCGGCAGGCGTTGGTTGTCGTGGACATGCCATTCATGTCCTTTCAGGTCGGGCCGGAACAGGCGATTGCCAATGCCGGGCGGATTCTGAAGGAGTCGGGGGCGGCGGCGGTCAAACTGGAGGGGGGCGAGTACCAGGCGGAGACGATCCGGGCCTTGAGCCGAGCTGATATCCCGGTGATGGCCCACGTCGGCATGAAGCCTCAGTCTGTGAGAATGCTAGGTGGCATGTCTCGGATCCAGCGTGATGAAGACCGCCTGATGGTCGACGCGAAAGCGGCCGAGGAGGCCGGCGCATTCGCTGTTGTGCTGGAACTGATTCCCCGCGGTGTGGCTGAGGCGATCACGCGTGCGTTGTCGATCCCAACGATTGGCATCGGCGCAGGTCCGGGCTGCGACGGCCAGGTGTTGGTCAACCAGGACATGCTCGGGCTGGGCAATGGATTCAACCCGAAGTTCCTCAAGCGGTACGCCTCGCTGCGCGAGACGGTCCTGGAAGCGGTTGCCGGATACGCAGCCGACGTGCGAGACGGCAGCTATCCGGACGCGGAGCACAGCCACGAGTGACATCGGGTGCCCGCACGATCGCGTCCCGGCAGTTTCAGGCGGCCTTGGCCGCCTGAGCTGCGGTGGTGTCACCCCGGAGTGCGTCCTTGGCGGCTGCCGGGAGTTCGTCGACGACGTGGCGGGCCAGGCCGAACAACTTCATGACCCGGATGATGTTGTAGGTCAGGTCAAACTCGTAGAGGCGGTGTCCGTGACGCGCCATCCGCTGGTAGGCGTGGTGATTGTTGTGCCACCCTTCGCCGAAGGCCAGCAGACCCACCCACCAGAGATTGCGGGACCGGTCTGTAGTCTTGTAGTTCCGGTAGCCCCAGATATGGGTTGCGGAGTTGACGAACCAGGTGACGTGGTAAACCGTGACGATGCGGAGACACATGGCCCACAGGAAGACGGAAAGACCCTGGTTCCAGCGGAATTCGCCGATCGCGTAAAAGGCACCTCCGGACAGGAAGAGAAACGGTCCGTAGGTGGCGTGGAGAAATCGGTGTAGCTTCGACTTGTACAGGTCGGGAGCCCAGCGTTTGAAGGCCTGCGTGGTGTGCTCGGCGGAGTTCCTGGGTTGCAGCCAGAGGATGTGAGACCACCAGAATCCGTCATTAGGTGTGTGAGGGTCCTCGGGACCATCTGAATGGGCGTGATGCTTGCGGTGCGTGGCAATCCAGAACAGGGGGCTGCCCTGTCCGGAGAGCATGGCGCAAAGAGTCAGCAGGCCGCGGACGGGGGCAATTGTCTGAAAGCTTCCGTGTGTCATCAGGCGGTGATAACCGAGCGTGACTCCAAAACAGCCCGTCGCGTAGTAGAACGCGATAAACATCCAGAACGCGGGCCACGAAAAGTGCCAGAAGGCAGCGACGGCTCCGGCGTGCATGAAGGCCAACCAGATCGCGTTGGTCCAGTCGATCCCATCGGGAAATCTGCCAGAAAGTGTGCGGGCGGCCAGAATGGACACAGACGAAAGCCCCTTGCTGGTCGCCGGCGATTCCGGATCAGGGACCGGTGTCACGGCACTGGTCGCCATGTCGAGGGCCGTATCCGCTGTTTCTTGCGTGGTGGACATTGAGGTCTCACAGGAAGTCAAACAAGTGGGCGAGGGCCTGGGAAAACCCGCCACAGGCCTCGGGCAACCATCCATGGTGGCCACTTGGGGGCGCGGATTATAGTGAATCAACGGGACAGATGTGTCTCGAGATGGTCAAATCTGTGTCACAGTTCTGTCATTTTTGAGGCAGGTGGTCAGGCGGGGGTTGTTCTTCAGCGATAGCTTGCTGCCGCGGAGCGATGTTGCTGCTCCTTGACGACCGACACTAGACTTGGAGCGCCGATGCCGAGTGCTGCATCAGCCACGGGTGAGAAAGAACCGGGATCGATGTCGATGTCCAGCGACCGGGAAGTCGACCAGGCGTCTCAAACGGAGCGTCGTCGGTCGTCTCGCTGGATCCTCGGCCCCTGGCGGGACTTGTTGCTGTTTGTCGGGACACCCGTGGTAGTCTTGCCGCTGGGGTGGCTGGCGGCGCGTCAGTCGAGCGGTGAACGGATTCTGTTCTGGGTTCTCGCCTTCGGTGCCTTGGGCCATCATCTGCCGGGGCTACTGCGCGCTTATGGCGACCGGGAGTTGTTTCGGCGTTTTCGGGTCCGTTTCGTTGTTGTGCCGTTGATCCTGTTGCCGACCTGCGGCCTGTTTTTTCTGGATCAGTTGGTTGGCATGAGGCTGGTGGTTCTGGCCTGGGGTGTGTGGCATTTCCTGATGCAGACCTACGGATTTGCTCGTATCTACGACGCCAAGAGTGGGCGGCGAAATTCGGGGTGGCTGGATTGGGGCCTGTGCGTGACCTGGTTTGGTGCGGCGGTCCTGCATTCGCCGCGGCGCGTCGGCGAGTTTCTCGGGATGGCCTACCAGGCGGGACTGCCCGTGTCGTGGCGAGTGCCGCTGGCGGATGTGCAGGCGGTATGGGACGCGGTAACCGTGATGCTGACTGTGCTGGCGCTGGGAGGAATGCTGTGGCGTTTGGTGCGAGGTGAACCGGTCAGTACCGGAAAGTGGCTTCTCCTGGTGATCTCTTTCTCCTTCTTCTGGTACTGCAACGTCACGTTGACGAATCTCGTACTCGGCATTGCGATGTTCGAGATCTTTCACGATGTGCAGTACCTGTCGATCGTCTGGTCGTTCAACCGTCGCCGAGTGGAGTCAGGAGCAGGTGTTGGGGGACTGACGCGATTCCTGTTTCGAAACAGCGGCTCGATGATCGGCGTCTTTGTGGGACTGTATGTCGGCCTGGTCCTGGCCTATGGCAGTCTCAGCGCCATTGTCGACGGCGTGTCATCTGAACACCTCCGCAACCTGTTATATGGAGTGATCGCCACGTCCAACTTGCTGCATTTCTATTACGACGGTTTCATCTGGAAGGTGCGTGAGCGTGGCACACGCCACAGCCTGGGAGTGGAGGCGAACAGCCGGCCGGACGTGGATACCGCGGCCGGCGAAGATCACGCCCGCCCAGCGACCGGGGGACAACGCCTCACCGAGTGGCGTCACTGGCTGAGCTGGTGTGGACTCGCGTTATTGGCGGTGACGCTCTGGCAGACCGAGAGCAACCGTATGCGTGACGGCGAGGTGGGAGACCTGGAAATGGCCCGTGCAGTGGTGGCCCATGTCCCCTCGTCGGTGGCGGCCCGCAATGAGCTGGCTCGGACGCTGATCAATGACAACCAGTTTGTTGAAGCCACAGCGCAGGCGGATACGGCCGTGCGGCTGGAACCGGATGTGTACAAATCTTGGGTCTATCGCGGCGTGGCGAGGATCGAGTCGGGGAAACATGCTGCGGGCTTGACGGATCTGCTGGCCGCCGAACGGATGCACGCGGCCGACGCCTACCTGCAATATCACCTGGCGATGGCCAAACTTGAATTGGGCCGCGTGTCCGAGGCGGAGGCTCATCTCAAAGTGTCCCGATCCTTACGGCCGGGAAACGCCGACGTGCACTACAATCTCGGTGTGATCAGCCTTCAGGAAGGCATGCGTCGCTCGGACCGGCGGAGGTTGGAAGCGGCGGTGGCTCATTTTCGGTTGGCAGTGGTCCGCGACGAAGGGCATGCCCGCGCCATTTGCATGCTGGCAGAGACAGACAGGCAACTGGGGCGCCCCGAGGACGCTGTTGCCGGATTCCGACGGAGCCTGGCATTGGATGGCGATCTGGCCGCCGCCCATCACGGGCTGTCTTTGGCCTTGCGTGAGATGGGTGAGTTTGGGAACTCCAATGCGTCTTTGGCTCGTGCCATTTTCGTGTTGTTGACCCAGGTGCGAGCAAGTGCAGGTGGCTCCATGAATGGTGAGCAACTGGCCGACTGGGCGGAGGAGCTGGTCGAGAGAAGCGGGAGAGAAGATGTGCGGAGCCGGGAGCTGCTCGCCTTCGTGCGGGCCACCGAGGGCAACTGGTCAGCCGCGGTGGAGTTGGTGGAAGCCGCGCTCGCGTCTCCGAGGGCCACATCGTCCGTCGTGCGAGCGAGGTTGGCCCGGACGCGGCAGCAGTTTGCTCGGCAGCAGATGCCAGATCTCGTGGAACAGGTCGTTGCGGGTGAGGCTGGTGGTGATTAGCCGATGGAGTTCTCATCCACCTCGGCTGTCGCGCCCTTGTCCACAACAGGGGCTGGTTCGGCCACGAAACGATAACCGGTGCCACGGACCGAAAGGATGTGGCGAGGGCATGACGGATCAGGTTCGATCATTCGCCGGAGCCGCATCACGAAGTTGTCAGTCGACCTCGTGGTGATCTCCTCGGGTTCGCCCCAAACGTCCCGGAGGATCTGCTGTCGGGTGAGCACGACGCCCTCGTGGTCGAGAAAGTACTTGAGCAATTCCATCTCGATCCTCGTCAGGTTGTGGGTGATGCCGTGGGCCGTTAGTTGGAAACCGGGAAAGTCCACCCGGACATCGGCGAAATCGTAGGAAGGGGGAAGAACGGGAGTGTCGTTCCTCTGTCGGCGGTCCAGCAGGTTGCGGACTCGGCTGAGCAGTTCGGGCAACGCAAAGGGCTTGGTCATGTACTGGTCTGTGCCGGCGTCAAACGCCTCTGTCTTGTCCTCGCTGAGTGTGCGCGCGCTGAGGACCAGGACAGGCAGGTCCGGGTCGGACTCTCGGATCTGGCGGCAGATGTCATAACCGCTCATGCCGGGGAGCATGAGGTCGAGTACGACCAGTTCGACTGGGGGTGAGGCCTTGGCGAGATGTTCCAGGGCCGAGGGGCCGTCTCCTGCGAGATCGACCTGGTAGCCCTCCTGTTGGAAATTGAACGCCAGACCCTCGGCCAAGGCGACCTCATCCTCAACGATCAGGATTCTCATGCGGCCACTCGTCCGGGCAATTCGACTTCGAAGACCGAGCCCGACTGATCGGTGCGAGGTTGGACGCGAATGCGTCCGTTGAGCGTGTTGACGAGCGTGCGAGCGATGAACAGGCCGAGTCCAGTTCCCGTCTGTTTGCGCAATAGCTCATCACCACCCCGGAAGAAGATCTGGAAGATCTTGTTCTTGAGTTGCGGTGGCACGCCGTCACCGTTGTCGGTGATCCGCGTCACGATTCGGCCACGACCACGAGAGGCCACTTCCACCTGCACCTCGGGGACCGTGGCGCCATACTTGATGGCATTGTCGATCAGGTTGCCGAAGATCATCTCAAGCACAATCGGGCGGGCGTGGATGACCGCCGGTTCGAGCTTGAAATCGAAGACCTCTGAATCGCTGCACTTGTGACGGGTGCAGGCGGCTTCGGCGCAGCGACGCAGCAGTGGCTCCAGCGCGATGTCCTCGGTTTGTGAATCGTGCCCGATGGCGTCGAGACGGCCGACTTCCAGCAGGTGGTTGATCAGCGTGTCCAGTCGATGCAGTTCCTGCTCCATCACCGTGTAAAAATGCAGCCGCTTGTCGGAGTCGAGGTCGCGGAGTTGCAGGGTCTCGAGGTAGAGGCGAATCGAGGCGAGGGGAGTCTTGAGTTCATGCGTGACGCTGTCGACAAAATTGGCCTGCCTACGGTTGAGCCGGATTTCCTTGATGGTCAGGAAGAGGTAGAAGGAGAGCCCGACGAGAACCAGGGCGAAGGCGATGGTCCCAATCGTGAGGGCGCCGAAGCTGTTGAGTTGTGCAAAGAGCACAATCCAGCAGACCATCAGGGCGACGTTGAGCACCATCAGCGCTGCAGATAACGTGATCGGCCAGTGCAGGGTGCGGCGTTTGCGAGGGTAGTCGGCCATCGGGCCATGTCCTGTCCGGAGGCAGCCGGCTTGTCCTCAGCCTATCATCCGGCCTGCGGCTCAGCGAGTCCGTCTCGCCTCGTGACGCGGACTCGAAACACGCGGTCGCAACCGAGGCGAAAGAGGATCCACAGGGCGGCCACGCTCTCCTTCCAGCTGATTTTCGATTCGCCAAACTGCCGATCCTCGAAGACGATGGGCGTCTCCGCGAATTGGCAGCCTGTGCGACGGAGTCGATAGAGAATCTCTTCTTGAAACGCATAACCCCGCGCGCGGAACAGGTCGAGGTCGAGTTCTTCGAGGCGACTGACGCGGTAACACCGGAAGGAGCCGCTGTTGTCGCGAGACGGGAGCCCCAGCAGGACTCTCGCGTACAGGTTGATCCCGCGGCTCATCACATGGCGCCTCCAGTTCCAGCCGACGACGCCTCCGCCGGGGACGTAGCGAGAACCGATGGCGACGTCGTATTCCAACATCAAGTCGCGAATGGCTGGGATGTGTCGTGGATGGTGTGAGAAGTCGGCATCGAGGTTAAGAAGGTGGTCGTAGCCTCGCGAAATTCCCTCGCGGAAGCCGGCCAGGATGGCCGTGCCGAGTCCCTGCTTGCCCTGTCGGTGCAGCACGCTGACCCGTGGGTCGGACTCGGACAAGGCGTCCGCGAGACGGCCGGTGCCGTCGGGCGAATTGTCGTCGATGACCAGGACGTCGGCGTCTGGAGCTACGTCGAGCAACTCGGGGACGATGCGCCTGATGTTCTCGATCTCGTTGTAGGTGCACAACGTGATCAGCAGCCGGGGCGGGGTGGGGGCCGCTGGTGGGTCGGTCATCAGGCTTCCAGGAGAGTGGTCGCGATCTGGTCCCATTCGAGAGCGAGGGCATCCTGGCAGGCAGGGCGTCCCGCCCGACGATACCAGTAACCGGCGTTGGCGAGATCTCCTTCTATGCGATGGAGATGGGCGTGTACCCAGGCGGCGTCGGCCGTCTCGATTTCCTGCACCACCACGTGTCCCGATTCCCAGCCGTCCTTGGCTGAGAGCCAGAGGCCGCGGAGTTCTTCAGAGATGCCGGTGGGTGCCGTGTCGCTTGCGAGACTGGCCTTGAATTCATCGAGGGTCATGCAGGGGGTCCTGGTCTGTTGAACAAGCTAGCCTCGCAGCCTCTCCTGGACGAGAGACACGACGTCATCGAGGGGCACGCGGTCCTGTTCCAGTGAGTCTCGGTCACGGATCGTCACAGTGCCATCCTCAGCCGTCTCACCGTCAATCGTCACGCAATACGGAGTTCCGATCTCGTCCTGGCGGCGGTAGCGGCGTCCGATCGCACCCTGCTGATCGTAGATGGAGGCGATGCCGGACTGCTTGAGGTCCTGGTAGAGTTGGCCGGCTGTTTCTGGCATCCCCTCCTTTTTGATCAACGGAAACACGGCCACCTTGATGGGCGCGAGGCGGGGGTGGAGTTTCATGACGACCCGGGTCTGGAGTTCGCCCTTGTCGTTAGGTTGCTCATCCTCGTGGTACGCCTCGCACAGGAAAGCCAGAGTGGCTCGATCGGCACCGGCGGCCGGTTCGATGACGTGGGGCACATACCGTTCTCGTGTCTGGTCGTCAAAGTAGGCCAGTTCTTTGCCACTGCCACGGTGTCGGGGTTGTCCGTGCTCGTCGGTTTCGACGACCAATTCTTCTCCTTGTCTCACCAGTTTGCCTTCGGAGTGACTGCGGAGATCAAAGTCACCACGGTGCGCAATGCCCTCAAGTTCACCATACTCCCCTTCCGGCAAAAACGGGAATGCGTACTCGACATCTGCCGTGCCGACCGAGTAGTGAGACAATTCGTCCTCGGTGTGGTCTCTGAGGATCAGGTTGTCGCTGGTGATTCCGAGATCGACGTACCACTGGTATCGCCGATTTCTCCAATACTCATACCACTGCCGCGATTCATCGGGGTGGCAAAAGAACTCCATCTCCATCTGCTCGAATTCCCGCGATCGGAACGTGAAATTCCTTGGGGTAATCTCGTTACGGAAACTCTTTCCCACCTGGGCGATGCCGAATGGGATTTTGACCCGCGAACTGTCGACGACGTTCTTGAAGTTGACAAACATCCCCTGTGCGGTCTCGGGGCGGAGAAACGCGGTATTCTCGTCGCCCGAGAGTGCACCGATGATCGTCTTGAACATCAGGTTGAATTCGCGAGGGTCGGTGAGCTGGCAGGCATCGTGCTCCCCCGGTGACATGCTGGGCTTGCGCGGACATTGGCTGGTCGCGACGTGGTCAGACCGAAATCGGGCCTGGCACTCCTTGCAGTCAATCATCATGTCGTGAAACAGATCGTAGTGCCCCGAGGCCTTCCAGACCTGGGGGTGCATGATGATGGAGGTTTCGACTCCCACCATTTGGAATGGGCTGCCGGCGCCGTCCGGCACGGCCAGTTCGTTGTGGTTGGTCACCATGTCGTTCCACCAGGCGTCGCGCACATTTCTCTTGAGCTGCGCACCCAGCGGTCCGTAATCCCAGAACCCATTGGAACCTCCATAAATCTCCGACGACGGAAACACAAAGCCGCGTCGCTTGCAGAGCGAAACGATGGTGTCCATGGACTTGGTCATGAGAGTCCTCGAGAGCTGTCAGGCCCGGGGGCCGATGCTGTTGGTGGTGGGATCGAAAACGGGGACAACCGAGTGAGTGCTGCGGCGCGAGGCGGTGGCGACATCTTCGTCGAATCCGAGTGCCAGCAGATTGCGACCTCCGTGGCTGTGACAGAGGGCCCGGTGAAGGGCTTCGTCGCTGTCCGAGACGGCGTGGTAGGTGGCAACGGCGAGGCGGGCACTGTCCTGTCCCTGGATGTCAAAGTCACCGACGTCCTGGAGTGCCTGGGCGATGGCTCCGGCACAGATGACGTCTTCCGTTGACACCTGGCCGTCGGTTCCCGCACAGACGAGGTGCACGGCGGCATCGTGTGAAACAATCTCCTCTGCGACAGCATCCAGATTCGCCAGGGCACCGACCAGTATTGCCGAAGCACCCCGACACGACTCGATCGCGGCCGTGCCGTTGGTTGTGGTGAAGACAATGTCCCGGGCCTGCACTCGTTCAACAGTGAAATCGTGAGGGGAATTGCCCAGTTGAAACCCGTCGATCCGTACACCATGACGCTCTCCGGCAAGCAGTACCGGGTGTTCGGTCGACGATGAGTCGCCATTGCTACGACAGGCGAGTTGTGGGACGAGGCTGTCGGCGGTTCTTTTGGCCGCTTCCACGCTCTCACGGGGATGTATCCGACCGCAGCCGGCGGCGAGGGCGTGGATGATCGTCGTGGAAGCCCGGAGTAGATCGATCATCACGGCCACGGACCCGTCGAGTCGGTCGGGTGGCAGCAGGGTCGGGTGAAGATGAACCGAGACGGGGGCGGGCATGGAGGGGATCATAGGAGGGGGGACAGGGGGCGGCAAGATCAGCGTTTGGGCTTGGGAGGCCGCAGGTGAAGTGCCTAGACTTGGGTCAGGAGCGCGTTGAAAAAGGGGGCGCCGGCATGACGGTGAGCCGGACGGTTAGTGGGTTGGGTGAAGACCGTATGACGCGTCGGGTGGTCCTGGGCCTCCTGGGGGGAGGCACGCTGCTCGGGGCCTGGGGCTGTGGAAGCAACGGCGACATGCCGCCCCCTCGCTCATCGGCGTCGCGGCGGCCTTCGGAAAAGCCGCTCGCATCGGCCTTCAGTCCTCGGCACGGCGTCGACGTCCCCCGGAGCGTTCTCGAGTGCCCGGCGGGGCCCTGTATCCTGCTGCATTTTGAATTGCGAAACGACTACCGGGCTGACCCGATGACGGATCTTCTCGAAGGTCGGCCGGAAACGGACCAGGATGATGGTGAAATCGTCTCGGCAGCGGGGACATCGTGGCAGGTGGCCCAGCCCGCGGAACTGGCTCAATTCAACTGCTGCGCCTATGCCGTCGGTGACACGATCGGGCTGGGTGTCGGTGACTGGTTGTGCGGGGAGGTCAACCCGCTGACGGACGGCAGCAATCCCATGCAGGTGGTCCTCGAGAGCTATTTCGAGCAGGTGGCCGAGTTTCCCCCACCGTTTTCGACCGATGCGATCCGATCCTTCGAATCGTCGCGTGACATCCGGGACGGTGACGTGGTCTGCCTGGTCGGGAGTCGCGGTCCGGACTACCCGCACGCGATGCGTGTCCGTGGTCGAGACGGCCATCATTGGGTGGAGGGGAAATTCGGCGAAGACCCGATCCTGTGGACGCCGCTGGAGACGGTCGGTGGAGCCTACGAGGGGCAATTCGACCAGGTGCGAGTCTTTCGGTACAAGGCCGGTCTTGAAGTCAGCTAGGAGAGCAGCAACTCGAGATCGTCTCGAGTGAGATTTTTCAGCACGCTGCGGTTCTCCAGGAGAATGGCGTCGGCCAGGTCGCGTTTCTGCTTTTGCAACTCGGCGATCTTCTCCTCGACGGTCCCCTCACAGATCAACCGGTAGGCAAAGACTGGCCTCGTCTGTCCGACGCGATGCGCGCGGTCGATTGCCTGCATCTCAACCGCCGGGTTCCACCAGGGGTCGAGCAGGAAGACATAGTCAGCGGCGGTGAGATTGAGTCCGAGGCCTCCGGCCTTGAGGCTGATCAAGAACAGGCCGCAGTCGTCATCCTCCTGGAAGTGATCGATGCGGCTTTTTCGGTCTCTCGTTTGCCCATCGAGGTATTCGTAGGCGAGTCCGTGGCGATCGAGGGCCGAGCGGACAATGGAGAGCATGCTGGTGAATTGAGAGAACACCAAGGCCTTGTGGCCTTCATCGACGAGTTCCTGGAGAAGCGGGAGAAGTGTGTCGAGTTTGGCGGAGTCGCCGTTGACGAGTTCCTTGTCGAGCAGGCCCGGATGACAGGCGGCCTGTCTGAGTCTCAAAAGAGCCTCCAGGACGTGCATCTTGGACCGGCCGAGCCCCTGGTCCTCGAGCATCCCGAGCAGGCTTTGGCGGTAGTGGGCACGCATCTCGTCATAGAGCCTCTGCTGGTCCTGCCCCATGCGACACTGGATGGTCTGTTCGAATCTCTCGGGCAGTTCAGCCGCGACTTCCGACTTGGTCCGCCTGAGAATGAACGGGGCGAGTCCACGGGTGAGCAGGTGGCGGTGTTCCTGGTTGTCGGACGTGAACCGGCGGAACAGCGAGCTGCGCCCCAGCATGCCGGGGTTGAGGAATTCAAAGATGGACCAGAGATCACCCATGTGGTTTTCGATGGGCGTGCCTGAAAGTGCCAGCCGATGATTGGCATCCAGGAGTCTCGAG
>MDTE01006086.1_pt1 | contig 25000 bp, 23 predicted proteins | sample 811231 | NCBI WGS metagenome assembly MDTE01 (sample SAMN05326651, study PRJNA326480) | marine metagenome | isolation source: seawater | place: Indian Ocean: Red Sea | collected 2010 | reverse complement strand
GGTTCTGGCTGAGTTTCAAACGGCGCTCGCACCCTCCGCGTTCGAGTTCTTCTCTCAGGTCGCCCTGGAAAAGGTAGTCGCGCACCGCAATATGCGTCCGCCCCTCGCACAGCCCACACCGTTTTACGCCTTGCTGGAGTTCGACAGCACCGATTTGGCTGCCGCCGAAGCCGCGTTTGCCAGGACGGTGGAGGCCGGCTGGGTGAGCGACGGCGTGCTGAGCCACTCCGAAGCTCAGGCGCGTGACCTGTGGCAGCTCAGGGAGGGAATCTCGGAAAGCATCGCCCAGTTTCTACCGTACAAGAACGACCTGAGCGTGCGTATATCCAGACTGCCGGATTTTCTGGACGACGTGGACGAGCTGGTGGCGCAGCGCTATCCGGACTTCGAGGTGTGCTGGTATGGCCATATCGGCGACGGCAATCTGCATCTGAACATATTGAAACCCGAAGCGCTCAGTATCGATGAGTTCTACGCCCGTTGTGCCGAGGTAAGCCCAGAGATCTTCCGGCTGGTTGCCGCGCGCGGCGGGAGCATCTCCGCCGAACACGGCGTGGGGCTACTCAAGCGTGACTATCTGGAGTTCTCCCGCAGTGGGGAGGAACTGGCCGTGATGGCCGCACTGAAGCAGGTGCTTGATCCCGCCCAGATCATGAACCCGGGCAAGCTCCTGGCGTAACGGCGCAGCACCCGGCCAACGCTCCGAGCGCAATGCTGTGCTATAGGGGCAGCGGCGCTACCCGACCGTCACCGTAGGCCACGATGACCCGTGCAGCAGCTTGGGCGGCAAAGACCCCACAACACACCACCCCCACCATGTTGTTGATGCGCGCTTCCGTGTCGGCTGGGTCGTCGATGGCAAGCCCGTGCACGTCTAAGATGAGGTTGCCGTTGTCTGTAACGAAGTCCGTGCGCAGCTCGGGTGCGCCTCCCAGCTCCACCAGGCCCCGCGCCACCAAACCCCTGGCCATGGGGATCACCTCCACGGGCAGCGGAAATGCGCCCAGGGTATCCACCACCTTGGTTTCGTCGACGATGCACACGAACTCCCGCGCGGATGCCGCCACGATCTTCTCGCGCGTTAGCGCGCCACCTCCGCCCTTGATCAGTTGGCCTCGTGCGTTGGTTTCGTCCGCGCCGTCCACGTACACGGCAACATCAGCCACGGAGTTCAGATCGAGCACGTTGATGCCGTGCGAGCGCAGCCGCTCGGTGCTCGCTTCGCTAGAGGAAACGGCGGCGTCGAACTTGTGGCTGATGGCGGCCAGCTCGTCGATGAAAAAGTTGGTGGTGGAACCGGTGCCAACACCCACGATGCTGTCGTTTTCGAGCTTTGGGTCGATGTAAGCCAGAGCCGCCTGCGCGGCACTGCGTTTGAGCTGGTCTTGGTCCATACTTGTTGCGTTGCCCCCCAGGTTCGAGCCTAACCCAAAACGACTAAGCAAAGTGGAAAAGTACGTTAAGAAAATTCTTGCCTCGCGGGTATACGACGTTGCGGTGGAAACGCCCCTGCAGGTCGCCGCCAACTTGTCGCGGAGGTTGGACAACGCGGTTCAGCTCAAGCGGGAAGATATGCAGCCGGTTTTCTCCTTCAAGATCCGGGGCGCCTACAACAAAATCGTTGGGCTCGACGACGAGGCCAGAGCGCGTGGCGTGATTGCCGCTTCGGCAGGCAATCATGCGCAGGGCGTGGCGTTTGCCGCGCGCACCCTGGGGCTCAAGTCTGTCATCGTCATGGGCCGCAACACGCCGAGCATCAAGGTAGACGCGGTGCGCAACCTAGGCGCCCGCGTGGTTCTGCATGGCGACGCCTACGACGAGGCGGCGGCGCACGCTGCCGAACTCGCGGACCAGCACGGCTACTCGTTCGTGCACCCCTACGACGATGTGGACGTGATCGCGGGACAAGGCACCGTGGGCATGGAGATCGTCAACCAGCATCAGGGTCTGCCGCACGCCATATTCGTGCCTGTAGGCGGTGGCGGTCTCATCGCCGGCATCGCGGCCTACGTGAAGTACCTCATGCCGCGCACCCGGGTCATCGGCGTGGAAGCCGAGGGCTCGGCGTGTCTCGCCGCCGCGCTGGCCGCCGGCCGGCGCGTGCGCTTGCCTTTCGAGTCGCTGGATCTGTTTGCCGACGGCGTTTCGGTGGCCCAGATCGGCAAAGAGCCCTTCAAGGTAGCCCGCAGCGCCGTGGATGAAGTGATCACGGCTACCACCGACGAGATCTGCGGAGCGATCAAGGACCTGTTCGACGACACCAGGTCCATTGCGGAACCCGCTGGCGCGTTGGCCGTGGCCGGTCTGAAAAAATACGTGCAACGTGAAGGCATCGCAGGGGAGAAACTGGTGGCAGTGGTCAGCGGCGCCAATGTCAACTTTGATCGGCTCCGGCACATCTCGGAGCGTGCAGAGTTGGGCGAGGCCCGTGAGGTCATCCTGGGCGTCACCATTCCCGAGCAGATCGGCAGCTTTCTGCGCTTCTGCAGAACGCTCGGCAAGCGCGCGGTGAGCGAGTTCAACTATCGCTACTCGCGCGACGGTGACGCGCACGTGTACGTGGGGCTGCAGGTCTCCGCCCGGGACGATCGTGATCGGGTATTGGCCCAACTCGATGATGCGGGCTATGCCGTGTATGACATGACAGACAACGAGGCCGCCAAGCTGCACGTGCGGCACATGGTGGGCGGCCGTACGCTGGGTGCCAAACAGGAGCTCTTGTACCGCTTCGAGTTCCCCGAGCGCCCCGGCGCCTTGCTACGCTTTCTCGCCGGCCTGGGAGGTGAGTGGAACATCACCATGTTTCATTACCGCAACCACGGCGCGGCCTGGGGCCGGGTGCTGGTGGGATTCGAAGCTGGGCCGCGCGATCGGGGGCCACTCAGCCGCTATCTCAAGAAGATCGGCTACCGCTACTGGGAAGAAACGGACAACCCCGCCTACGAGCTGTTCCTGCGCTAGGCCGTGGCCTTATTCGGCCTCGCCGGAAGTCACCATGTAGCGCTGGAACTCCTCGTCGAAGGCGAGCAGCGACGTGTCTTTTATGTGGTCGATGTACAGCTTGCCGTCCAGGTGATCAAACTCGTGCTGCAGTACGGTGGCGAGAAACCCGCTGAGCTCCAGCGTCAGCGGCGCGCCCTGCTGGTCCAGGGCGTTCACCCGCACGTGCTGGGGTCTTTCCACGAAGCCGCGCATTCCCGGCACGGACAGACAGCCTTCCCAGTAGCCGGCTGGCTCGGGATTCAGAATCTGCACTTCCGGATTGATGAACACGGTCAGCGGCAGGCTGGGAATCTCACCGTAGCGGCTGGGCCCGCCATCGATCTCGATGATGGCCAGTCGCACCGGCTCATTGATCTGCGGCGCCGCTAAACCGATGCCGCCGTAGTCGTGCAGGGTGTCGATCATGTCGTCCACCAGCCGCACAAGCGCTTCCGAGTGGATTTCCTCGGAGGTGAGCGGGCGGGCTACCTGTCGCAGGGTGGGGTGACCCATGCGGATGATCTTTCTTACGGCCATGCGCGGACCTTACGAGGTCACCGACCCGGGTGCCAGCCCTGTTCGGTAATCACGCCGTCCAGCGGCACATCCCAGTGGGCGGTCGGCAGCGGTGAGTGGGCGTGTTGTATCTCGTGGGCGACACCGATGGTCATCGGGCGCCGCGTGGCATCAATTCGGGCCAGGTAGCGGTCGTAGAACCCGGCGCCCATGCCCAGTCTGGCGCCCTGGTCGTCGAATGCCACCAGGGGCACCAGCAGCACGTCCAGGCTCTCACCGTCCACCAGCGCCGCTCCGGCGGGGGGCTCGGGGATGCCAAAGCGGTTGGCGGCGAGTGGCTGCTCGCGTTCATAGCGATAGAAGTCCATTTCGCTGCCTTCCCCCACCACGGGGAGTGCGAGCAGCCGTCCTTTTTCGTCGAGCGCTTGGGCCAGCGCCGCCACGTCTACCTCGCCGTCGCTGGCCATGTACAAGCCGATGCACGCCGCGTTTTGCAGCTCTGGCGCGCCGCGTGCCCACCGGGCGATGGCCTGCGCGTGGTCTTGCTGTTGTTGCGCGGAAAGCGCGCGCCGTTTGGCGCGAAATTGGCGCCTGAGCGCTTGCCGCTGGTCATGGTCAGTGGGTGCCATGGGGTGTTCGTGCGGACGTGGTGAAAGCCTCCCAAAATGCCGCTGCATGGTTGGCCCTGAACCGTTATGGTTCAAGGCGGAGACCCAGGTGATGCCTCAGGCTTCCCAACCCGACGCTGCCCCGAAGGGGTGGCGTCGGTATCGGACCTGCACACCGGCACGCACGCCGGAATCTCCTGTTATTTCTCTAACGGCTCAAGGACGACACCAGCTGGCGTACATTCCAGGAGGCTGGCTGCGAGTATATCTAAAAAAACCCGAGGTGCCTGGCTTGACATCCTCTGCTGTGAAGCGGTTACAAGTTGAGCTGTTTATGCTCGTTGAGCGCTTGACTTATGCGCTCGCTCAATGCGGTCAAACGCCCCACCTGCTGGTCTGTACTGCTGGCCAGCGAGTCACGGCTATTGATGAACTCGTTGGCGATATTCAGCGCCGCCATCACCGCGATGCGATCCAGACCGAACACCTTCCCGGATTCGCGAATCTCGTTCATCTGCCCGTCGAGATAACGTGCGGAGCTCGTGAGCGCGTCTACCTCGTCGGCGGGACACGCCACCTGATACTCCTTGTCGAGAATCTTCACGCTGATGGTGGTGGTTTCTTCTGCCATAGCTTAAATCTTGAGTTTAAATCTTGGGGTCAGTCTTGCTCGAGCGTCTTCAGCCGAACGATCATCGATTCCACGCGGCTTTTGGCCAGCTCGTTTTTTTCGATCAGCTTGGCGCGTTCCTTCGTCCAGTTGTCCTGCTGGGTTCGCAGAGCGTGATTTTCCTTGCTAAGCACGCTGCACAGCTCGATAAGCTCCCCCACCTTGCTCTCCAGGGTTGCCCATTTGCGGTTAGACATTTGCAGGTATTTCGTTGTTATTAAGCCCCTAGTTTGCTCTGAAAGCCCCACCATGTGAAGCGCGGAACTTTGGTAGGATACGGTCTGCTCGCAGCACCCTTTCGGTTAAGCAAATCAACTAAGCAAGCAATGTCCGATGACTTATCCGTTCTGGCGGAGAACGCCGCGACCACGCTATCTGGATGGGAACTCCACGGCGTGGTCTGCGGGCTGGCGGCCTGCCGCTCTGGCGAGATCGCGCTGCAGGACCTTCTCGACCTGGTAGGTGTGGAGGCGCTCACCGATCAGGCCAGCGTTGAAGCGTTTGTGGGCGAATCGGTGGCGGCACTGGTTGCCGACGACCTCAGCTTCGCACTCTTGCTCCCGGACGATGATGTGCCGCTGGAACTGCGCATGGAAGCGCTCGCCGATTGGAGTGGCGCGTTTCTGGCCGGGTTGGGAGCGGGATTGGGAAGCAGGGACGTCTCGTCGTTGCCGGAAGAGGCTCAGGAGGTAATCGACGACTTTTCGGCCATCACCGAGCTGGACGCGGCCAGCGCTGACGAAGGGGAGTCGGCAGAGACCGATCTGCTGCAGCTCCAGGAGTTCGTGAAGGTGGGAGTGCTGCTGATCATGGGGCTCGTAGATGCCGCCGAGTGAGTACGCGCGCCGTCGTCGACGGCTCATGAGCCTCATGGTTCCGGGCTCGGTGGCCGTGATTCCGGGCGCGATCCAACGCTATCGCAATCGCGATACCGAGCACCTGTTCCGTCAGGACAGCGATTTTTACTACCTCACCGGATTCTCGGAGCCCGATGCGGTGCTGGTTTTGGCGCCCGAACGCAGTCACGGCGAGGTTATCCTGTTCTGCCGCGAGCGCAACGCGCGGGCCGAGCTGTACAACGGGGAGCGGGTAGGCCCGGAACGGGCGGCGGAGAAGCTGGGCGTTGACGATGGCTTTCCCATCAACGATATCGAAGAAATTCTGCCTGGCATGCTGGAAGGGCGGGAGCGCATCTACATCACTTTGGGTGCCTATCCGGACTTCGACAAAAGGCTGATGCAGTGGGTGTCCGCCATCCGCGCAAGGGAAGCTGGAGGTGCCATTCCCCCGGGCGAGTTTCATGCGTTGAAGCACTTGTTGCACGAGCAGCGCCTAGTGAAGTCGGCCTTGGAGCTCAAAGCTATGCGAGAGGCTGCGCGCATCACGTCGATGGCACACGAGCGCGCCATGCGCTGTGCCCGTCCGGGCATGACGGAAACCCAGCTGGAGGCAGAGCTCGTTCACGAATTCATGACCAACGGCGCACATACGCCTGCCTATCCGAGCATCGTGGGGAGCGGCGCCAACGCGTGCGTTCTGCACTATGTGGACAATGCCTCGGTGCTCAAAAAGAACGATCTGGTGCTCATTGATGCCGGCTGCGAGTACGAGCACTACGCCGCGGACGTCACGCGCACCTTCCCGGTTTCGGGCCGTTTCTCGAAATCCCAGCAGGCGCTCTACGAGATCGTGCTGGAGGCCAACCGCGCGGGCATAGATTCCTGCCGGCCTGGAGCCACCTTTAGCGACCCGCACGTTGCCGCTGTAAGCGTCATGGTGCAGGGGCTTTTGGACCTTAAACTGCTTCAGGGCGAGCTCACCGAGATCCTGGAGACGGATGCCTACCGTGAGTTCTGCCCCCACAACTCGTCCCATTGGCTGGGTAGCGATGTACATGACGTGGGCGACTACCGGGTGGATGGCGCTTGGCGCGAGCTGGAGCCGGGCATGGTGCTTACCGTGGAACCCGGCATATACATCCGCGATGACGCGTCTACCGGCGCGCTGGCGCCCCGTTGGCGTGGAATCGGTATTCGCGTGGAGGACGACGTGGCGATCACGTCCGAAGGGCACGAGGTGCTCAGCCACGCCGCCAAGGACGTGTCGGACATTCAACAGCTCATGGCCGAGGGCGCTTCATTGTGACGGCCGAGGCCATCATCGTTGGCGGTGGCCTGGTCGGCGCACTGACTGCGCTCCTGCTCGGTCAGCAGGGTCGGCGCGTGGCCCTGGTTGAGCGCAGTCGCCCCAATCGTGAGGTGGGCGAGCTTGGCGTCGACCTGCGCAACGTGGCCATTTCACCGGCGTCCGTGGCTCTGCTGGATCAGGCCGGGGTATGGGAGGCTTTGCGCTCGGCCGCTTACACCGAGATGCGGGTCTGGGAGGAGCGGGGAACCGGCGAGGTGGCGTTCACTGCGGCGTCAGTGGGCCGCGAGGAGCTGGGTTGGATTTGTGAAAACTCCCAGCTGCTGGAGGCGTTGTGGGCGGCACTGGATGCCATCCGAAATGTGTCCGTGCACGTGGGTGACGAGATACAAGACGTGGCAGTAGGGCCGGCTGAGGCGCGCCTTGCATTGCCGGGCGAAACCCTGGTCGGGCGTCTGCTCATTGGCGCCGACGGCGGCCGTTCGCTGGTTCGCTCCGCGTTGAATGTCGGATTGGCGGATACGCCCACCGGCCATTGCGCGCTGGCCACGGTGGTTCGCATCGGCAACGGTCACGCGGGGATCGCGTGGCAGCGTTTTCTGCTGGAAGGTCCCCTGGCGGTGCTGCCCAGCAGCGATCCCCATCTGGCCTCGGTGGTCTGGTCGCAATCGCCTGAAGCGGCCGGGCGCCGCCGCGATATGGATGCTCAGGCCTTCTGTGCGGAACTCGAAGCGTCGCTGGAGCATCGACTGGGTCGAGTAGAGGTGGTGGACCGGCGGGTTGTATTTCCCATTTCTCAGCTGCTGGTAGAGAACTTCAACCCGGTACCGCGGGCGTTGCTCATAGGAGACGCTGCGCGCGTCATCCATCCGCTGGCGGGTCTGGGCGCCAATGTGGGATTCGAAGACGTACGCGCGCTTGTCAAGACGGCGCAAGGCGTGCCTGTGGACGGCGATCTGGGCGCGCAGGGAACGTGGTCTGGCTTCGCCCGCCGCCGTCGTGCGCGTGCGCAATTCATGCTGGGTCTCATGACCGTTTTCAGGCGTACCTACGCGGCGAAGAGCCCCTTATCACACCTGCTGCGCAACACGGGCGTGAGCCTGTTCGACCGCAGCGGTTGGGTGAAGCAGCAGTTCATTCGTGAAGCCCTCGGGGTAGGGCAGGCGGCGGGCCCCTGACGCGCAGTTGGTAAGGAAATCCTCATCCGAGCTGGCTACTATGCGCATGCGCGCGCCTGGGTCGGATGCGGGTGCGGTCATCAACCGGGTATACACATGAGCAAGCAGACACCGCTGTTCGATCAGCACGTTGCGGCGGGCGGCAAGATGGTGGATTTTGCGGGCTGGCGGATGCCGCTGAATTACGGGTCTCAGCTGGCCGAGCACCGGGCCGTGCGCGAAAACGTGGGGATGTTCGACGTGTCGCACATGACGGTGGTGGATGTGGCTGGGGCCGGGGCGCTGGACTACCTGCGGCGGCTGGTAAGCAACGATGTGACAAAGCTGCAATCGGTAGGGCAGGCTTGCTACGGACTGCTGCTCAACGAATCCGGCGGGGTCATTGACGACCTCATCGTCTACCGTCGCGCGGACGACTACCGGCTGGTGACCAATGCCGCCACCCGGGATTCCGTGCTGGCGTGGCTGTCGCAGCATAGCGACGGGTCGGTTGCCATCGAAGAGCGGGAGCTGGCCATGTTGGCGGTGCAGGGCCCCCGGGCATTGGCGTGCTTTTCCGACCTGGCCGGCAAGCCGGTGCCCGAGGCGCCGTTTACGGCGGTGGAGCACGGTGGCTGGCTGGTCGCGCGTACCGGCTACACCGGAGAAGACGGCGTGGAAGTTGTGCTGGAACCCGACGCAGCCGTTCGCTTGTGGCAGGCCCTGGCGGCAGCGGGTGTGCAACCGGCGGGTCTGGCCGCCCGCGACACCCTGCGCTTGGAGGCGGGCTTGAACCTGTGCGGTCAGGATATGGATGCCACCACCAGCCCGCTGGTGTCGAACCTGGCATGGACGGTGAGCTGGGAACCCACTGAGCGCGACTTCATCGGCCGCACTGCGCTCGAGGCGGAGCGCGCCCAGGGCCCCGGTGCCAAGCTCAGCGGCGTGGTGCTTGAGACCAAGGGCATACCCCGACAGGGGCAGACGGTGCACACTCAGGCGGGCTCTGGTGCGGTGACCAGTGGTATATTCTCGCCCACCCTGGGACAGGGTATCGCGCTGGCGCGTATTCCGCGCCAGGCGAAAGGCGACTGCGAGGTGGAGGTTCGGGGCAAGCGCCTCGCCGCGCGTATTGTGCGGCCCCCATTCGTTCGCCGAGGGGAACGAGTATTTAAATGAATCGAAGACATGGCTAATGAGTGAAACACCGCAAGAACTGAAGTACGCCAGCACCCACGAGTGGGCGAGATTGGAAGAAGACGGCAGCGTGACCGTAGGTATCAGCGATCACGCCCAGGATGCACTTGGCGATGTGGTGTACGTGGAGCACCCTGAGGTGGGCCAACCGGTAGCGGCCGGCGAGGAGGCGGGTGTTGTGGAGTCGGTGAAGGCGGCTTCAGACATCTATGCGCCGGTGGGCGGGGCCATCATTGCGGTCAACAGTGTGTTGGAAGACGCTCCGGAAACGGTAAACCAGGACCCTTATGGCGACGGATGGTTCTTCCGCATTGAGCCCGCGGACGTGGGCCAGCTCGAAGAGCTGCTGGATAGCGAGGCCTACACTGAAATATGCGAAGCCGAAAGCTAGCCGGGGGCCGGCAGCAGCCCTGGTGAACACCTAGCCCATGCCGTTCATCCCGCATACCGCGGCCGAGGTCGATGCCATGCTGTCGGATATCGGTGTAGGCGAGGTCGCCGATCTCTTCGATGAGATTCCCTCGGGGCTCAAGCATTCCGAGCTCGCAGGGCTCGCCGGCGGCGTCACCGAAATGGAGATGCTGCAGGAGATGCGTTCCCGCTCCGAGCAGGATCCCTCCCTGGTCTGCTTCGTGGGCGCGGGGTGCTACGACCACCATATACCGGCGGCGGTATGGGATCTGACCAGCCGCGGCGAGTTCATGACCGCCTACACCCCCTATCAGGCGGAAGCGAGCCAAGGCACTCTGCAGCTCATCTACGAATATCAGACCATGATGGCCAACCTCACGGCCATGGACGTTTCCAACGCCTCGGTCTACGACGGCGCGTCCGGTCTGGGGGAAGCCGTGCTGATGGCCATTCGCGGCAACAAGAAGGCCGCTTCACGCCGAATCATCATGCCTGGCACGGTGCACCCCCACTACCGCGACGCGGCCGCGAGCATATGTCGCCATCAGGGCGTTAGCTTCGTGGACGTGACCGTTGATGCCAGCGGTCGCGTGGACCCCAAGGCGCTGGACGAGTCATACGCGGATGCGGCTGCCATGGTCATCGCGCAGCCCAATTTCTTCGGATGCATGGAAGACGTTGATGCGCTCACGGATTGGGCCGCCGAGCGTGGCATTCTGGTGATCGCCGTGGTCAACCCCTTGAGCCTTGCCTTGCTGGAGCCGCCGGGGCGGTGGGGTGCGCGGGGAGCGGACATCGTCTGTGGTGATGGCCAGCCGTTCGGCATTCCGATGGCTTCCGGCGGCCCGTCTTTCGGCTTCGTCTGCTGCACCCGGGCGCTGGGGCGCCAGCTACCCGGCCGGGTCATCGGGCGCACCCGGGACGTTGACGGGCGCATGGGTTACACCCTTACGCTGCAGGCGCGAGAGCAGCACATCCGGCGCGGCAAGGCCACCTCCAACATCTGTACCAATCAGGGCCTGCTTGTTACCGCGGGCACCATTCACATGAGTATCATGGGGGCAGCGGGATTGGCTGATGTGGCGGGTCAAAGCGTTGCGAACACCCACGAGCTCGTGGCTAGACTCCTTGAGATACCGGGGGTAGAACAAACGCACTCGGCGCCTTACTTCCACGAATGTGCGGTGACGCTTCCACAGCCGGCTGACAAGGTGCGCGATGCATTGCTCGCACACGGAATTCTGGGTGGCCTGCCCCTGGGGGGGTACTTCGCCGACCTGTCTAATGCGCTGCTCGTGTGTGCAACAGAGAAACGCACGTCCGCGCAGATCGACGCCTACGTCCAGGCCATGCGTACGGTGTTGGGCGCATGAGTCACCCGGACGACGCCGCTACGATCTTCGAGCTCTCGCGGCCTGGGCGCAGGGCCATCAGCCAGTCGCGCGCCGATGCAGGGACGGGCGCGCAGATTCCCGAGCAGTTTCGCCGCAGTGAGGCGCCTGCCCTTCCGGAGGTCTCCGAGCTGCAGGCAGTGCGCCACTACACCAATCTGTCGCGCAAGAACTTCTCAATCGATACCCAGTTTTATCCCCTGGGATCATGCACCATGAAATACAACCCCCGGGGAGCCCACGCGGCGGCCAGCCTGCCGGGCTTTCTGGACCGGCACCCGCTGGCGCCGGAGTCGGCCAGCCAGGGCTTTATGGGAGCCCTCTACGATCTGCAGCAGATACTTCAGGCGCTCACCGGCATGCAGGGGGTGTCGCTAGCACCGATGGCCGGGGCCCAGGGGGAGTTTGCCGGCGTGGCCATGATTCGCGCCTACCATGAAGCCCGGGGCGACTCCGAGCGTCTGGAGATACTGGTACCCAGCGCCGCCCACGGCACCAACCCCGCCACGGCAGTGATGTGCGGCTACAAGGTGACGGAAGTGTCGGTGGACGAAGCCGGCGATGTAGACGTGGACGCGCTGCGGGCTGCCGTGGGTCCGCAGACAGCGGGTCTGATGATGACAAATCCCTCCACGTGCGGTGTTTTCGAGCGGCGCGTGGAGGAAATCGCCGCCATCGTCCACGAGGCGGGGGGGCTGCTGTATTACGACGGCGCGAACCTTAACGCGATTCTGGGTCAGGTGCTCCCCGGCGACATGGGGTTCGACGTGCTGCACATGAACCTGCACAAAACATTTGCTACACCCCATGGCGGCGGCGGGCCGGGCGCGGGTCCGGTGGGAGTATCCGAACGGCTGCTGCCCCACCTGCCGGTGCCTTTCGTGGCGCAAGCGGGTGATGGCGAAAGTTATCGTTGGGTCGTTGAGACGGACCTGCCTGGCAGCATCGGCCGCCTGTCTGGGTTCATGGGCAATGCGGGGATTCTGCTACGTGCGCTGGCCTACGCGCTCATGCTGGGCCGCGAAGGTTTCCATCGGGTGGGCGAGTACGCCACCCTCAATGCCAACTATCTGGCAAAGCGCCTGGCGGACGCCGGATTCGATCTGGCTTATCCGGACCGGCGCGCCACCCACGAGTTCATTGTTACCTTTGCCCAGACCGCACGCAGCAAGGGTGTGAATGCCATGGACGTGGCCAAGCGGCTGCTCGACTACGGGGTACATGCGCCCACCACCTATTTTCCCTTGCTGGTGCCGGAATGTTTTCTCATCGAGCCTACCGAAACGGAAACCAAAGCCGAACTCGACCGCTTCGTGCAGGCCATGGTCTGTATCGCCGAGGAGATCGAACAACAGCCGGCCTTGGTCACCGAGGCGCCGCATTCCCTGCCGGTTCGGCGCCTGGACGACGTTCGTGCCGCCCGGGAGCTGGATCTGGTCTGGCGCGAGGCCGAACAGACGGCGTAGCGCTCGCTCGCGCGCAATTCGTGTGCACAGGCGCTAGAGCGCTGCCTTCAGCGCTTCCGGGGTATCCAACGGCAGGGAGCAGGCCAGTTCTGTGCACACGTAGGCCACGTTGCGCGCCTGCACGTCCGCACTCACCAGTTTGGGCAGAAAGGGCGGCACGGTTTGTGCTGAGTAGGGAATGAAGTAAACCCCCCGGTCAGGATGATGCCCCTGGGTGGCTGCGTCACGCCAGGGCTCAGCGTCGTCTCCTGGACCGCGCACGATGACCAGCTGGGGTGCCTGCACCTCCAGATGTAAAGCGCCCAGCAACGAGCAGTGGCCGGCGGGATATTGCTCTAAGGTGCTGCGTGCCCACATCAGGGCGCCGCGGGCTGCCTCCAGGTAGCGCGTCTCGCCGAACAGATGTCCAAGCTGCAGCAACACTCGTGCCATCACGCCGTTGCCTGGGGGAAGGGCGTCATCCATGGTGGGTTTGGGGCGATGGATGAGCGCTTCCGAATCGTGGGCGGTGAAGAAGAAGCCGCCGTCTTCAGTGTCGTAGAAGCGACTGAGCGCGGCGTCTGCCAGGGCCAGCGCGAACTGGGCGTCGGCCTCGCGCCAGCGGGCGGACAGCAAGGCAAGCAGGCCGTCCAGAAGGTTCGCGTAGTCGTCCAGATAGCCCACGTGCTTTGGGGTGCCCTCCTCGGCGCCAGGGTGGACCTGCCAGGTGGCATAGAGCGAACCTTCCACCCATAGCGCCTCGCGTAAGAAGTCGGCGGCGCTGGCGGCCGCGTCGATCCAGTCTGAGCGTTTGAGTCGCGCGCCGGCCTTGGCCAGCCCCTTGATGGCCAGACCGTTCCACGCGGTGAGCAGCTTGTGGTCCAGGCTGGGACGGGTCCGGCTTTCGCGGGCTGCCAGCAGCTTCGCCTTGCCGCTGGTAAGCAGTTCGTCGGCTTCAGGTCGCTGCAGCGACAGCCGCTCCACGACCGCGCGCCAGGCGTCATACCGATGCAGGTTCCACTTGCCTTCGAAGTTGGCCGGTTTGTCGAGCCCGTAGAGGGTTTCCAGCACCAGGTACTCGTCTTCGTTGACGAGCTTCTTCACCTGGTCGCGGCGCCACACATAGTAGCGCCCCTCTTCGCCTTCCGAGTCCGCGTCCAGTGATGCGTAGAAGCCGCCGCGAGCGTGGCGCATTTCGCGCAGCAGCCAATCGGCGGTCTCGGTGACCGCGCCGTGGAACAGCTCATCGAAACCCACTGCCAGGGCGTCTGTGTACAACGACAGCAGCTGGCCGTTGTCGTAGAGCATCTTCTCGAAGTGCGGAATCATCCAGTGCCTGTCGGTGGAGTAGCGGCAGAACCCGCCGCCGAGGTGGTCGAAGATTCCGCCTCGTGCCATCTTGGTAAGGGAGGTAATTACCAAATCGAAGGTGGCCCGTTGGATGTCGTCGCGTTCAGCGGACGCCCGCCGCTGCAGGGCCCACTGATCCAGCAGGTAGCCCAGGGTGCTGGGCATGGGAAACTTGGGCGCCTGGCCGAAGCCGCCTTGTGCGGTGTCCGCCTGTTCCAGCAGTTGCTCGCGCGCATTGCGCAGCAGGTCTTCATCGGCCACCGTACCGGCTTCGGCGGCGGGCGTTTTCAGTTTGGCCAGCACCTCGGCCATGCGCTCGGTCTGCCCTTTGAGGTCTTCAGCTTTGTTTTCGAATATCTCCCGGATGCGCAGCAGCAGGTCGACGAATGAGGGGAGTTGGTAGCGCGCGGTCTTGGGGAAGTACGTCCCGCCGAAGAAAGGCAGCAGGGTCTCGGGGTCCAGGAACATGGTCAGCGGCCAGCCGCCCGTCTGCTGCGTGAGGAGCTGCAGGGAAAGCTGGTACACCTTGTCCAGATCCGGACGTTCTTCCCGATCCACCTTGATGTTGACGAAGTGCTCGTTCATTACCGCCGCCGTGGCATCGTCGTCGAAGGACTCGTGCGCCATCACGTGGCACCAGTGACAGGCCGAGTAGCCGATGGACAGCAGAATCGGTTTGTTCTGCTCGCGCGCCAGGGCCAGAGCCTGATCATCCCAGGGATGCCAGTTCACGGGATTTTCTGCGTGTTGCAGCAGATACGGGCTCGATTCTTCGGACAAGCGGTTGCTCACGGCCTTGGGATCCTCTGGAGAAGCCGCCATCCTGCCAGACAATGGCGCTGCCGCCCATGGCCGTTTGCTTAACGGGCGCGTGTTGGTAATTCGTATCGGATTGAGGTTCAATCGACGCGATTGAGGAATTTCACCGATGGTTGATGCGGATGGATTCCGCCCCAACGTCGGAATCGTGCTGTCGAACAGCCTTGGTCAGGTGCTCTGGGCTCGCAGGGTGGGCGGGCGGGACGCCTGGCAGTTTCCGCAGGGCGGCATCAATGAAGACGAAACGGTAGAGCAGGCCCTGTTTCGCGAGCTCGCCGAAGAGGTCGGCCTTGGAGCGGCGGACGTGGAGATCCTTGCGCGCACGCAGGGCTGGCTTCGCTATCGCTTGCCGCGCCACATGCGCCGGCACAACACTCGTGGCTTTCAGGGCCAAAAACAGAAATGGTTTCTGCTACGCATGTTGTGCGATGACCAGGCGGTGCAGGTGAATGCCACGGCCAAGCCTGAGTTCGACGACTGGCGCTGGGTCAGCTACTGGTACCCGCTTGATCAGGTAGTGCCGTTCAAACGGCAGGTCTATCGCCGCGCCCTCAAGGAGCTGGCGCTGCATGTCCCCTGCGCGGGGACCGGCGCGGAAAAGGGCGCTCGCTGATGCTCACCACGCTGCGTCGGATCATCCAGGATGTTTCCGCGGCGCCCACCTTTCGTGAGGCGCTCGAGCTGCTGGTGCACGACGTGCGCGAGTCGCTGGGTACCGAGGTGTGCTCGGTATACCTGCGCAACATCGACACCGACGGGTTTCTGTTTGCATCCACCGAAGGGCTCAACACAGATGCCGTAGGCAAGCTGTCTTTGGGCCCGCACGAGGGCCTGGTGACGCTGGTGGCCGATCGGGCTGAACCCATCAACCTGGAAGATGCCACCCACCACCCGCGCTACCACTACATTCCCGAAATCGGAGAGGAGCCCTTCAATGCGTTCCTCGGCGTTCCCGTCATCCATCATCGCCAGGTGCTTGGCGTGCTGGTGGTGCAGCAGCGCGAGCAGCGCCGCTTTGATTAAAGCGAAGAAGCATTTCTGGTGACCCTGTCCGCACAGCTGGCGTCCATCGTCGCCCATGCGGAAGCCACCGGCGACATCGCCAAGCTCATCGAGCACAGCGCGTTGGAAGGTCTGCGTCGGGATACCATGTTCCCCGGCGTACCGGGAGCGCCTGGCATCAGCATGGGTACCGCTGTGGTGGTACACCCGGCGGCCAATCTGGATGCGGTGCCGGAGCGAACCACGGATGATGTGTTTACCGAGCTGTCCGTTCTGGACCGCGCCATCAACTCGGTACGCCGTGACATCAAGAACATCAGCGAGCAGTTCGCCCAGAGCCTGCCGGCGGAGGAGCTGGCCCTGTTCGACGTTTACCTGCACATGCTCGACGACAATGCCCTGGCGGGCGAGATTCGCGAGCGTATTCATGGCGGTCAGTGGGCTCAGGGCGCGCTCAGGCAGGTGATCCGCAAGCACGAGCGGTCGTTCGAAGCCATGGAAGATCCGTACCTGCGCGAGCGCAGCACCGACGTGCGCGATCTGGGCTTGCGGGTGCTGGCTTACCTGCAGGACATCCGCACCAAGAAGACCTATTTCCCAGACGACACCATTCTGGTGGGCGACGAGATTACCCCCAGCATGCTCACCAACATTCCGCGGGAGAAGCTCAAGGGCATCGTATCGGTGCGCGGTTCCAGCAACTCCCATGTGGCCATCCTGGCCCGGGCGCTGGACGTGCCGGCGGTGATGGGCGCCGTCGACCTGCCTATCCTGGAGCTCGACGACGTGGCGCTCATCGTGGACGGCTTCTACGGCGAGATATTCACCAACCCGTCTCCGGCCAAAACCGACCACTACCAGCACCTCATCGACGAGGAAGCCGAATTTGCAGCGGAGCTCGAAGAGCTGCGCGAGCTGCCACCGGTGACGATGGACGGTACCCGGCTGGCGCTGTGGGTGAACATCGGTCTCACCGGCGACATCTCCCGTTCGCTGGATCGTGGCGCGGAGGGAATCGGCCTGTTTCGCACCGAAATGCCTTTCATGGAAAAGGACCGGTTTCCCAGCGAAGAAGAGCAGCGCAAGATCTATCGGGCGCACCTAGAGGCCTTCAGCCCGCGCCCGGTGACCATGCGTACGCTGGATGTGGGCGGCGACAAGTCGTTGTCTTACTTCCCCATTGCAGAAGACAACCCCTTCCTGGGTTGGCGCGGCATACGCGTGACGCTGGACCACCCCGAGATTTTCATGGTGCAGGCGCGTGCCATGCTCAAGGCCAATGCGGGCCTGGACGGCGATCTGCGCATCATGCTGCCCATGATCTCCTCGCTCTCCGAGGTAGAGGAAGCCAAGGCTCTGGTTGAACGGGCTTACGTGGAGGTGATCGAAGAAGGTCTGGTGGTGCGGCAGCCTCTGGTGGGCGTGATGGTGGAGGTGCCCGCTGCCGTCTACCAGGCGCGCCAGCTGGCCCGCATGGTGGATTTCCTTGCCGTGGGGTCCAACGATCTCACCCAGTACATGCTGGCCGTCGACCGCAACAATCCCCGGGTGGCTGAGCTCTACAAGGAAACGCACCCGGCCGTTCTGAACGCGCTGCGCGAGGTGGCCAAAGCGGCGCACGCTGAAGACACCTACGTCGGCATCTGCGGAGAGCTTGCCGGCACGCCCCAGGGCGCCGTGCTGCTCATGGCTATGGGCTACCACGTGCTTTCCATGAATGCGGCCAACCTGCCCAAGGTGAAGTGGATCGTGCGCAACATCAAGCTGTCCGATGCCCGGCGCATGCTGGCCAGGGTGCTGCGCATGGATACCGCGGAAGAAATTGAGGATTTTATGATGCGCCAGTTGATCGACGCCGGGCTTGGGCGCGTGGTGCCCAGTCACCACCACTGAGCGACACTCAGTCGTCTAAATCGAATCGATAGTCGTGACGCGCACCGGCAACGCCGCCAGGACCGTATGCCTGCTCGGTGAAGACCACCTCGTCAGTGTTCATGATGACGGCGGTGCTGGCTCGGGTGCCATACTCCTCGCCTCTGATGAAGCAGGAGGCAAGCGCCCGCTCCACCTCGATGCCGCGCCCGCGTTCGGGGAGTTTGTCGTCGGGCGGGGTGGCGTCGTCGGCCAGCAGTGCCAGCAGGTCTTGCACCGAAGCGCCCCCTTCAACGGCCGTGGCCAGCGCCCCCGTTCCGCGTGCCACCTTGGGCCATTGCGTGCCGAAGTGCGCGTTGGTAAGTCCGTAGATGCCCGGCGTCAGGCGCTGAGTTTGCCCCGTGTTGGATGTGCACATCAGCGTTTCGCCGTCCCACAACAGCAGGTTGAACCCGCGGTAGGCGGCGGCCTCGATGCCCTCGACGTATTCCTCGCAGGCCAGGTCGGACAACAAGAACTCGGACGTAAGCTCCCCGCGCGAGCGAGGCGCCTCGGCCGGAGCCGCCTCGGCGAAGTTGGTTACCGTGGCAAAACGGCCCCTGGTGGTTACCCCCAGCCAGGTGCCGCCCGCCGACAGGTCGCGGCCGGCCAGCACGGTGGGCTCGCCATCCCAATAATGTGCGGCGGTGGCATCGCGCGCGTATAGTTCGTCTCGGTTGGCTGCCACCACGAGGGTCTGCCTGGCGTCGGCAAGGTAGGCGAACAGTACGAGACACATTGCGGTTGGCGGCCCGCAGCAAAAAAGGCGCGCAGTTTAGCAGACCAGGCATCGGAGGTTTCCCTGCACTACCCCATCATCGACCCGGTTATCATCGCCATCGGCCCGCTGGCGGTGCGCTGGTACGGGCTGGCGTACTTGGGTGGCTTTGCCGCTTGCTGGTATCTGGGCAACCGTCGCGCGCCCGTTGCCGGTTGGACCAGCCAGGAGGTCTCGGACATGGTGTTCTACGGGGCCGTAGGCGCCGTGCTGGGCGGACGCTTGGGGTACAGCCTGTTCTACGCCTTTGATGCCGTGCTGCGTGATCCCTTGTTCGTGCTGCGCATCTGGGAGGGTGGCATGTCGTTCCATGGTGGGTTGCTGGGGTGCCTGGCCGCACTGTGGTGGTTCGGCCACAAGACCCAGCGCAGCCTCTTGCAGGTGACCGACTTCGTTGCTCCCCTGGCGCCCATCGGCCTGGGGTTGGGGCGGTTGGGCAACTTCGCCAACACGGAACTGCCCGGGCGCGCCACCGAGTCGGTGTTCGGCATCATCTATCCCTGCTCGGCCGATGCGGTTCGCAGCATCAACCCGCTGTGCCTGGGCCAGTGGGAGCACTTTGCGAGACACCCCTCGCCCTTGTACCAGGCTTTCACAGAAGGGCTGCTGCTGTTCGTGCTGGTGTGGTGGATGTCGTCACCCGAACGCCCTCAACCCCGGCAGGCGGGATTCGTGTCCGGCGTCTTTCTCATTGGCTACGGCGTCATGCGCTTGTGCACCGAGTTTTTTCGCGAGCCGGACCTGGGGCTCGGCTTCATCGCCTTCGGTTGGCTTACGATGGGGCAGTTACTCTCGATACCCATGGTCATCGTTGGTATTCTCTTCGCCTACTTTTCGCGTCGACTTCCCTCACCCAGATGAAGGCCTATCTCGATCTTCTGCGGCACGTCCGCGACCACGGCACGTTCAAATCGGATCGCACCGGCACCGGTACTTACAGTGTGTTCGGGCACCAGATGCGATTTGACCTGAGCGCCGGCTTCCCCCTGGTGACCACCAAGCGGGTGCCGTTCCGGCTCATCGTCCATGAGCTGTTGTGGTTCCTCCAGGGCAGCACCAACATCAAATATCTCACCGACCACAACGTGCACATCTGGGACGAATGGGCCGACGAGAACGGCGAATTGGGCCCGGTGTACGGCTCCCAGTGGCGCTCCTGGCCCACGCCGGACGGTGGCAGCATCGATCAGATCGCCCGGGTGGTGGATTCCATCCAGACCAACCCGGATTCGCGGCGGCACATCGTTAGCGCCTGGAACGTGGCGGAGGTAGACAGCATGGCGCTGCCCCCCTGCCACACCATGTTCCAGTTCTACGTGGCCGACGGACGGCTGTCGTGTCAGCTTTATCAGCGCAGCGCGGATCTATTCCTCGGCGTGCCGTTCAACATCGCTTCCTATGCGCTGTTGACCATGATGGCGGCCCAGGTGTGCGACCTGGAGCCCGGTGATTTCGTGCATACCTTTGGCGATGCGCATCTGTATGCCAATCATCTGGAGCAGGCCGACAAGCAGCTCGCGCGCCTGCCCATGCCCTTGCCTTCGGTCACCCTCAATCCGGAGGTGCGCGACATATTCGGCTTCGGTATCGACGATGTGACGCTTTCCGGCTACGACTCGCACGGCACCATCAAGGCGCCCATAGCGGTCTAGTGCCTGCTGCCAGCATGCTCCACGGCGCCTCATGCATATTTCGCTGATATGGGCCATGTCTACCAACGGGGTCATCGGCCGTGGTCAGCGCCTGCCCTGGCGCTTGCCGGCCGAGATGCAGCACTTCGTGCGCACCACCATGGGCAAACCGGTCATCATGGGGCGCAAGACGTTTGAGTCCATGAAAGCCCCCCTGGCCGGACGCACGAACATCGTGATCAGCGGGGATGCGGACTACCAACGCGAAGGCATCAGAGTGGCCCAGGATCTGCAGGGGGCGATTGCCATTGCCGAGGCACAGTGTCTGGTGGACGGGCGCGATGAGATCATCGTGGCCGGCGGCGCGCAGATTTACGCCCTGGCGCTGCCCGTGGCAACGCGGCTCTACGTCACCGTGGTGGAGACAGACGTGCAAGGCGACACCCACTTTCCGGATGTGGATTTCTCCCAATGGGAACAGCTGAGCAGCGAGCAGTTTGCCGCCGATCAGGCGAACAGCCACGCCTATACCATCTCCGTGTGGGAGCGCCCGGGGGCTGCGTCATGAGGCTGCTGGCGAGCTTGCTAATTCTGCTGGTTGCCGGATGCGCTGCCGTGCCGCCGCCCCTGGATCTGGTGCGCCAAGGTAGCCTGGTGCTCTCCGGCGTGCCGCCTATCCCCGTTGAGCTGGTTACCCGCATGCAGCAATACCGCAGCGCGCGGTCTGCCCGGTTGGTCGGCTGGCTCGACGAGGGCGTGTTGGTGAGCACGCGCTTTGCGGACACCACGCAGCTGCACCGTGTGCGGGAGCCCGGCGGGGGCCGCCAGCAGCTCACCTTCTTCCATGAACCCGTTCGGGTGGCCCACGTGCCGCCTGTGGATCCCGGCCGGGGTTTCATTTACCTGCGTGACACCGGCGGCTCGGAGTTCTACCAGCTGTTCTGGTTCGACATCGCCAGCGGGGCATCAACGCTGCGCACGGACGGGCAGTCGCGCTACACGGGTGTGCTGTGGGCGAATGGCGGCGACCGTTTTGCCTACACCACCACCGAGCGCAATGGCGTGCATTGGGACATCCATGTGCAGGACGTTGAAGGCAATACCAGTGTTGCCCTGCAGACCGACCAGGGTGCCTGGATGGCGCTGGACTGGAACGAAACAGACACCAAGCTCCTGGTGCTGCGATACGTTTCTGCTACCCGCTCCTACCTCTATGAGCTGGATGCGGACACGGGTGAGTTGACGGCCTTGTTAGACGAGAGGATGCCGGCCGCCATTGGTGATGCACGCTATGCTGGCGACGCCGTTTACTTTTCCTCGGATGTGGGCGCCGAGTTCATGCGCTTGCATCGCCTCGACAGAACCACGGACAAGATCGAGGTGATCACCGGGGGCGTGCCGTGGAACGTGGAGGAATTTGTTATTTCCCCGGATGGCGGTCTGTTGGCTTACGCCGTCAACGAAGATGGCCTTTCCAGGCTGAACATTTTGCGCCTGGCGGACCACGCGCCGCTGGCATTGCCGCGATTGCCACGAGGCGTCGTCTACTCGCTGCAATTTTCGCGCGATGCACAACGGTTGGGGTTCGTGATCGACGGCCCCATGTCGCCGGCGGATGTATTCAGCATTGATCTTGCTGAACGTTCCCTCGTGCGCTGGACGCACAGCGAGGTGGGCGGTCTGGACAAAGACGCCTTTGTCGAACCCGAGCTGGTGCGCTATCCCACGTTCGACGATAGGGAGATCCCCGTCTTCGTTTACCGGCCCCGGGGTGAGGGCCCCCACCCGGTGCTGGTGGCCATTCACGGGGGGCCGGCGGCCCAGTACCGGCCGCGGTTCTCAGCCAGCGTCCAGTACTATGCCAACGAGATGGGCATTGCGGTGGTGGCGCCCAACGTGCGTGGCTCGTCGGGCTACGGCAAGAGCTACCTCAAGCTCGACGACGGATATCTGCGCGAGGACTCGGTGCGGGATATTGGAGCGCTCTTGGATTGGATCGCCACGCAGCCGGATCTGGATGCGACTCGCGTGGCAGTCAGCGGCGGTTCTTACGGTGGCTACATGGTGCTTGCCAGCCTGGTGCACTACTCGGACCGGTTGGCGGCGGGGCTCGAGCGGGTGGGTATCAGCAACTTCGTCACCTTCCTGGAGAACACCCAGGCCTATCGGCGCGACCTGCGGCGGGTGGAATACGGCGATGAGCGCATTCCCGAGATGCGCGCGTTTCTGGAGAGCATCGCGCCCCTCAACCAGGTGGACAAGATCACCAGGCCGCTCATGGTTTCCCAGGGTGCCAACGACCCGCGCGTGCCCGCTTCCGAAAGCGAGCAGATCGTGGCGGCACTCCATGCGGCCGGGGTGCCTGTCTGGTATGTGCTGGCGATGGACGAGGGCCATGGCTTTGCCAAAAAGCCCAACGCGGATTTCAACGCCGCTGCCAGCGCCCTGTTTCTGCAGCAGCACCTGCTAGCGCGGTAGCCTCGCTCCTTGCCTTTCGTTCCTTTAGGGCTGTGCGTCAATCCCATGTCGGGGCGCGACGTGCGGCGCCTGGCGGCTCGGGCCAGCAACATGACCCATGAGGCCAAGCGCGATATCGTGGCGCGCATCGCTGCGGGAGCGGTGGCCATGGGGGTGACAGACATATTCGTCGCCGCTGAGCCCTTCCGCATTGCGTCCATGGCGCTGGAGCACATGGGTCTAGATGTGGGCGTACACGTGCTGGACCTTGCGGTCTCCAACACCGCCACCGACACCGAGCAAGCCGTTGCGGCGTTTCTCGAGCGGGGCTGCACTACCTTCGCGTCGCTGGGCGGAGATGGTACCAATCGGGCGATTGTGCGCGCTCTGCACGGCGCCGGGCGCTGCGAAGACGTGCACCTGTTGCCGGTGTCTACGGGCACCAACAACGTCTTCCCGGTTCTGGTGGAACCCACCGTGGCGGGCATGGTGGCGGGGTTGCAGGCCGCTGGCCGGCTCGACGACGCCGGGCTTGCGCATCGCTGCAAGGTGCTGCATGTGCGCGATCCGCGCACTGGCCGCGCTGACCTTGGGCTCATCGACGCCGTGCTGCTGCGCGAGGATTTCGTCGGCAACCTGCTGCCGTTCGATGCCGGTAAGATCGACAAGCTGATGCTCACGCGTGCCGAGCCGGATGCCGTAGGCATGTCGCCCATTGGCGGCATGCTCAAAGTAGTGGCAGCTCAGGACGATGCGGCTCTGTTGGTGGAGATGGGCGCGGGGTCTCTGCCACCGTTTTCAGCCCCCTTGTCGCCGGGTTCTTTTCAGCGGGTGCAGGTGCGCAGCGTCGCGCAGGTGGCTCTGGATGTACCTGTGTTGTTTTCCGGCAGCGGGGTGCTCGCATTGGACGGCGACCGCGAGCTGGCTTTGGAGGGTGGTGCCGAGGTCACCGCCCGGCGCGATGGGCCGTGGCTGCCTGATATCGCCGCTGCCATGCGTTGGGCCGTCGCCCAAGGTATCATTGCGGGCTCCCACACCAATCCTACCCGCTCATGATCATCAAGCCCCGCATTCGCGGCTTCATCTGCACCACTGCCCACCCCACCGGCTGTGCGGCTCACGTTGCGCAGCAGATCGAACACGTTCGGCAGCAGGGCGACCTTTCCGGGCAACCGGGCGCGCCCAAGAGCGTGCTGGTGTTGGGGTGTTCGGGGGGCTACGGATTAGCCTCCCGTGTGGTGGCTTCTTTTGGTTGCGGTGCGGCTACTTTGGGAGTGTCCCTGGAAAAGCCCCCCAGTGGGAACAAGACGGCCACCGCCGGCTACTACAACAACGCCGCTTTCGACCAGGCAGCCGCGGCGCAGGGCCGGTACGCCAAAACCCTCGATGGGGATGCGTTTTCCGATGAGATGAAAGCGCGCGTGATCAGCGAGATTCGCGACAGCCTGGGCAGCATCGACATGCTGGTGTACAGCCTGGCCTCGCCGGTGCGCCAGCATCCGAGCACCGGCGAGCTGCACCGCTCGGTGATCAAACCGCTGGGCGAGGCGCTGCAGATCAAGTCGGTAAACGTGGATCGCGGCGAGGTGATGGAAGTCGACCTGGAGCCGGCCACCCCCGATGAGACGGCGGCCACGGTGGCTGTGATGGGCGGCGAGGACTGGGAGATGTGGGTGAGCGCGCTCAAGGAGGCTGGCGTGCTCGGCGACGGCTTCCGCACCGTGGCGTTCACCTATATCGGCACCGAGCTCACCTGGCCCATCTATTGGGAAGGCACGCTGGGCAAAGCCAAGGAAGACCTGGACCGCGCCGCGGCCGCCATCAGTGGCGAGCTGGCGGATCTGTCCGGTGGCGCGCGGGTTGCGGTGCTCAAAGCGGTGGTGACCCAGGCCATGAGCGCGATTCCGGTGGTGCCGCTGTACGCGTCGCTGCTGTTCCGGGTCATGAAGGATGCGGGCGTGCACGAAGATCCCATCGCCCACATCCAGCGGATGTTTGCCACCCAGCTGTGTGGCGATGGCGCCATGCGGCTGGACGATGAAGGGCGTATTCGCATGGACGACCTGGAGATGGCCGACCCGGTGCAGGATACCGTGCGCGAGCGATGGCAGGAGGTAAGCACCGAGAACCTGGCCGAGCTGGCCGACCTCGAAGGCTTTCGCGAGGACTTTCTGAAGATCTTCGGATTCGGCATCGACGGGGTGGACTACGATGTCGACGTGGACCACACCCTGGGCCACAATATCGGTTAGCGCCCGGCGCCGCGGGCCGATGTCCCGCAGGGCGCAGCCTGCTGCCCCTTCACAATCGCGCCATGGAACTGCGCAATCTGGCAAGGCGTACCCGGCCGTTTCGTTACCTTGCCCACGCGGGATTACTGTCGCTGCTGGTGTTGGCGCGCCGGCCGGATCCCACCGCTCTCATCATCGGGGCGAGCTATTGCCTTGCGTGGCCGCTGGTTGCGGATTGGCTGCAGCGCCGTCGCAGCGGTGTGGCGTTCACGCTGCGGCTGCACATCATTGAAGGGTTT
>MDTE01161693.1_pt1 | contig 25001 bp, 24 predicted proteins | sample 811231 | NCBI WGS metagenome assembly MDTE01 (sample SAMN05326651, study PRJNA326480) | marine metagenome | isolation source: seawater | place: Indian Ocean: Red Sea | collected 2010 | reverse complement strand
TCGTCAAACATCATTTTAATTTGGCGTCCGAGTTTGTTCCCTAGATTATCATTTTCCGTACTAGCATTAACCTGCCAGTTCCGCCCCCACCCAACATATTCACTGAAAATACCTAAAACAGTGTTCTCCAAATAATCTGGTCGATCATGAAGCAATACAGCAGAACCTATGGTTTCGGGGAACAGAAACCAGCGATAAGTATATTTTCGTGGCGATAAAGCCTTGAGCCGTTTAAAAACATCCATGATGGCTAAGATACCCGAAAAAGAATCATTTACCTGACCTGGATGACAGTAATCGGTCAAAAGCGCAATGGTTTCATCTGTATTACCCGGCAGACATAACTCTCCAACTATCATCTCTCCGTCGCTAACATGAAAGTCGAGATGAACATCATATTGAGAATCGGAAAGATTATTTAACACATTTCGGGGTAAGGTAATTGCCCAATCTTTTAGGCGCATTTGGTAGTTGTACGCAAATCGGTGTTCATAAAAAAAAACGTCATCCAGCTTTGGGTGTAGTCGAACGTGTTCGGTCAGTGTTTTTAAATTGACAGTACCAGTAAACGAGCTTGAATATGGAACCGCAAAAAGAGGGTGGTCATCATATGAGGCCACAACCTCTCCATCCGATCCCTTAAGCCAAGCTTCTTTCACATCCCATTGGGGTGGTATTATCCAGGTGCCAATATCGGCGCCACTGGAATATTTATGAACCTTTAGCTCGTGTCCAACGGCATCAGAAATATCCTGAAGCATCGGAAGAATATCAGAAGAGACTATAGTCCGATTTTTCTTATAATGACGGAGAACAATATCAGAGTGATTAAAGTTGTGCATTTATGCTATTATTCAAAAATTCTTCAGCTTGTTTTAAAGTTTAAATCTGGAGCTCCATCATAAGGAATTTCACCTGGGCGAAATCTAGGTGGGGCGGCAAGGAAATACCATGGGTCATTTTTTAGTTTTTTAATAGCTTCATCATAATACAATCGCCCGGAAATCAGGGATACCGAGCTTCGACCCAAGCGCTCAATTTTTATCAGGTCGTTTTTAACCAAATGCTGATCGAAAGCGGTTAAATCATTTGATACCTCAAAATCCAAATACCTTAAGCTAGCAAACATTGGGGATTGATAGATTATACCGTTTACTTTAGTCGTTATATTTAAAAGCTTATTATATAGGTATGGGAGACCTAAAACAGTCTCTGCATGATGATGAAACGAGTTTGACCATCTTGAGGAAAAACCTAAATTAATTACTTTGACATCCAATGAAAGCATACGATCAAAAGCTGTCTCGGCGCCATAATTTGTTGATGATAAATTTTCGCAGATAGTTTGGGCGTTTGGACCATTAGCTGAAACAGAATTAATTGGATGAATGCTTCTATAGCTACCTGTCAAAAGCCTAATATATTCTGTAAATATACCTGTATCCGACGGACTTTTATCTAGATCAAATACACCACCACTTCGAGCAATATTAGTAGTAAATGTAGGCACAACAATTGTACCACTCAAACCAACAGCTTTTCTAAAACTACTATATATTATATTACAAATTGTTGATGACGAAGCCCCACCTTTAACTTCACCAAGAGAAAAAATTTGGGAATGAACAAATATGGTGTCACCTTTAACTACACCAAGTTGACATAAGCAATTAAATATGTCTTCACCGGTTATGGATCTCTGGTTTTCCAAAATATTAATCGTCCTGCAAAAATAGACGTCTAATCGACGACAACGACGTAAAGTTATACGCAGTTAATTCACAATCCGGAATATTAACTTCTAGTTCTTTCTCCAATCGCAAGATGAGCTGAAGAATTCCAAAACTATCAATTACTCCGCTTTCCAACAAGTTCTGATCATCATCTAAATCTTTGACCGAGGTAACTTCCTCGACAACAGCTTTAATTATATCTACGTCCATCATATATTTTTAATAAAGTATGTGGGTTATTATTTTATTTTCTACAATCTGTTAGAGTACAATTGTGTGAGAAAAATGAGTAATGTAAATTGTTAGTTTTAATTATTAAATTTAGGCAATTCCAATAGGGACATTGCTTGAAATTTCATTGGATATTTTATAATACAGATTAGCAAAGACTCGACTTTCGTTTTAAAGATGGCGGTAAGGCCGTTTATTAGCATTGCTTTAGATTTTAGACTTAATAGTGAACTTATCTATCACTTTTTCTATAGTTTCAGGTGCCCTGGAAAGATAATAGAACGCACAGTGCTTTCAAGCCCTCGATATCAAACTGAATAACTGACTGTTTCATAAGTAGGTAGAGTAATTGTTCATGCTGTTTTCAAAAACGTCATATTAAAATAACAGATTCTGGATTATTTAGCCACAAGATTGGGGTCAATGTTATAATCCACAAGACGTTCGATAATCTTTTCATGATCATATTCTTTTGTTTCAATATGTCTCTTTATAATAAGAAGAGATTCCCAGACTCTTTCTAAAGACTCGGCGCCGACAGATAACCGTACAAATCGATCAGTACTATGGCCATACGCTGACCCCGGTACAACTGCAATGTTATGCTCAAGCAACAGACTCAATGCAAACTGCATTGAGGTACCCTCATAAGCGCCAAGATTCACAAAAAAATAAAAAGTGCTGCTCCCAGAAACTCTTGAGATACCTAGTTTTTTTAGCATTTCATCGACTTTAGTACGTTTTTTAACAACGTCTTGAACTTGAGGTAAGGTAATTCCAAGCAATTCGTCAAAATATTTTGCACAGTATTGGAGCAGTAAAGTAGGAGCACATGTTATCAAGTGTTGGTTAATCTTTAGTAGAGTTTTAATTACCATAGGAGTAGCAATAGCATAGCCAATTCTCCAACCTGAAATGCCCATGTTTTTAGATAGTGAATTAGTTACTATAACTCCGTCTTTATTAGGTACTATTTTAATCATCGAACAAAATTGATCATCCAAAATAAAATCATTATATACCTCATCGACAAGGACGTATATTCCGCGTGGACGGCATAAGTTATAAATTAAGTTCAGGTCTGCCTCTGAATAAAGGCGTCCAGCTGGATTGTTAGGATTGTTTATAATTAGCATTCTAGTCTTTAGGTTAAAATAATGACTAAAACTATCAACTGGACAGTTGTACGGTATAAATTTCGGTGTTGCGCCAACCATTCTAGCCTGCTCAGAATAACTCACCCAAGCAGGCTCAGGGATAAGAATTTCTTCTCCAACTTCGACAAGCCCTAGCATGATCATATAAATTAAAGGCTTGGAACCTGCGCTAATCAACAAATCATCAGTGCCGGACACAGCAGCGTCAAATTTATCACGATAATAGCTTGCTAATCTGCTTCGCAGCTCAGGTAGTCCAAGAGAATCTGAGTAATGACAACCCTTGGCAAAGTCTAATTTACTAAAATCCATCATTGGGATGTCGAAGAATGCTTCTCCAAGGGATAGAGTAACAACGTCCTCACCACGCCGTTTCATTTCATATACCAGCTCGTTAAAGTAAACAGAAATTGCTTGAGACATTTTGACAACATCATTACGCAACGGCATTTCAGGAGGGGGGATATCGGTTACAGTCTTCAAGCTCATTTATCTAGAATCTCAGTAAGTTTAAATTTTTGAATCTTACCACTAGCCGTTTTTGGCATCTCGTACAGTTCCTTTATTTCGCTAGGCCACTTGTATTTTGCTAACTTTTCAGTCAGCCAGACACGCAAATTTTCGATTGCTTCCTTTCCCCGTTTCTTATCTGAAAACACGACAAACAACATAAGGTCTTCCCCATAAAATTCATGAGGAATACTAATTGCCGAAGCCTCCTCTACGTTGGGATGTTGTGATGCAATTGCTTCTACTTCTGGAAGCGTGACAAGGTACCCGCCTTTTTTTATAATTTCACGACTGCGCCCTAACAAAACTAAATTATTATTCTCATCAAACATCGCAAGGTCACCGGTTGAAAAATATCCATCTACATCTACCTGCTGCATGATGGAGCCATTTGAATTGTAATATCCCTTAAAGAGAAACGGTGTTTTCACCTGTATTTCATTGGCAGTTTTCGGTGGGCTGGAGTCACTTACTGCTACCTCTCTTAAACGAACATCCACATATGGCAAGACAGCTCCAACAGTGCGGTTGTCATGATCTAGTTTGCCAAGCACCTCTGATGCAATAAAAGTGGTTTCGGAGAGAGCAAAGTTTTCGAGAATAGAAAAGCCAAACGCTATCTCAGCATCTCGCTTGGTCTGCCCTTCAATCATCGCTGTTCCAATAAATGCACCTTTTATCATTTTATATGATCTTATATGACGTCCGCCGGTACGCCTGTGTAATGTTAATATCCCGCGAAGAATAGTTGGAACAAGCCACAAGGTATTTACATCAAAGCGCTCTACATCACTCCAGAAGTTTAATAGAGACGTGCCTGAAAATGATTGAGTTATCACAAAACTCCCACCCGTTGCTAATGGAATTAAGCATAGATTAAACAGGCCGCCTAGGTACGAGACTGGTAAATAATTTAGGAAGCGCGTTTGAGAGTTTATAAACTCATGAAGACTTACCCATGATTTTGCCGCAGACCATAACACATCGATTTCATGGACAAGAGCTTTCGGTGCACCAGTCGTGCCACTGGTCTGAATAAAAATTTCACCACCAGGAGTGCCGTTAAATAATTCACCTCCAGGAAATTTACTATTTTCAATTTTTTCAACAGATATATTTTCTATCGAAGAACCATTTGATTTAAGTTTCTGTTTATTTTTGTTTAAAATACTATCTGGAACAATTACAAGTCTCGCCTTAGTAAGTTTAATCCATTCATTAATTTCCCTCTCAGAACTTTGAGAAGATATGGGTGCAAATTTGCCACCACAATGAATTGTAGCTAAAAAAACTAATATAGCCTCTAGTGAATTAGGTAAAAGGCTGACCAGCACCTCGTCCCTCTTAAAACCAAAACTCACCAAGAGTCTAGCAGTCTTAAGGATCATTAAAGTTAGTTCTTTATATGTAATGTCTCTATCAGTTCGCGCGTCAACAACGGCAATTGCTGCTGGTTGTCGCTTTGATAAAACTTCAAACTCATTAAGGAAACTGGCGATATGTACTGCCATTAGAACATTAACATTCCATTTTGGATCATCATCTTGTCATCAATAAAAAGAGACGGGTTTTTAAAAACAAAGTCAACATGAAACGACACATCATTTAAGCCGCCAACTGTATAATTTGATCCAAACCCCATATGCATTGTACCTAAAGAACCTTCATCAGTAAGCATCACCCCCGATAATTTAGCAAACGGGTTCAAACCAATACCAACCTCTGCTAGAATGCGTGTCTTCTCAGATCCATGGCCATCAAATAACTTCTCTAATTTTCTTGGGGTAATTCCGTTGCCAGATATATCTACAACTTTTCCCGCGTTAATTTTCATCTTAACAGGATCGCGCAACATCCCAAACCCTTCAAACGGAATTGAACCATCAACAACTAGCACGCCATTTGAGCCATCTTCTAATGGAGAAATATTAGCTTCAATGTCAGGCGGCGAACCAAGGTCACCAGCATCTTTGACAAATCCGGGGCAGCAATTTGCTGAACGCCCATCAACCTTGATGTGAAGGTTAGTGCCAAGAACACTTGTAATATAAAGGTCTGTTCCAGACGACAGTTCATTAGCTAACTTTCTCACTGTATTAAAATATTTGCGATAATCAACGACGACGCATGGATCAGCTAAAAGGTTTATATTAAACTGCGGCAAACTAAGGAAACGTCCGCCATTTTTTGCTTGCAATATCCGGGCCTTGCTATGGGCCATTGAATTTTCACGCAGACAAATAAGTAAGTCTGCATTTACTAGATCGGGTAGAAATTCGGAGGGGGGCTCCTCCCCGTGCATAAGTGCAGCGGGCAGTTTTATAAGTTTGAAATTAGCCTTCAATTCAACTGCAGCTCTCTTAAAATATTTACTTAAATTTGCAGTATTTTTATCAAAAACTACTACTAAATTTTCACTCCTCTTATACGAACCGCACGAGACGATCAGATGTCTTGCACCCTTTAAACAGGCTATTTCATGAGAATGATAAGACATTGTGTTTTATAAATCTTTCAGGAATACATTTTAAAAAATGAAGGGCGCCTTTCAAATAAAGAAATTAAAATATGCATCACAAACAGGTGATTAGTACCGGTTATTGCGATTCCACGACCTTAATTTGATAGCAGTTGTCACTACGCAAACAAATAAAATAAAATACATTCTTTGCTCTTCACCCACTTTAATAGAACTGCAACGTCTATCTAGTTAGTCGATATATCGAATATCTACAAATAGCATTATCTACCGAAGCTTCGCCCAACAAACTCCCCTGATTATCTTGATGATTGATAGGTGTCAATGGTTCTTGATTGATAAAGCAGTGAGGCTGACAATGTGTTATAAGCTTGTATACATATCATTTTTTTTATTATTTCTTTGGTAGACTAATATTGCCTTTAACGTCCCCTAATAGATCAAAGGTGGTAACTCTTTTATCATAGCTAACAAAGTTCCAGATACTTTGATCTACACCTACAATCGTAATCAAAGATTTTTTACTCTTTGATAAACATCAATCAATATAGGATTAGTGGTAAAATAGCTGCCTATCCCACGTCCAAAAAAATGGATATTATCGCAACTCTTTTTTGCTTGCCTTAAATAATCTTTGTTACGCTTATCCAATTTAATGGATGGCAATGGAAAGCCATTCGAAATGATATTAGAAAATCTATACAAGGGCTCTAAATTTTCTGGAACAATACCGACTTTCACTAATTCACTCATTACTATTTTACTTAATGCTTCCAAGTCCGGTGGCGAAGTAGATACAACCTCCGCAGTTAAATTGAAGAGATTTGTTCCATCTCTTTGAAAATTCGGATAAAGCGTAACCCGAAATATTTTAAATTCAGGCTGATAACATTGAATATAATGGAGATCCGTTATTAAAAGCTTATCAAATACAAAATGATAAACGCTAGTATATAATGATTGGATGGCTTCCGTTTCTGAGTTGGTGGAAATTCCCGCCGCCTTTAAAAATGCTAATGTTGGAATTGTCCAGGCAACGAGATCACAATCAATCTGTCGCTGATCATTTAACAAAATAGAATTTATTTTATTGTCTTCGATATTAACCTGAGAAATATTTGCTCCCGTAATAATTTTAATATTAAAATTTATCATCTGTCTTTTTAGAAGATCAATCCAATTACCGATACCTCCTTTAATTGGATAATAATTTTTAAGATTTGAATTACCTTCGCTAGATGAATGAAACCCTAACTTTTCATCATATAGAGGAATTTTTTTTAATTCGCGACTAGCTTGTGCTGAAAAACCCAACAGTTTGCTAAGCCCTAAAATTTTGTGTGAGTTTACCGAAAGTTCATTCAAGGGACAACCATAGTATTTGTTGGAAATAATAGGACGGAAAAGCTGTTCAGTAAGCAACTCACCAAACGTACCTATGAGTTGTTCTTCAAGATTGTTATATTTAACATTCATATTAGTGCAATTGATGAGCTCAGCCATCCCCTTGTAATAATTTTTTCTAGAAAGACACCTTAAATCAAGAAAAGGACTGTTTTTATTTAATTGCGAACCATAATAACTCCCACCCCTAAGGTTACCGAGAACACGCCAGGATCTAGGTGTGACCCCCCTCAATATAATTTCATCAAGTTCTTTTATTCCCGTTGATCGAAGGAAATGTGATCCGTGATCAAAAGAAACACCCAGGTCACAACTAATAGAGTTATAAAGTCCGCCGAGCTCGTTCTCCTTTTCAATTATGCAGACATTATTATATTTCTTCCTAAGAAGAATTGCAGAGACAATTCCGGAAACACCGCCGCCAACAACGATTTTCATTGCAATACACCAAAAAGACACACGGTTGATACTTTACATGAAGAAATTTTTTGCCATAGCTTAATCATCTGATTATCTGCACCGTGAGAATACTCTAGTTACTTCTGTTTGCACCCGATTAGGTACCACATAGCGACTGTCGCAGGTTTTGCAAACATTTCCGTCCTCACATCATGAATACAAGATATAATTTCAAAGGGCTCAAAAACTTCCAAGACTTCTTTAATACCAAAAAAGCATGTGTTCAGACCTTGCTCCGTTAATGTTTCGTCCTTGAATGCTCTATAAAATAACCTGCTTATTGGCTCAGCGTTATAAATGGCAGAATGAGAATTACTGAAAAGACTGGTAAGCATGATCCCACCCGGTTTAAGTACCCGATATGATTCGGCCATCACCTTTTTGCAAGATTCAAAATCATTGTGTGTAATAGAACCTCGATCTAGAACTAGTGAGTAGTATTTATCTCTGGCCGGTATAGATATGAAATCAGCATTAATTAGACTGACAATTTTATCGTTTGGAGGAATATTTTTTTCTGCAAGACGAAGGGCTGATTGTGCTCCGTCAATTCCATCTACTTTTGAAAATCCAAATTCCGCAAGGAACCGAAGATTGGCTCCTGAACCACACCCAAGCTCCAAAACTGTCAGGTCCGATCGATCTGGTTTTTCTCCAAAAATTCGATTAACCGTTGCTACCACCCAATCGTGGGGAAAGTGATTAACTTGCTTTTCTTTTGAGTAGATAAAATCTTCCCAATTTTTATCAAATACCATTATTAATCCTACTCATAATCCTTAAGATTAACACGTCCATTAAAAAGCTCATTGGTACAGGAAAAATAGTTTTTTGATTCAGCTGTAAGAAAGTATAAAGGATCTTTTTCGATTTTCCTGATCGCATAGCTTAAAAAATCATATAGGTCACATATGGAATACTTAAACGAACCATTCAATTTATGATGTTTCAAAATACCCTCATGCGCTAATTCATTTTCAATTTTTCCAACGTCATACTTCACAACCGAATTCAATGGTCGAACGTGATAGAGAAGTTCGACAGTATGCTTTCGACCGATCATATCAATAACTGTCCCAGGAAATACTTTGTCATAACGATAAAGTGGACCACCTTCAATCTGACGTTCAATATAGTGAATGAAAGTTGGAGAGAACACAGAACCAAAAGTCATCAAAAACCCCCGTGATTTGACAAGTTTTTCAAAGTCGGAGCCAACACCAAAAGGATCGATCAAATCCATGCACTTTTTCTCGAGAACTCCTTCTTTATTACTGCAATTAGAGAAAACTGGAATGTAAGTACGTGTTTTTAGAAATTTTTTTCTAAATTCTTCACTAAAATTGCCAACTTCACTAACATCTGTTCTCGCATCAAATAGACCTGTTTTTGTAAATCCGTAATTGTAAGTTGGAACAACTAATATTCCCCCAGAAATCTCGATAAGATCACTCAGCATCCTAGTAAAAGCAACTTCTACAAGTTCTTTCGAAGTTACGCAGCCGTCAGAAACATGAGGGAATGCAGACAGATATACAAAGAGGTCCGTATGCACATAGTGCGGATTAGGTGCCATTTAACGATCCCATCTATTCACGCCAGTCAAGCTTCCCGCTTGAATTAAGAGGAAATTCTTTGACACAATAAATCTTGCTTGGTCTTTCGTAGGGCTCTAGAAACGATACTGCGAATTGATTAATTTTCTCGCAAATTTTATGCTCAGCTTCATTATCATTTTGCCGAACGAGACAAATTATTTTTCCATCAGATATTCGGAGCTTGATCGTACCATCAATTACGCCTTCGAATTGACGTTCAATAGAGAGTAGATTGATACGGTAACCCGATACTTTGTCATAATCTCGGATTCTACCGATATAATGAATAAGGCCTGTTTTATCTTTATAACAAAGATCGCCAGTCGGATAATAAGAAACTCCGTCTTTGACGACAAAAGGGGTCTTTGCATTTACATAGCCAATCATCATTTGAGGACCTGATAGATACAACTCCCCAGTGTTGTCAGGAGGATTCGCCACAATGTTCACCTTTACGCTTGGCAAGGGATAGCCTAATGGGATAGACGCAAGGCCCGTGTCAGAAAACAATTCGTCGGTAACCTCAAAATAGGTAGCGTTGACAGTAAATTCCGTCGGGCCATACATATTAAATATGGTTGCAAATGGGCAAAGTTCTTTCAATTGTCGAACAAGACTAATGGAGAGAGCTTCTCCTCCCGAAAAAATATTTCGTACGCATGAAAATGAAAATTCTTCAATTTTATTTTCAAGTTCAATGATTTTTTCCCATGTTGACGGCACTGCATAGATCGCTTCAACATTCCTCTGTTGGACCAACGCACATAAGGATAACAAGTTTTTTGATTCTTCGGTAATACAAATTTCGGCCCTGAATAATAGCGCGAAAATCAAATCAGCGATTGAAATGTCAAAAGTCAATTCTCCATTAATTATCAAAGACCGAGCAGTAAATTTCCGAGAAAACTGAGCTTTTATTGCGTCAGCGTAAGCCACTAAAGAACTTTTTGAAATTGCGACTCCCTTTTTTTCACCAGTGCTACCCGAAGTAAAAATGATGTATGCTAAATTATTTTGTTCAGATTTGAAACATGGCACCTCATTCTTTTTCCCAGATACATTCTTAAAGCTCTCATTAGTTAATAAAAATGAGACACCAGACAAATCAATATATTTCTGGTTTAATGAAACAGGAGTATTAGTGTGCAACGGAAGATAAAAACCACCTGAAATCCAAGTTGCAAATATAGCGGCAAGATAATCTGCATTTCTTTCTAATAATATGGCCACACTTTTCGATGAGCTTGGAACCGAAGCCCATGATTGATTGAACAAATCAACATATTGAAAAACTTTTTTATAAAACTCAGCTCTCGTAAAAGTAGCCCATTGGTCAGTTACAAGGACATCACTATCACTGCCCTTCAGATATGATTGAACTAATTCTCTAAGTCTACTCACTGCGCCATACCGAAAAAAAATCTATAAATTTGAAATCCTATTATTACATTGACACAAATTGATTTTTAGAGTCACACAGAAATTGTCATTACTAGTATATCACGATATCCAATTTTACCTTTATCAAGAATTTTAATTGGATCTGTACAATGGTAGAAACGTTTATCATTAAGAATAATGATCTCTGATGGCAGCATTATTTTTGTAAAATAAGCGTTTGCACTATCTAGTTCTTCGCGAATACGGGATACGCCGCCACAGATGTTCGATGCAGAGACGCAAATAATAGATACATAGTCAAATCCGTCTCTATGCCACCCTTCAGGTGTTGGGTACCCAACGTATTTATCTGAACATGTAATTCGTAATTGATGGAATCCAACTTCTGCATTCAATCCACCAACTAATGGGCATACATTGTTTATATACACTACGCAAAATTCGGAACAAACGCTATCATCAACTAGCTCAAATTTCCGATGAAGCCCCCCAGCGTAGCTATTTAGAGATTCATCTTGAAAAAATTCATCTTGATTCAGAACCTCCGGTATTCCGTCCTTGAACTTAACCCTAGAAAATCTTCTTTCTCTGAAAATCTCGCCCGGTTTCAAAAAACCATCAACCGGAAGATGATTGTAACTCCGAATCACTCTTGGTGAAAAACCAGGAAAGTTTTTTAGTGCAAATTCTACTTTTTTGTTTTCGTTCATTTTTCAGCTACTATACTTAGCTTAGCTGCACTTTATTCGTTTTCAAAATTTATTATTTTTTCAATTATTCTAGCCCAGTCATCTACACTTTTGACATTACCTGCCAATTTTAGTGGAATATGCACATCGAATTCTTTTTGCAACGCAAAATAAATATTTATGTGGCCTAACGAATCCCATTGAGGAAAATCACCAATCTTAGAGTCAGGTAAAAGTTTCATTCTCGATATCGATAAACTAGAAGAAATACAGTCTAGTGTTCGGTTGATAATTGCTTTTGACACTATTTATACACCTTCAAAAGTTAGTATTTTAAATTAAATGTGATTTCATTTCAAATACGACACGCGGTTCATGTAGAATTAAAAGTGCAAGCTATTTTCAAAGGACTGTAGTTTTTCTAAAGACTGATCCACATTGATAAAAACTAATATAAAGTCTTTGAGTCGCACCATTTATTGTTAAACAAAATGGTTTTCATTCAATTTTGTGCCATAAAGCATTAGTCATAAGGCTTTAATATTTATACCTAGACATCACAGGTTTGTTATTTTCTAATTTTCTCCCTTTTTGTTTTAAACAATCAGCTATAAATACCTTTTCAATTTTTTCTAGTGCAGACAAAAACTAAAACAGCTCTTGGAATCATATTCTTTTGTGGAAATTAATAATAAATAAGAAGCTTGTTCTTCGAGGAATATTTGTTTGAGATAATATTTCTAAAAAAAACTTTTATCATCGAATCAAATTATTGTATTTTTAATGCATGGGGTATCTATTAGTCCGGAGCAAATCGATTGTATTTTTAGGCTTGAAAAACCCCACTATGGTTCAATTTGGATAGTCAATTTTTGGACCATGTTATGATTCTCGGGGACAAGTCTATGCATCTTTTTGCTAAAGCATGTAAATGAAATACTTTGAATAAAACAAACCAATTAAAGCCACAACACATGCGTGCCTATCAAAATGACAAAATGTTTAATAACAACGTTCAGTATTTGTCAAAAAATGTTGAAGGGTTCACCAACGAATTTGATTCGACAATATTAAACACGCGGCTTGTAATTGATGAAAAAAAGGCATTCGATATTGATCTTGGTGGAGGAAAACTTCTTTACTCGAATGGAGCAGAAAAATCTTCTAGGAAGCAAGTAGAAAATTATTTGAATTCGCCAAATCGGTATTTTATTCCCCTACACGACCCAGAAACAAGAGCATCTTGGTATCAAGTGGATGAGAACTCCCCTTTGGTAACATTCTTGTTGAACATGCGTGAAAGAGTGTCATCATTTCAGAACCCCACTACATATGCGCCATTCGGTGGATTTTTATTTGTTTTCGGTATCGGTCTTGGATTTCATATTGAACTGCTTATCGAAAAACTTAATTTTAAAACACTTTTTATTATCGAACCACATGACGAGTTAATATCTCATAACTTGCACATAATGGACTGGCAAAAGCTTAATCGGAAACTCATAGACGCTAAAAGAGAACTTTGTTTTATTCGGGGAGAAACATTATTTGAAAAGTTTGTATCGGCTGTTCATTCAAAAAATTTTCCATTTCTAGATGGATCGTATATTTATTTTCACTATGAAATGCCCGAGTTAAGCCAACTAAGAGAAAAACTCCTAAAAAGGACACCTTTTCTCATTGGATCAGAAGGATGGCTTGAAGATCAACTTTTAATGATACAAAACTGTATTAAAAATGTTACAAAGCCTGGTTTTTTTCTACAAAACACCCTTTCTAATACCCGACGTTCTCAGCCAGCTATAGTTGTAGGGGCGGGACCTTCTTTAGATCAAAACATTGCAGCTATTAAGCGCTGTCGTGATAATGCAGTTGTCATTTCGTCAAGCAGTTCACTATGCGCGTTGTTGGCTAATAATATAACACCAGACATTCATTGTGCGCTTGAAAATGGGAATAATTTGGGATTAGTTTTAGAGGACTTATCAAAAAAATACGACTTTTCGGAAATAACTCTTTTTGCGAGTCTTTCGGTAAACCGGCGGTTGAGTGCTTGTTTTAAACGAACTGTTTATTTTTTGCGTCGTAATGTAGCAGCAAGTCATTTTCTTTCCATAGATGGGGTCCAAACAGAGCTTGCAGAGCCCCTCACCGGAAATACTGCGCTCTTATGCGCCCTTTCTTTTGGATTTAAAGAAATATATTTATTTGGCCTCGATTTTGGTGCACGTTCACCTAAATTCCATCATACTAAACACTCCGAAGACTTCACCCGAAATGATGAGAATCCTATAAGAGATACGCCCTATAAATTTGAAACATCGGTTCGAGCAAATTTTGGTGGTAATGTTATGAACGGATGGGTTCTTGAATTTAGTAGACTTAGAGCAAATGTAGCAATTGGATCATTTGAGGGTGTAAAAGCGCGAAATTGTAGTGATGGAGCGTATCTCCCAGCCGCACCACCATTAGCACATCAATCATTAAAAATTGAACCGTCGGAAACTAAGCAACAAAAAGAAATTGAAGCAGCATTATCATCGTATACTTTTTTCGAAAAAGGGTTGTTTGAAAAACAAAAACTTTTAGATCTAGATCAAAAGTGTCAAACGTTTCTACAAACGTGCCTTTCTATTATTTCAGGCCACAAAACTTGTTCGGAGAAAAAGACCAGTCAGTCAATTATTGTATCAATCTGTGAGTTGATTATTGACGAGTTAACACTTCTCGCCAAACAAAATCCAACAGCCTACTTCATATTTAGAGGTGATATTCAAACTGTATTATCGACAGCCTACCATTATGCGTCTACTACAAAACCTAACTTCAATGAAAAGGCTATTATAGAAATTTGCGATATTTTATCCAAATGTTTTGAAGAATTTCGTGAGTTAGTAGATTCAAAGCTAAAACAAATTGGGCAACATTCAAAAGGACGTAATCAATAAGACGGTAAAATCACGACTTTTTAACTATATTATAACCATTCCAGCACTCAATATATTGCAATGATAAAAATTCTTAACTGATATCACCGCTGAATAAAATGTTCTAATCTTATTCACTTTATTTAGAGCACGTAGTTTTCCGGATATTGGCAAAATATTTTTCTTGATACTAATTTAACATAAAGCCAGTCAGGCAATATAGTATGGAAATAAATCAATTAGAGCACTTTAAATGTTTGCTAGAGAAAGGAAAACCTCTTGATGCACTATTGCCCTTATTTCTTTACGTAAAAAAAGCTAATTTAATTGAAAATTTTAGCGATACGGAATCAACCAATAAGGCGCAAAATCTTTTAAATATTGCCTTTGAAAATTGCGGTTCGGATTATTTAACAACCCGAAAGAAACTGTGTGATATCATAAGAAAAACTAGAGATCGTGATCAGCTAGATTGTGCGTTATGGGTTCTCTTTCTTTTTGGAGACTACTCTACGCTCCTAGAAAGTCGAAATTTCCTCACCAAATTCCCAGAACTCGATTTTTACTCTGGTTTTTCGGATTATGTTGCAAGCCTCTTAAGTTTAGCCCATTCAGTCTCTAGGCAACCCTACCTCGGCAAGACCCCAGTCGGTAATACCCAATTCGAAACACGCATGGCAAGTGGAAGAGTATGTTTTTCACGAACCCCAAAGAATAATGATGTGCCACTAATAAATAATGGTCGAAAGATTGACTTAGGAAGAAGTATGTTCTCAGTTAATTACGACGAAGTTACTGAATCAATAATTCTTTCCGATACGAGTCAGGATAAAGTTATTGCCGTAGATAGAAAATCACTAAAAATTATACATGAGTTGAAATGTCCGGAACCCGGGGTTAGAGGGTTAGCAATACATCCAATTCTTCGACGAGGTTTTGTTAATTCAGAGTTTGGAAATTCAATGTTTTCGTTTGACCTTGATAATTTTAAAATACGAAAACGAATTACTGGTTTTTCGATCCGCCCGGAACGAATCAGGATAGACCTAAAAACTGACACTTTAGTAACTGGTAATCTTGGCCTTTACCGAATGTTACCGTCAGAAGATATCCATTATGTACAGCGCTGGAAAAGTAGTTCGGAAGATAAAGTGTCTGATGGAAAAACACTTACCGTGGTAAATGCTATTACTGAGAAAGTTGAAAAAACACTTCCTGTCGGTCGTCGACCGACAGCCGTAGGTATATCTGAAAACTATATTGTTGGTGGTAACTTTTGTGATAATACAGTGCATATATTTCAGAGAAATACTCTCGACAAACCACCTTGTGTTGGAAAAGTACAAGTATTTCCAGACGTCAATTTCAACTTTTCCTTGCAAGATAAAATTTCTGGGGCGCAAGTCTTAGTCCCTTTAAACTTACGTGCCATAATGGTAGAGGGCATTGCAATAGTTGAAAAGCGAAACTGGCTCTTGGTTGCTGGGTTTGAAGGAAGTATTTTGAGCATTATAGATCTGACAACCGGCTTAATTGTTGACGCAATTCCAGTAAGAGAAGGACCAATGGATGTTATAATCAATCCACAAGCAACATTAGCGTTTGTGTCTTGTCATGAAGCCGGCGAGGTTTCCGTAGTCTGTCTAAATAAACTCCGTGAGATTTGTCGCCTGCAAGTAGGCCCAAAACCAATGGATCCGTGGTTATCCAATGGAATGCTGATAACCCCTCATGGCGAAGGCTTTACAATGTACACTAATAACGAACTAGAATTTCTTCGTGATATTTAGGTTCCTGAAGCTAATACTTCATAGATTAAATTGCAATCTGAACATCTTAAGGATTGGTTATCAGCCACAAATAATTTATCACTTAGTGATTATAAAAACTTGAGTGGCGCTGCTATGATTTAAAATAGAGATTTTAACTCACTTTTAAAATCAGATGATCCAGGACAATGAGGTGAATAAACCACCCGAAGCATTTTTTGTCATATCCTTGACAGAGGCGCACCAATTCCTGGTTTAAAAAAAGCTCCACTAGATTATAAGGCGAATTTTAAAAGTGTTTTTTTAAAAAATAAACTAAACAAAACTTTTGTTTTAGCGTTTTTATCGTCAGAAAAATGGGATGCCGATTGTAAACCCTCTGAATGCCGACCGCTTAGCTCGCTTTTTACATCCTTTTTCAAATCGCGTTTATATGAAACAAGCACCACAGGCACTTTTATATAGTCTGTTTTACATCATGAAAAGCCACTGTATAATATTAACTTGTTTTACCGAACACAGGAAATTGATTTCCTGTTCCCTATACATGTAATGGGGACCGTAATTGGAGATGGGGAGTTTGGTCCCTTCATTGTGATTACACAACAATGTACAATCGGTCAAAACCAGGGTGAACACCCGACTATCAAAGAGGGATTATGGATGAGTCCAGGTTCATCAGTCTTTGGATGCAGCCAGATTGGTTATAACGTCCGTGTCGCAGCTCATGCCTTTGTTATAGACCGGGATATCCCAGATAACGTTATTGTTTTTGGATCAAGAGCCGATATAAAACTTAAAGAAAATAACCAGGACAATCGTTCACTTATCTTAGATCAGGGGTACTGATCGATGCCGCTTCTCCCAGACCGAGCCGAATTGGAAGATTACCTGAAACGATTGTGGCCTCTTTTCCGTAGCATAACGGGCGAAGGTCAACGCCAGACCCATGCCATTCTTGGTGAACTCATGCCGCTTAATCACCTGGACTTTTCATCTGGAACAAAAATCTTCGACTGGCAGGTACCCCAAGAATGGCGCTTCAATCAAGCATATATTACTGATCCGAATGGACATAGAATTTTAGATGCGAAAAATAACAACCTTCATCTCGTAAATTATTCACGTCCCTTTTCAGGAAAACTGACTTTAGAAGAACTCCAAAAGCATCTTCATTCACTTCCGTCCCGACCCAAAGCTATCCCCTATGTTACAAATTATTATTCAAATTACTGGGGTTTTTGTCTAAGTGAAGAATTTCGAAACAAATTAGCAGATGGAGTTTACGAGGTTGTAGTCGATACTGAACTCTTTGACGGGATCATGAGAGTATCAGACGCCGTTCTTCCTGGAAAAACCAAGACGGAAATCCTTTTTTCCTCTTATACATGCCATCCCTCAATGGCTAATAACGAACTTTCGGGACCATTGGTTTTAAGTTTTCTCTACCGCGCCCTTGCTGCATTGCCAGAACGAAATCTAACCTATCGTTTTGTTCTTGGACCAGAAAATATTGGCAGCATAGCCTATTTATCACGCCATGGAAATTATATGAAAAAATCGCTAGCTGCCGGCTATGTTCTTTCAAACATAGGCGACACAAATTCATTTACCCTGAAAAAGGCACAGATTGATAACTCCTTAGCAGAGAGAGCTGCAGAAAGAACATTTATAGATGGAAAATACGATTATAGGTTGATTGAATTTGACCCCCGTGGTGCGGATGAGAGAAATTACTGTTCCCCTGGATTTAATCTCCCAGTATGCCTGTTAATGCGAAGTTATTTCGATGAATCGGAAGTTTACCATACATCAGACGACAATCTTCAATTTATTAATGCTTACTCAATTATTGTTGCGATCGAATTATGTTTTAATATCTGTCAAACTCTAGAAAAAAATAAAATATGGAAATCGACCACACCATTTGGTGAACCCTTCTTTAGCCGTCACAATTTGGCCCCAACTATTTCAACCCCAACTTCAACTGCCAATCAGCAACTTTTAGCTCGACGTTGGATAATGAATCAGGCAACAGGAGAGAATGATCTACTTTCAATATCAACGCGCAGCAATTTGCCTCTAGCACTGTTGGAAAATGAGGTGATTAAATTAGAAAATGCAGGCCTCTTGAAAGAAATTATCCGCAATGGAAGATGAGTATTTTTAGAAACTATTTACTTAAAAGCAGTTTTTTCTTGACTTATTGACTGACTAAATTTTTACATTTCTATTACCGTTGCGAGGACTGTATCTAAATTATTTTAGACATAATTCCCAATTTCAATGCCAACCTGCTTCTACGTCAATATTATATAATTGAATTCCTTTGGGGTCTGATCAGCCCCATTTGTTTCATTCATATCTTGGGGACAAGAAGACAAAACGACAACACAATCCATTTCTGCACGCATTGTAAAACTATCGCCTGGTTTAGAGACCGGAGGTTTCTTATAAAGCTGCCGGCTTTCAGACCAAGGTCGATTGCTAAAAAGATTGAACGGACATGGAGTGACATTGGTGACAAGGTCCAATGCTCCTAGTGATTCCTTCAAGTTATCAGTGCAGTTATCATGATATCCCTTATGGCCAAGTAAATTGTAGCGATAAATATCACACGCTGCATTTAACGTATCGTGAACACCAGGGCTTGTGTCATCAACTATTGTCAGGATCGGCCTACGACAATTTGTAAGAAAAGCTTCGCCTATATCTGGCATCATTTTGTCCAATGTTGCCCTGGTATGTTCCATAGACATAAACTCATCAAAATTTTGTGAATTAAATGCCCAAGTGTCGACACATTGGCTTCCATGCGTATTGATAATCTTAATTTTTTCATTTAAGGCAAGCTTTCTGGCCTTGCCTTTGCGCGCCTCTACCGTATAGATTTTGTTGTATTCAACCAATATTCCCTCCTACGCTATTAATTTTATTGAAAGGATAATGCATCAAGCGACAACTAATAAACAGTTATATTGCGAATTTCTTTTCTTACCTTCCAATTTCAATTGAATTATAGTGAAGTAAGAATTTATTATACGCCCGACACCATTCGGATTTAATAAAACAGTAAGTATACAAAAATATAATTCTGATAAACGGTCATCCGGAGCAACAACATGTCTTATGCTGTAATATCAAATATCAATTCCGAAAAATCAATTGATGAAAAAAGTATTGGCTATGCTAAAAGCACCTTGATTCCGATGCTTAAGCTCTTGGGAGCAAAACATGCATATCTATGTAAAACTGGAGAAAATAGTTTTTCAATAATAACCATTTACCCGGATGAAAAGACGGCAGCCACAGCACTTGCAAAACAAGAAGCGATCCGTGAAGCCGCAAGTGAATTACCAATAACTCTAGTTGATGAGATAAGAGGCGAGATCGTTGCCAGTCTTGAGTAAGGTTAAAACACACCCTTTTCATCTACATAAGTCTTGGCAAAAAAATAATTAACATGGCATTAGGGTCAGGCCAATCAAGTAACATACTAATCCAAATCGCTTGAAAAAGACCTAATTATATGTTTATGAATGGCAAATAAAAGAATTCAAAACCCTGGGGATTATGATAATGAAAATGATTATTGCTTTTGTCACAGGTCTCATCCTGTTGGCATCGGAAGAAATATACGCACACCAACATTGCGCACAAGAGTTTAACTTATGCAAAGCCGCATGCGAAAAAAAGGACTATAATTTTTCAAATGAATCTAAGATGGGCTGCGTAACCACCTGCTCGAACAGCCAGCTAGGCTGTGATGTTGCCCAGTTAATGCCACAAGTAGCCCGAGATGCCGGCAATAGCATTTTGACTGGAATTGAGGACCTTTTATGGACGCTTGTTACCCCTAGAAATTGTGGCCCTGACAAAAAATCAAGATGCGAAAGATGAGTCGAAGGATATTCTTAATGGCAGCTTTTTCCTAGCGCCTTCAAACGCCAGTAATTATAGGGGAGCGGTGTAAGAAACCCGACGATCCACATCAATGGAATCACCCAAAGAGTTAGCTTCGCTCCCCCTGTCAACGCAACATCAAGCGCATTCATTGCGATTTCCATGGAAACCATTGATATCAGAGACATCCCACATGCTGTCTTAAAAGCTTCAGTAAATGCCATCTGTTTGCAAAGAACAATAGTCTCTAGAATAATTGAAGTTATTAAACCGTTAATAATAGCCAGAATCATGATGGCAAGCACGGGTAATCCACTATCGGAATATTGAAAATATGCAATTGTCCCCATATCGCCAATTGAACACCCTATGAGGCACCACATCGTATTATAAGAGGCTTTCTTCCACGTGTGATGACAATTCCAAGGAATACTTGCAATTGAAGAAATATTATTCATTTAACCCGCTTTACCTTTTCTATGCATACACCAAATCAAACAATAACTTTTAAAAAAACAGTTAATATTTAAAAAAATTCAACTTACGCTTACAAGATCTAAGTTAACTATATCGCACACGTGGATCAAGCCATGCATATGAAAGGTCAATGATCAGATTGACTAAAACAAACACAAAAACAATAATCATACACAATGCTTGAATCATGTTATAATCCGCATACAAGACAGAATCGACAAGTAGCCTTCCAAGCCCATTTAGATTAAAGACCTGTTCTGTTACCACTAAGCCACCGATAAAAAACGAAAATTCCATGCCAATTATTGTCAGTACAGGCAAAAATGCGTTGCCCAAAACGTGTCTCCTGATAATGATATTTTCAACCAGACCCTTAGCCTGAGCTGTAGCGATATATTCTTCACGCATCACTTCAAGAAACGCCGAGCGTGTCATTCTCGTTATTACAGCAGAATAACGATAACCCGTAGCCAGCACGGGCCAGATGACCTGTGATAAATTTCCAATGGGGTCGACAAACGGTGAGACAAATACGATAGGTGGCATCCAGGGTTCACCAAACAACCGCTGGGATCCAATCAATAGTCCGGTAATAATAAGAATACCTAGCCAGAAAGAAGGGACAGCCATGCCCCCTACAGAAATAACTCTAACAAAATAATCAATCCAAGTATCGTGCTTGATTGCAGAACACACACCAAGCGGAATACCTATAACTATAGAGGCAATAGTAGCCATAATTGCAATCTCAAGAGTTAATGCAAAACGGAGCTCTAACTCTTCAAGAATTGGTTGCCCAGTCCACATTGAGACACCGAAATCAAATGTTAAAACACCAACGATAAATCGCCCAAACTGCTGATACAGGGGATCGTTAAGCCCTAATTCATTCCGGCAGTGCTCAAGTAAAGAAAGATCAAGATCATATCCATAGTCAACCCATCTAACCAGACACATGTCTCCCGGAATAATCCGCATAAGAAAAAAGACAATGATACCAGTTCCGAGGATAGTCGGTAAAACCAAGAAGAGCCTAAAAAGGATATACTGTTTCAAACTCCTGCACCACCAACACTCATTTTGTTTTTAAATAAAAATACTTCAGCACAGCCGATTAGACTTAGCGTGCCCCCAAAAGCATTATTAATTAGTAGCGATGATAATTGAACCGTAGTTGGAAACTTACGTCAAAAAAGAAACGGCTACAACAGTTGCCTGTGTAGCCGCTCCTCATCAGAATTCCTTCATATCGATGTTTCCACCGATCCCTGGGTCTTCTGAGAGTTCCGAGAGCGAACCCCCGAAACCACAGTTACAATATCCATAAAAAATTTCGTTCGCAATTAAAATATAGTCCACACCCAGTGTATATTGGGGATAAGCATTAAATCTTTTTATTTTTATCCACATTCACAGAATTTTTTTCAAAAAAATTATTTTTCTTCATTATTATATAAAAAATTTTCAGGTTTCCCTCCCTATAAATAATGAAAAGGCCTGCTAAAATTATTATTCCGGCTCCAAAAATCGTATTAATATCTGGGAAAATATTCCAAAAAACTATGTCAATAACTACAGCAGCCGAAAGAGAAAGATAAAAAAGTGGTGACAGAATAGAAACCGGCGTTTCTTTTATTGCCATGGTTAGGCTAATCTGCGTAACTGCTGCGAGCAAACCCAACCCGATCAAGAGGCCGAAATCAAAAATTGACGGTGTCAGCCATTGCCAATACAACCCTACACCGCCAATAAAAGAACCAATAAGAACAAAATAAAAAGTAATTACTGCACTCTTTTCAGTCCTTGAAAGAAATCTTCTTATGATCACCGTTACTGAAAAGCAAAAAGTTCCAAAGAGTAAAATAAAAATAATTGGATCAATTTCAATGTCGGGCCTTGCAACTACCAAAACGCCGAAAAAGCCAACAATTACAGCAGACCACCGTCGGAACCCAACCCTTTCACCCAGAAATGGAATGCTTAAAACCGTAATAAATAGCGGTGCCGCATAAGTTATTGTTACTGTTTCTGAAAGAGTCGTCTGATTAATACCCACAATTAAACAAATCATTCCTACTGCACCAATGACCCCGTGTAACACATGTAAGAAAGAGCGGTTGGTTCTTAGCGTAATAGAACCGTATATCACTGGCAGAGAAAAATATAATATTGGAACGGTCAAAATATTCCGGAAAAATAGCAATTGAAAAGGAGGATAAAATTCGGTCAGGTGCTTGGTTAGAGCGCTTGTCATGATCCAAAAAACTTCACAAAATAACATTAAAGCGATACCACGAGTATATTTATCGGCTTTTATTCCAGTATCATTCAAAGTAAAGTTCCAAAATCTACTACTGTTTTACAAAAAATCGATATAAAGATTCTACAGGTCTTTCACCATGTTAACGGCCCTCAATCATCTCTCTGATTTGGCAAACAAGATTTTTCCAACCGAAGTGTTCTGGCTGATTTATTAATTTATTGAATTCCTCAAGCTGTGTAAGCCTGATTAGCTTTGCCTTTTGTAAAACCCAGTCATCCTGATTTTGCGCCATCGATTTGTTTAAAGTTTTGTTCTCAAATCCCGACAACAATTTATTAAGCAACTGATCAACAACAGACATAATTTCAGATTGTTCCGTCCAACGCCAATTTGATAATTCATTATCTAAAAAACTGTCGAGCAGATATTTTTTTTTGAAGCCTACTTTAAAAATTTTTCGCTGTTGGTCATTTAGATCAACATCTGTTGCCCAATCTATTTCATCATATTTCAAGTTTATCTCCAAAAACCTTGATTAATACGGAAGGCTTAATTCAACTTATCAAAATTTTATTAAAAATCTGCATTTAATATCTCGTTGTACTAAGGCAATAATTGTGGCATCGATAATTTATGACAAGCACAATTATAAATTTTTTTACTGGATACGCTTTTATTGTTGACAAGTAGAAATACAAACCAGCCCCTATATATTCGTATGCTCGATGTTATTGAAAACGATATCCTTCCAAAAACCCGAAAAGGTGTAGCGGCAGGAAATAAAGTTTTCGGTGCAGCTATACTCAACTGCGCTGATCTGTCCTTGATAACCGCTGGAACGAACCAAGAAATAATAAATCCAATTTTTCACGGTGAGATGACAACCTTAAATTCATTTTATCAATTGTCAGAACGTGAACGCCAACCAACCGATAAATGCATTTTTCTCAGCACTCACGAACCGTGTTCTTTGTGTCTTTCTGCTATTACATTTGCCGGATTCAAAACAATTTATTATTTTTTCGCATACGAAGATACTCGTAATACATTTAATATTCCACATGACTTAAATATTTTACGCGAAGTATTTAATATTGATGATGGTAATTATAAAAGGAAAAACTGTTACTGGACAGCACATGATTTAGGCCAGCTAATACGCACCTCGGGACTTATTGAGAAAAAAAATATAAATAAAAAAATGTCCAGAATTAGACAGGAATACAACAAGCTTTCTGAAGTGTACCAAAAACAAAAAACAACCAAACTGATCCCATTAGATTAAATATTTTAGTCTTGCTCCTAGTTCATCTGGAAAATCAGGCATATTACATTCCCCAGTAAACAATTAAAGCAGTGGCAACGCCTACCATAATCATCAATTCCATTTTCTCAGCTCCATGTCTTTCACTACCAAAGTATCTTCTTACATAGGTTTCAATTTAGTTAATACTTTCCTTCTTCTCCCAATTAGTTCAGCCCAGATGGGATTACCTATTCTTGCGACAGACGATTTTATATGATATCGACCCCACTTAAAAGATATCTACTTCAAATTCTTAACGGTGTATTAATATAAAAAATGTTTAAAATTATAAACCCTAACTGCATCGAGAATGGATCAAAGTTAGCGTTAAGATATAAAAAAGCTACTCCTTTCCCTCATATACTTCTCGGATCATTCCTAGAAAAAAATATTGCTCAAAAGGCTTTTAAAGAATTTCCAATGTATAGCAATCCAATTTGGAATCACCACAAACACTTTAACTGTCAAAAATTCTCGGCCAACAAAAAAGAACATTTCCCCAAGACAATACGTAGCATTGTGGATGAGCTAAACTCTAACCGATTTACATCCTGGCTTTCTACGCTGGTTGGGATACCGAATTTACAACCCGACCCTTCTCTCATGGGGGGTGGGCTGCACCAAATAACGAGAGGGGGATACCTTAATATACACGCAGACTTCACCTACCACCACCACAATGAAAAACTGAAACG
>MDTE01114689.1_pt1 | contig 25004 bp, 24 predicted proteins | sample 811231 | NCBI WGS metagenome assembly MDTE01 (sample SAMN05326651, study PRJNA326480) | marine metagenome | isolation source: seawater | place: Indian Ocean: Red Sea | collected 2010 | reverse complement strand
TCAGTCTGAGGAATTTCAAGAACTTTTCCAAACATCTCGGATGAACTAGCTTGATAAAATTTTACTTTTTTCTCTAATCCTAAGCTTCTTATAGCTTCTAGAAGTCTTAGGGTTCCCATTGCGACGACATCTGAGGTATATTCAGGCATCTCAAAACTTACACCGACATGACTCTGTGCAGCAAGATTATAAATCTCTGTTGGTTTTACTTTAGATATAATTGATATCAAGTTAGCTGAGTCCGTTAAATCTCCATGATGTAAATAAAATTTACCATTATCTTTTTTTGAATCTTCGAAGATGTGATCAACTCTTCCGGTGTTGAATGATGAACTTCTTCTCTTTATTCCATGAACTTCATAATTTTTTGATAAAAGAAATTCAGCCAGATAACTACCGTCCTGACCTGTAATCCCAGTAATAAGAGCTATATTATTAATATTTACCTCTCAAAAGTTTCTTCAAATACCAATCTATAGTTATGTCTAAGCCCTTTTCTAAATTTACTGAAGGACTCCAGTCGATTATCTTTTTTATTTTTGAATTATCTACTCCGTATTTTACATCATGTCCTGGTCGGTCATCTACAAACGAAATTTGATCTAGATATGAGTAATTCTTTGTTTTAGGATTAAGCAAATCTAGTTTTTGTAAAATGATCTTACAAAGATCTAGGTTCTTAATTTGATTGTCTCCGCCTATATTGAAAATGCCAATATTTTTGGAAAAAGCCAATTTTATAAGTGCTTCCACATGATCCAGCACATATATCCAGTCTCTGATTTGAGAGCCGTCTCCATAAATGGGTATTTCTTTCCCATGCAATGCTGTTGAAATAATGTTTGGAATAAATTTTTCTTTAGCTTGGTTAGGACCATAATTATTAGAGCAATTTGATATTATGAAAGGAAGATTATATGTTCTACCCCAAGCAAAAACTAGATGATCAGATGCTGCTTTGGAAGCAGAATAAGGAGAACTAGGATAATATTTTGAAGATTCGCTGAATAAGTTTTTTAGGGATAAATCTTCCCTGCTCTTTCTATCCATTAAATCTCCGTAGACCTCATCTGTTGATATATGATGAAATATAAAATCATGATTTTTATCTTTCTTGAAAAGGTTTAAGCTAGCCTCAAGAACAGAGTATGTTCCAACAATATTTGAATTTATAAAATCTTTTGAATTTTCTATCGATTTATCCACGTGGGACTCAGCGGCTAAATGAAAGACAATGTTAGGCCTAAAATCATCTACAACTGAGTTTATTTTTTTAATGTTTGAAATATCCTCTTTAAAAAAACTACAGTTCGCATGTGACTTAAACTCTTTTAAAGTATTTTCATCTGCTGCATAGGTGACTTTGTCAATCAAAAGAACATTATGATTTTCTAATAAATTTCTTGTAAGGTGAGAACCAATAAATCCTAATCCACCAGTTATTAAAATATCACTCATTAGATAATTCCATTACATATTTTCCGTAATCAGAATTTTTGATCGGTTCAGCAATTTCTTTAAGCTGATTCTTAGAGATCCATCCATTTGAAAAACTTATCTCCTCAATACAAGCGATTTTATAGCCTTGTCTTTGTTCAATAGTTTTCACAAATTCACTGGCTCCAAGCATAGAATCTGGAGTACCTGTATCCAGCCAGGCATATCCTCTTCCTAATATTTCAACGTGAAGCTTTGATTCTCTCAGAAATATCTGATTCAAAGAAGTTATCTCATATTCTCCTCTAGATGATTTATTAACTTTTTTTACTAAATCAATTACTTCATTAGGATAAAAGTAAATTCCTATTGAAGCTATCTTAGACTTTGGATCTTGAGGTTTTTCTTCTAAAGAAACAATTTCATCATTATCATTTAACTCAATTATTCCAAAACTTTCAGGGTTGCTCACTTTATAACCAAAAATTTTTGCAACTTTTTCTTTCTCTACAAAATTTTTGGAATCTTTAAGGATCGATATTAAGCCATCGCCATAAAGAATATTATCTCCTAAAACGAGCAGAACAGAATCTTTGCCTATGAAATCCCTACCAATCATAAAAGCTTGGGAGAGCCCTTCAGGTTTTTCTTGAATTGCATAATCTAACTTTATCCCTAATGATTGTCCGTTCCCCAGTAATTGCATGTAAAAAAGTTGATCTTTTTTTGTGGTTATAATGAGAATTTCTTTTATCCCGGCCATCATGACTAATGACAAAGGATAGTAAATCATTGGTTTATCGTAAATTGGTAAAAGCTGTTTACTGACACTTAGAGTGGAAGGATAAAGTCTTGAACCCATTCCTCCAGCCAGAATTATTCCTTTCATGATAATTAAAACTTATTCAATATTTCACAAATTTTGTTAATTTCAGATTCCTTATGCATTAGTGAAATTGGTAAGGACAAGATTGTTTCATGAATTTTTTCAGATATTGGATAATTACCTTTTAAGTGGGAAATATATCCCTTTTGTTTGTGTGGAGGTATGGGATAGTGGATATCAGTTTTAACTCCATTTTCTAATAAGTACTTTCTAAGTTTATTTCTTTTTGGATGTCTTATCGGGTAAATGTGAAAAACTTGCTTACAATGAGGTTGGAGTTTGGGCTTTATGAAGTCATCTTTCAATTCTTTGTGGTATATGGATGCAAGCTTTTGTTTGTGATCAATTAGTTTGTTAAGGCTCCTAAGCTTTATTCTTAAAAAAGCTGCTTGAATTTCATCCAACCTTGAATTAAATCCAATTTCACTATTTTTATACTTAATTGATGAGCCATAATTTCTTAAATTTTGAAGATGATTTAAATCTTTTTTGTTCTTTACAGTAATTAATCCTCCATCACCAAGTGCGCCGAGATTCTTAGTTGGATAGAAACTAAAGCAACCAAATTTTCCGAATGTCCCAGTATGTTTTCCTCTATATGTTGCTCCGTGTGATTGAGCACAATCTTCCAATAGTACTAATTTATTTTTATTGCAAATATTTACTATAGATTCCATCTCACATGGACTGCCATATAAATGGGTAACTATAACGGCCTTAGTCTTATTATTAATTTTTTCTTCTATTTGATGAGGACATATGTTGTAGGTTTCAATTTTCGGTTCGGCTAAGACTGGAACAAGATCACTTCTTAAAACAGCCAGTATTGTTGCAATATATGTATTTGAAGGAACAATAACTTGGCTTCCTTTTTCAAATTTCTGACTTTTTAAGCTCAGAATCATCGAGTCTAAACCGCTAGCCACTCCGCAAGCGTATTTTGATTTTGTATAATTAGAAAATTCTTGCTCAAATTTGAGAGTGTTATTCCCAAGAATAAATTGACCTGATTCAAGACTATCCGAAAAAATCTTTTTTAGATTCTTTTTATGAATTTTATTAACTTCAGATAAATTTTCGTATTCAATCATGGCTGTAAATTGAGGAGTTTACCCAATTATTTGCCAATAAATAAGGATTTGTTGATATTTTCTCTGTTAGATGTCCCATTTAAAATGGTTTTAATCCATCTCAAAAAGCTCATGGGAGTTACCTTTGGGTCTTCTTCTCTAAAAAAAATACTTAAAGTATCGTTCATTTTAAAAAGAAGATTTTCGCTCTCAAGAATTGAAAAAATATATTTAGAATAAATATATTTTTTCGCAGAAAAAGGAATCTGATAATACGAATATCTAAGTGAATTGTTCTTAAATATTTTCAAGTAATGAAAATGGTAAAAAATTAATTCTCCACTTAATTTATTAGCCTTATTTTCAACAAAAGTTTTTTCCGATTTTGTAGTTACCTTAAAATCTCTAACATTCCAAGGAGCTATTCCACAACCAGTTTTTGAAGAAACTAAAACTCCCTTAAATCTTTCTGTCCAATCATCAAGATACATCTGATCTCCGAATTTTCCATCCTCAAAGTGGGCATAACACCATTCAATGCATCTTTCCTTCCACCATTCGAGCGCAGAGATTCCGACAGTATTATTTTTGAATGTCATAAATTGAACACAGTATTTTCCTCTTATATTTGTTTGATCATATTGTTTTGAGTAATTATGTTTTGTCAGCAAAATGGAATGTTCATTTTCCATTTCATTTATGATTTGCAGGGGACTTGAAAAGAAAAATATATCAGCATCAAGATAAGTACATCTAGGAAGGTTGAATTTGTTGATGCAATGTAAAATTACAATTGGGGTGCATGTCCAGCAATACTCTCCTTTTGATCTTGTTTCTTTAACGTTTCTAAGTGTTTTATCCTCTATCGCCTTTATATTGATTACAGTTATCTCAGGATAATGCAGATTTTTTAAAGTTTCCTCAGTCAAGTCATCAAATGCAAAAATATAAAGATGAAAGTCGTCTTTTATATTTTTTAAAGATGAAATAAGAGCTAGTCCTCTAGTAAGGTAATTTGAATCAAAAAGGGTGCAAAAGTTTTCCAATATTTTAAAGAAATTTTTCTAGGTATGTTTTTTCTATCCCCTCATCAAGACTAATTTTTGGCTTCCATCCTAGTTCATTTATTTTTGAAATATCTAAAAGCTTTTTTGGGGTACCATCTGGCTTAGAAATATCAAATTTGAAATTTCCTTTATATCTAATTATTTTTCTTATCTTTTCTGCCAGCTGTTTTATTTCAATATCAGATCCAGAACCAATATTGATTAAGTTGCCTGAAAAATTAATTTCTAATAAAAATAAAATTGCTGCTGCAAGGTCATCTACATGCAAAAACTCTCTTTTTGGTTTTCCTGAACCCCAAATTTCTACTTCATTATTATTATTTACCTTTGCTTCATGAATTTTTCTCAGTAATGCTGGCAAAACGTGCGAGTTATCTAAATCATAGTTATCGTTCGTTCCATACAAATTGCAGGGCATAACTGAAAAATAATTTCTTTGATACTGATGATTATAGAATTCACACATTTTTAACCCTGCAATCTTTGCAATTGCGTAAGGTTCATTAGTAGGTTCAAGTTCTCCGGTCAGTAAATAATCCTCTTTTATTGGTTGTTGACAAAACTTTGGATAAATACAACTACTTCCTAGAAAAACTAAATCATTAATATCGGCCTCATGCGACCCATTAATCAAATTATTTTGAATTTGAAGGTTTTCATACAAAAATTCTGCCTTAAATGTATCATTTGCATGAATTCCACCTACCTTAGCGGCTGCTATGATTACTAAATCTGGTTTTTCTGATTTGAGAAATTTTTTAACTTTCTTCTGATCTAAAAAGTTCACTTTTGACTTTTCTGAAGTTACTAGATTTGTATATCCATTTTTGTTAAAAAGTCTGATCAGGGAACTACCCACCATACCTTTGTGCCCACAAATATAAATTTTATCTTTTTTATTCATAGGGTTCATGGATATAGTCATTCTTATCATAATGTTGTGAAGAGGCAACTAAAAGAATAGGATCATCTTTGAAATCTGACATAGTATGCCAATCTTCAGGTTCTAAAATAAGACATTGTTTATCTGAGTCTAAAAAAAAATTTTTTTGTTGTAATCCATCATCAACTTCAACTAAACAACTCCCCCTTAGACAAATTAAGGCTTGAATGGATTTTTTATGTCTATGACCGCCCCTAATATCTTTTGGCTGGGTAATAAAAAAAATTCTCTTTATTTCAAATGGAAGAAGTTTATCTAAAATTTTAATACTGCCCCTTTGATCATTTTTAGAAGGTATTTCAATTAAATGTGCCAAAATGACTCTCAACCTCTTCCGTATTTATCCTTGAATCTAAAAATATCATCCTCTCTGAGATCATCCCCTAATTGAATTTCTACAAGTATAAGTTTCTCATCACTGTCGTTAGACAGCATATGTTTTGCCCCAACGGGAATATTAATGGTCTCGCTTATTTTTAATTCATAATTACTATCCTCAAGATTCACTTTCGCTCTTCCTTGGGCTACAACCCATACTTCTGATCTGAACTCATGAGACTGTAAGGATAAACTTTCACCGGGATTAACTTCAATTCTTTTCAAGAGATATCCTGATTGATGCTCATAAGTTGTATATTTTCCCCAAGGTTTATTAACAGTAATGAACTTATTTTGTTTGTTTAAAAAATTTGAAGTTAAATCTGAGCTAGATTGAATTTTTTCACCACCAGAATTAAAAACTAAATCTATTCCAAGTGATTTGCAAATTTCATATTCTGGTATATCTTCTATATTTTTTCGATCTCCGCCGTTGCAGAAAATATCAATTTTATTTTTTTGTGAGAGAGTTTCTATACTTTTTATCACAGTCAGATCATCATCAACCGATAAAAAAACTTCGTCAACAGATTTAAAATTACTAATAATCTCCAATCTTTCATTCTGATCCATAAAAAAATAACCTTTCTTTTTAATTAAAAAATCATCATTGTTTAAAATAACTATAAGCTTTGTTCCTAGGGATTTTGCTTCGTTAAACATCCTTAAATGTCCCACATGAACAGGATCAAATCCTCCACTTACAAGAATAATTACTTCTGATGGTTCTTTAGTTTTCATCTTTTCTTTCTAATAAAAAATTTTTAAAAATAATTTTAGTATTTTTATTTGAATAAAATGGCATTTCAGAATTTGAGGTGTTTTCCACTATTATTTCATAACCTTCTTTAAAAGAATTAATAAATTTTTTTCTAGATAATATCCTCAAAGGATAAGCTGATTTAATGCCTATTTGAGATTGTTGAACCATAATTTTATGATTTTGGCCCTCATGAAAAGGAGTTCTAAGAAAAAGAATTATTTTCGAATTAATACTTTTAATATCTCTGATTATGATTTCAACATCTTCAAAGTATTGAATGCTACTAGAGAGAATGATTAGGTCGAACTTATTACTCCCATCAAGATCAGATAGAGATTCTATAAACTTGAGTCTTTTATCGGAAAAAATTTTATTTCCTTCTATTACAAATTCTTTTTGCTCAAGAATTGTCCACTCAAGTTCATCAAAATTATCAAGTATAGATTTGTGCTGAAGATATAAGCTTCCAAGAGATCCTCCTATATCGAGTATTTTAATAGAAACATTCTTTTTCATTAAAATAAGTGATGCTAAAAAAAGATCGTTAAATGATTTGTCTTGAAAGACAACTCCATCCCTCTCATAACATGCTTCCCCATTCAAAACTTTTGTGACAGCATTTTTGCAGTTTTGAATTATTCTTTCATCAGCGTAGCCTTTATCAATTTTATTTTCTGCCTCAGACCAGGACAAAAAGCCTTCTAAAAATTTAATTGGGACAGGTTTAAGGAAACTTAAGATATTCTTTAAGTTTTTATAAATCATATAAATTTTTTATTTTAGACTTTAGTTTAGAGAAAAATGATAATCTTGAAAGGAAAAAGGACTTAAATAGTTGATAAGCAACTTGCGATTCACATACATCAATATTTTTCATATGTAGTAATTCTTCAGAAAGAGAAGTATCAAAAGAGTTACTACTTTCACTATGTGTCCCAGATCCATCATTTCCAATATTTTTAGCAAAGCTTGTACCTGGATAAAGAGTAAGTTTATTCTCTAAAAACATAGATGCATGCCATCTAATGGCCCATGAATCATTCTTTTCTAAAGCGTTATCCAGTAACATTTGGTAAAAATCATGTGAACCATCAAAATTGAATCTATTTTTTAAATTAGATTCTTGAATTTTTTTTAAAAGGTCTTTTGAATCTGTATTCAATAAATCCCATCTATCCTTCCAGGTTGCCCAGCCCCAACAGTCAGCTCCTCTTAAGAAAAAATAGTCTGGTAAACTGCCTTTAACTGGATACGAGTAAGCATGAATACTTGCAACATTTAAATTGAATTCATAAAGGTTTAAAGCAGAATTCATATATTTTAATAATAAGCTTGAAACTACTAGGTCATCCTCAAGAATTATTGCTTTATTCTTGTATGATAAAGTTTCAGAAACGCCCGAAATTATTGAATTTGAAAGTCCAATATTGCTTTCTCTTTCTATGATCTCAATTTTTTTAAAGCCTGTAATTGATTTTAAAAAGCTTCTTACTTGGATAATTTTTTTGACTTCATCATCATTCTTAGGCCCATCAGAATAAATAATTAGTTCTGAATGAGGACATTCTTGGTTTTTTTTAAGACTTTCAATGAGTAACTTTAGATGATCTATTCTTTTATAAGCAAAAATAATTATTGGGGCTAGATCTAATTTATTAAAAGACATTTTAGATAGTTTTTTATTTTACTTTCTTGAGTGAGGCATACTTGAGTGAGGCATACTTTTGAGCAAGAAAGAGTCTCAAAATGGTACCCGGAGACGGACTCGAACCGTCACGAAGTTGCCTTCGAGGGATTTTAAGTCCCTTGTGTCTACCAATTCCACCACCCGGGCTTTCATATGATGATAATCATTTAATAATAGTTTTTCACACAAAATCTTATTTATCTAATTTATTACTAATATTCAAGGCTCTTTCTACAACCCATCTATTTGTTTCAATTCCTATGTTATGTAGTAAGAGTAATTCATTCTTTCTTTTGATTTCTCTGGGAGAAATTAAAAATCTTATCAATCTGAAAAATAGCTTTTTAAAATTTTTAAATTTAAAAAAAGTGCCGAGTCCAGACATTGATGAGGAATAATAATCTGAAAAATTTTCTTCCCACTCTTTACAACAAATTTCTTCGATTCTTCTTAAATACTGTTCATCATCATTAAATAGAGATGATTTTGAATTTAAGAGATTTTTAGAATATTCAAGAGTTGAAACTCCAATTGCATCTTGTTCTAATTTTAGAGCATAAAAAGATGATTCCAACTTATTATTTTCAAAAGAAACTTTTAAAATTCCTCCTGAACATTCATTGAAATTACTATCTTCTATGTAAAAATCACCAAGGCTATAAAAAATATCACTGCTATTGAATGTTTCTGTGCCCTGGATTGTATGTGGATGATGGCCAATAACTAGGTCTGCACCATTGTTTACTATTTCTTTAAAAGCTAATCTCCACTCCGGTAAAGGTAACTCATACATTTCCAGTCCAGCATGAATTTGTACGATCACATAATCAAATGTTTTTGAAGCACTATTAACTGCTCTTTTTGCCAATGGGTGTCCTATCCAAGCAAAACCAGATTTTTTTGTATCATCTTTTAGCACGCCAAACTGAGCCTCTGCAAAAGAAAAGAGAGCTATTTTCATATCATTTTTATGAAAGATTGCAGGCCTATATGCTTCTTCGAAGGTAAAGCCTGCGCCTGAAAAAGAAAGATGGCTTAATTCAAATAAAGTATTTTGTAGGCCTTCATCACCGTAATCCATTATGTGATTGTTTGCTAAATTTAAATGTGAACATTTAATTGTTTTAAGAAAATCCTTCACTGATAAGGTCTGAGATAGATATGGACCTACTTTTGGAAATGGATTTGATGCTTCACTAATTATTGGACCTTCAAAATTAACAGATACAAAATCCGCTTTATTCAAAAGATTAAGCAAATCTTCAGAAATTACTAAATCTTTATTTGTATTGAGATTAAGGTCACCTAAGAATACTAAATTCATTTATTTTTTTTCAACCTGTTTAACCCTTTTAAGAATTTCCTCTAGTGGTTTGAGCACTACGTATGAATTATAGGCGACCAGAGACTTATCATTTATTCCTAATTTTGGAAAAATAGATCTCAAGTATTTTGTATTCATTAACCAGTGTAACACCCTCAAGTCCAGCCTAGATGAAACAATATTTTTGTTAATCCATTCAATATAACTTTCCTTAAAAATTGGAGATAATAAATTCACATTCAATGGATCTAAGGGATGAAGAATCATGGAATTGAAATCTAAATCATTTCTATAAGATGATTTTTTATTGAGATGACTTAAATCTAGATTATTTTTCATGAAAAAATCTCTTTGCCATTTTCTATTTTCCCACCTAGATGGTTCGATTGTTAACATAGACATGCAAATATTAAAATCCAAAAAAGGGCTTGAACACTCAAAACCTAAATTTATTGGCACCTTTATCAAGTAAGAAAGAAGCATAATCTTTGTTCTTATCAAAGAAATTATTCTGTATCTTGAATTTTTAAGAAGATCTTTCTTTTCCTCAAACTCTTTTTCATAAGAATCTATTTTTTTATTTAATAAACAGAATTTCCTATCAAAGTTAATACCTCTAGTCAGGCCAAGATTTATCATATCTTTTGGAGAAGATATTTCACTTACTGAGGTGCTGCCTGCCCAGAGGTCACCTATTATTCCACTTATTAACGGCATGATATTGTTTTGTTCTTTTATTTTGGTGTAAAACTCGTAGTGATACATCCCATGGGCATGAGATGAAATATTAAAATCTTCAATCCATTGAGTTATGAATTTATTAAAATGTCCAATTTCAACAATATTCCAATCAATATTTAGTTTTTCACAAATGTTTTTTGCTTTTATGACTTCAAATGACTTTTCTGGATTGCTGCTTAGCCCATATGAAAATGCCTTAATTTGCTCTTTTCTTGGAGAAAAAAAATTAATAAGTCTTGAATCAAATCCCCCACTAGTAGGCACACAAAGATTTTTATTGATATTTTTGTCACAGAAAGATCGAATATTTGATTCAATTTGTTCCCATGTATTTTCTTCAGAGCTTATGGTCTCAATATAATTTATTGATGGGTCGTCATTATTTACAATTTCTAGTTGGCCATCTTCATCAAAATATAAAGTTTGATTCTGTTCAAGAAAACTAATACCTTTAATTGGCGTTTTTCCAAAGGCACAATATCCAAAATCGAGGTATGTCAACAGTCCCTCCGAATCAAATTCAAAATTGGAGTAATCGATTAAATCCCCAACATTTTCTGAATATTGGCCGGTTTTTTGATTAAAAAAGATTTTATTGACTCCAAGCCAATCTTGACTAACTATGAATTCGCGGCTTTTAGAGTTCATGTCATCGGATTATCAAGACTGGACTTGAAAAATTTCATCGTTAATAGCCAACAGGAGCAATTTAGACATTAAAAAATCTTTCTCACTGTCTCTTTCATTATCAGATGTAAGATATTTAAGACTTTGATTTAATTCTTCTTCAAGAAATTCGTTATGATAATTTTTTAAAATTTTGATAGATTCTGTTCTAATTTTGTCGTCAGAAAAAAAGCGGTCAACATCTGAAGCGAATCCTAGCTTTATCTTATCTTCATATATGAAAGATTTTCCATATTTTTTTAAAATTTCCCTGAGAATTGATTTATTTCCCAAAGAAGAAACCTTATATTTCTTGGGTAATTCTTTAAAAAATTCAACAAGTCTATAATCCATAAATGGAGATCTGCTTTCAATAGAGTAAATCATAGGTAATCTGTCAAAAGCTCTTAAAACTATTGGTAAAGTCTTATAGTTGAAGGTCCATGATAAGCTGTCATTGAAAGACATATTTTTTTTAAACTTTCTAATTGATCTTAATAAGAAGAAAAAAAAGCTTAAGATAGTATTTCTTTTTTGCGAAACCTCTTCTGTTTCAGTAGATCGTTTTATAAGAAGATTTTTAAACGCTGAAATTAGTTTGAAGGAATAAATATCCTCATAAACTGCTGAATCAATCATATGAGGATATCCTCCTAGCTGTTCATCACTTCCATGGCCTTCCAAAATTACTTTATAACCTCTATTGCTAATACTTTGATATATTTTTTTGTATGCCCTTGTTGAAATCGACCAAATAGGAAATTCAACATCTTTCACATCATCATATACTTGTTTGATATCAGGTGAATCCGTTTCGCTGATTAAATTCAGTTTATCTTTGTAAGGTGAAACAAGATTGATGACTTTTTCAGTCTCGTCATAGGGAGACCCAGGAAGAGAAAATGTAAACAAGTCAATTTTTCTATTAAGCCTCTCCTTAATTAAAGTGTAGATAGTTGTAGAATCGATACCTCCGCTTAAAGTGAGACAAACCGGAACATCAGATCTCAACCTTTTATCAATAGCATCTGTAATTAGATCCTCAGTGAAATCCAATGTCTTTTGTTTATTCAAGAATATATCCTTATCAAAAGAGAAATCTTTACCGTGATACCATTTTGTTTCTTTAATTCCTGAAAAAGATATTTTCATAAAACATCCTTTTTTTAGTTGGCTAATGCCTTCGATAAAAGTCTTTTCATCATAATCTGTTGCGGTGTCATAAATATAATTTTGGTAGTAGTCCACATTTCTCCTTAGAGGATCATTTTTTACCGATAAAAGAGGTTTGATTTCGGAGGAAAAATAAAAAACACCATTTTGGATCATATAGTAAATTGGTTTAACACCGAATCGATCTCGAACTAAATAAAGAGATTGGGAACTTTTATGAAAAAATGAAAAAGCAAACATTCCATTTAATTTGTTTAAGAAACTCATTCCTTCTTTTACTAACCCAGCTAATAGTACTTCTGTGTCAGAGCTAGTAGTAAAATTAATTCCTTCCTTAATAAGTTCTGATTTAAGCTCCTTATAATTATAAATTTCACCATTAAATGAAATAAAATTACCATCTAGTTCCATAGGCTGATTAGAAGCCTTTTTAGTGTCAATTATCGATAATCTCTGATGAGCTAAAGAACAGAATTCATTGATGTCTAATACTTTCTCAGCATCTGGTCCTCTATGAGACATCTCTTGAAAACTTTTTATGAAGAAATCATCTTTCTCTTGAAAGTTTTTCTCTAAAATAAATTTTCCTGAAATAGAGCACATCTTAGGTATATTTATTTATCATACTTTTTCAAAACTTTTTTCTATGTTGAGAAATATTTTATTAACAATTTTAAGAATTTCTTCGCCTTCATGATAAAAGTAACTATTATAAGAGTGTCTCTTAGCATTTTTAATAGCCATCTCGAAGAGTGAAAAAATTATACTAATCTTAATGAATTCAATATCAAGTTTATGAGACGTCTCTTTTTCTAGAAAATTGATGAAGTGATTACCTAAATTTTTAAAGTTCTTTTTTTTAGAAAAATCTTTGAAATCTAATTTGTGAAAATTTTTCCATACATAACTATCAGGCCAGTAAAATTCTTGAATCATTAAATCATAAAAAAAATTATTTACACCGCCATTTGCCCAATCAAAAATAATGTATTTTAGATCTTTGCGAAAAACATTACTTGGCATCATATCTCCATGGGTCATAGTTTTGTAATAGATATTTTTATTAGAAATTCCATTATTCAAAATAAAGTTTTCTAAGTGTATTAAGAATTTTTGTATTTGCTTAAGCTCCCTTTTAAAAGGAGTTTGCTTCTCTATCTCGATAATTTCATTTTTAAAATCATTTAAATAATCTATTAAAGGAACTTCTTCAAAGCCATAATTTTTATAAAGCTTAAAGAGATTTTGAAAAGGAAGATGAGAAATAAATATCCAACGGTTTAATCTCATTATTTCATAATCTGAAATAAGTTCGTTTTCAATGCAGCAGAGAGACTTACCAACCGTGGATTTAGTCATTTTTGGGACATAATCTGGAATAAACTTGTTTGCTATCTTTTCGTTTAAAATGAAGTTTGGCTCTGAATCTATTGGGGATATTACTTTTAATACTTTTTCAGTATCTAAATTTATAATAATTATCCCATTTAAAGTCTGAATGAAAATTTTTGATGATTGTATTTTTATTTTGAAAAGATCTTTAATTAGGTGAAATAAAAATACATAGGAAATCTTCAATTTTGTTTTTATAGATCCTACTTTTAAGAAATAAAGAAAAGCTTTAAATGATGAAGGATGATAGTAAGCTTTATTTTCCTCAATAAATAAATAAGACGATAGTAATTGAGTATCTAGCTTTATTCTGAGATCGTCATCAAATTTTCTTACGAATTCATAGCCAAATATAAGCTTTAGGTAATCATTTAGAGGCATATCTAACTTTTATGAAATCTAGTTAAATCTTTGTAACTTTGTAAAGCGTTCTATTAAATTCTTTATTCTCGTAATGATCGTATTTCCCACTTTCAAATTTACCTATTTTTAAAACGACCGAATCTTCAAGGTTATTTGAAAGGTACTCAAAAAGCCAATCTGAGGCGGTTATACTGCTGGGAAAAGGAAGATTAAATTCATCTAGAGTATCTTCCTCCCCAGATTCAAAAAAAAGTATTCTTTCAGTGGAAGACCATGTTTTTTTTAGCATCATTGTTGCCTCATCAATACCGTAATGAAAAACCCAATGGTGCCAAACTGATAGAAGCAGTGTTACGTTAGTGTTTGGAAGCATGGAAATGTTTGAGGGATCTAACTCAATATTCATAAAAGAGCATCTATTTTTAAGATTATTAGGTACAGCTCTCCTTGCAAGTCTAAGATGAACTTCATCCATTTCTAGGCCTATAGAGTGAAGGTTAAATTTTTCAGATGCTGAGATGCAAAAGAACCCAACACAAGATCCAATATCCTTTAAGGAATAATTTTCTGCAGAAATATGTTTTTGAATTTCATCCCATCTTTCTAAGGTGCCTTTACCTCTAATTTTTGCTTCATTTATTCCAAGCCAAGGTATTGGTTGATAGTCAAATTTAGGTTTATCTAATATAAATTTTGTAGTTATGAGCCTAAAAGACACTAAATCAAAAAAGTTTAAAAGATAAAGTCTTATCTTTTTTATGAAAACATTAATAAAGTGTTTCATTTATGAAATAAAGTTGGGTGAAAAATTAACTTTTTGAAAAAATTTCTTTTAGAAAACCTTTAATACTCTTGTAAGTTATTATACATGCAATTTTCAGCCAAAGACTTATGGAGAGATATGATGAGATATTTATTATATGTCTCATAATCTCCCTATTTTTAATAGAATTATATTTGTCCGCATTAATCCAATTTTTATTTATTTCTAAGTCCTTGAGAATCGTATATCCACTTTCTAGTGAGGTTACATGTCCAAGAGAGTACTCATAGGTCATGTGAGCATCTAGATTAAAACTACTTAAATATTCTGGAACGTAATAGGATTTTCCTGAAACTAAAGCTCTATCGTAAAAAGGAACAATGCCAATGAAAGCCTCGTCAAATCTATTATTTTCTATGCTTTTCTTTGATAAAAGAACTGAAATTATTGCACCTAAATAATGGCCTGGAAAAAATCCCTCTTCCAAAAGTTCTTCCTTCGTGAAAACTTTATCTTTTTCACAAATTTTTTCAATGAGTTCGACATCATCGCGTCTTCTAAAGATATAAGGCCAACTGACTGTAGCCAAATCAGGACTTTTTGAAATTATTTTCTCTAGAGTTTCTATACAATTTTTTTCTAGTTCGTCTCCAACAAATAAAAATTTTATAAAGTTAAAGTTAGTTTTTTGGAATAAATCTAAACATTTATTCCAATTTCCAATTCTTCCTAAGTTTTCTGAGTTTTGTATAATATTTAGATTTTCATATTGCCTGCAAAACTCTTGTCCAATTTCAAAAGAATTATCTGTGGAACAATTATCAACAATTAAAACTTCAACTTTGTAGGTCTGATTTAAACAACTTCTAATTGTTCTTTCTAAAAATTTCTCTCCATTAAATAGGGGAATAACAACTTGTATATTTTTTGATAGTTTCAATTTATATCACTATCTTGTTTATTAATTAATTTTCTGAATTCCTGTGACTCCACCATAAGATCTTGAAATGTACCGAAGGCTTTTATTGTTCCAGACTCTAAGAAATTGACTTGATCACATATTTCAATGGTAGATAATCTATGAGCAGATACTAAAAAAGTCTTCTTCCCTTTAAGTTTTTTGATACTCTCCATAAAATTCAGCTCAGTTTTGTTATCAAGAGAACTTGTTGCCTCGTCTAGTATTATAATCTCTGGGTCGTAATAAAGTGCTCTTGCTATTCCTATTCTTTGTAATTGTCCACCTGAAACTTTTACTCCGTTTTCACCAACAATAGTATCAAGACCTTCAGGCAATCCTGAAACAAACGAGGTTAACTGAGTTAAATCAAGAACCTTATCAATTAAATTTAAATCTATGTTTTCTTTATCAATTCCAAGTGCAATATTCTCTTTTATGCTCATATCAAAAAGAAAAACTCTTTGAGGGACATATCCAATATTATTTCTAAACTGACTAAAGTTTTTATGATTTAATTCTTTTCCATCGATCATAATCGATCCATATTTAAGTGGATTTAACCCAAGCAAAATATCAATTATAGTGGTTTTACCACTTCCAGAACCTCCTACAAGGCCTATCATGGAATTCTTATCTATTTTCAAGGAAAAGTTATTCAAAATCTCTTTGCTATCCTCATAAAAGAAATTTTCTATAGAAATTTCAATAGACTTTTTAAATTGAATTTTATTGCTCCTATCGTTGATAAAGGAAGTTTTATCTAATTTTTCCTGTAAGTTCCTTATTTTTATGTCTTCTTGTATTATCTCTCTTACAACATTCATTGATTTATTAGAGTTCTTTAGTTCAGAAGCGCCCCTGAGGATTTTTATCATTGATGGGAGAAGTCTTATAGTCCCTGCAGTATATAAGGCCAACAAGGGTATGAGGCTTTGTCTATCGAAATCAATAAAAATAAAAAAAGAAATGAGAAGTATTACACCTACGAAAGCAAGCATTTCTCCCAGTCTGTATTGGATTTGTTGAATGAATTCTATACTTGCTTCGCTAATGAGAAAGTTGTAATTATATTTCTTAAAATAATCAACAAAAAATGACTCGTTATTTAAAATTTTTAGGTCTTTAATCCCGTTAAAACTTTGTTGTGTAAAACGTCCTCTAGCTAGTCCATATTTAATTCTTTTGTTAGCTAGGTCTTCTATTTTTTTTCTGACAAAAGCAAAAATAGAAGAAAAAACTAGAGCATAAAAACTTATTAAAATAATTGTTGATAAGAAATCAACAAATAAAAATAATGCCAACATGAAGGCTAAAACAAAAAGTTCGCTTATCATGAGTAGAAGAGATCCATAAAATTTTGCAGCCTGAGGAACTTCTCCAACTAATCTATGATAAAGCTCTGATGGAGGATTGTTTTTAAAAAAAAAGTAATCTTTTCCTAATAAATAATTCAAGACTCGGCTCATCATATTTTCTTCGATTTTCTTAGAAAACATTATTCTTTTGTAGTCGATAAAACTCGCTGCGGCTGATTTGAATAAAAAGACCGAGATTAAAATAAAAGAGATTCCAATTAAGATTTCTTTTTGGGTAACCATTCCAAAGAAATTAAAAATATGCAAATAGTCAGATATGAAATCTGAATTATCATTGCTTGTTATAAATGCTGTAAACGGAAGCAGAAGGCTTATTGATAATATCTCTAGTCCAGCCAGTATTAGCAGTAGTAAAACTATTATCAAGGAGTTTAGAGCTTCTTTTAATGTTAGTAAATTGAAGAAATGATTAGATAAATTCTCTATGAATGTTTTCATTTATCAGGGAGCATCTATCTTAAAATGTTAATTCCACTATTTAATTCAAGTAATTGTTCCTCTACCTCTGATTGATATTGACCAGCTTTTACGACAGCCATTACTTTGTGAGCATCTTTGACTATTGACGGATCAAAAACATTAAGACTCGTACCATATAACCTTTTACCTTGCTTAAACTTTGAGTTATCCAATATTCCTTTGAATTTATTTTCTCTAAGCCCATTATGAAGTAGAAACTGAGAAAAAATATGAGCACCAAAAAGAAATACAGAGCCTTCAAATCCTGAAACTTCTTTGTTAATTTTTTCTGCTTCCAAATGGAAAAAATTAATCATTTCTAAATACAAACTTTTATAGTCGGAGTAGAGTTCCTTTCGCAAATTTAATGGTTTTTGAGTGAACGATTTTTCTGCAGAATAAAATATACTATGATCCTTGAAAAAATACTTATCAATGATTTTGTATCCTAGAGAATTAAGGATGCAAACTACCAGCTCATCTGTGAGGAAGTATGTATGTTCAAAATTTATTGAATTAGCATATTTATTTTGTAAATAATGGAGAAGATTTGGAACTGAAAAAATCATCCTGTTACCATTCTTTTGTTTAGAAGAGATTTCTTTTAGAACATCAATGGGATTATATAAATGTTCTAAAACATGACTGTGCACAAAGTTCTCAATATTATTTAAATTTTTAATCTTATCTTCAATGAAAGCAGAATCTACCTTTATTTTCTTTGAAGATGGAATATAAGAGGGATCAGGATTTGGTTCAATTATCTCCCAAATAACATCTAAATTTTTAGTTGTAATTTCAGCTAATTTTCCATTACTCCCTCCCATCTCTAAGATTTTCTTTGAATTGATATTTTTTGAGATGAATTCAGATAATACTCTATGATGTTCGTCCCATACTTGCCCTACAGCCTCTGAATGATAACCGGGATAAATTATTTCTAAAGGAAGAAGTTTTTTAAGTTGAATTGCTCCTGAAGATCTTGATATATGCCATTCCATATCTGCAAAAATATCTTCTTTTGGATCTTGTTCAGTGCATCCAATATAAACAGGAAAATTTTCTATTGTATGAAGATGTTCTAGGTCATTGTTCCCAGAAATTACACATCTATTTCTCTCTATATAATTCAAGTACTCACTCATTGATCTCATCATTCAACATCATTTTGCCTAAAGCAAAAAGAAGATGACTATATGGATTATGATGTAAAGCGGCGATGTTCAAAAAAATTATAGAAGTTAATATTTTCACTTTTTTTCCATCATATCCATTCTCATTAAGCCAATCATAAAAAAGTCTCTCGCAAAGTATAAGTTTTTGATTTCTTAAAAAATCAAAATCTACTTTATTATCGTCCCACTTAATTTCATAGTAACCTTTGTCAATTATTTCATGAGAAATAATAAGTCCATGCAAAAGTTTTGCTAAATCGTAATAAACATCCCCAATTTCAATTGATCCAGCAAACTCTTGCCTCCAATCAAGAAGAGTGAATTTATTTGAATCTTTGGACCAAATCACATTTTCAAAATGATAATCGCCGTGAAATCTGCTCGGCTCTCCCTCAGATAAATAATTCCAATCCAAGTTATCAAGGAGATCTTTAACTTTAGGTATATTTTGTCCGTTAATGACCTGAGATAAATCTTTTTCTTGGAAGCTTGATAAGAATAAATCAACTCTTTGAAACGTTTTTATTTTATAGAATTCGTTACATGAATTTCTAAAAGACTTAAGCTCTTCATCGGAAAGGGAGATTTTTTCAAAAAATCTTTCGGAAAACTTTAAAAAATCTTTAAAAATTTTCTTTGTAACAGCTTTTGATAAAGTTAGGCCCTCAACTTTCTCATATGAGTACATATTTCTTTTAGAGTTAACTATCTTAGGAATGAATTCTTTAATCTTTTCAGCTCTCAATATCCTATTTTTGATAAAGTTAATATCATCTGAAAACTTTATAACCTTGTTATTGATAAACCATATCGTTTCATTTTCTTTCTTTAGGATATTTGGTGAGTCTTTATCATAATATTCCTCGTTAGCCTTTTCTAAGCCATCTAAGCTCCCAGTATCGTTCCATGAAAATTCAATGGCTTCAATTTTCTTAGGAAGTAGACCTTTTAATCCAAAAGACTCTCCAACTTCAATAGCCTCTTTACCACCTTTATCCATATTGTTCCAGAATTCTTCATAACTATGTATTCCAGCAATTCCAACGTAAGGATAATGATTTTTTGTTGCTTCAATATTTTTTTCACATATATCTAATACTATGCTGTTATCTATATAAACTTTTCTGAATTGATCAACTTTTTCAGCTTTTCCGAATCCCATCCAATCTTTATCAATGAGAGGAATTTCCTCTCTAACTAGAGAATCACAAGATATAAAAATAAAGGGTTTTTGAAGGTATTGCTTACATGATAACAAAGATAATCCAAGACCTGAGCCCTCTCCAGAAAAAGGTGAAACTTCTATAAATTGAAATTTAAGATCTGGGTGTGCCAATTCAAGAAATTCTCTAACTAAATTTGATTTATAGCCAACAGGAATTATGAAATCTGTTTCTTTTGGAAATTTTTCTATAATGTGACTTATAGAAGGTTTATTCGATACAGAAATTAAGGACTTATTTAAGAATTTGGTTAACTTTCCTAGCCTAGATCCAATCCCAGCAGTTGGAATTACGACTGTATGAGTCATAAATTATCTATCGTAGTCGTCAACAAGTCTTACTACATCATCCATTTCAGGAGTGCTCGCTTCAAGATAGACACTGTCAGAAACTGCCTCCATTCTATGGACAATGCCAGGAGTTAGGGTAATAGTTTCGCCAGATTTATAAATTTTTGAAGAAAGGTTTTTTTCCGATTTAAGATCTTTACCAATGTAAATCCTCAAATCACCACTTAAAACATAAATTGTTTCACATTTTTGGTTATGGTACTGGAGACTACATTTATGACCTTTCAACATTGTAAGTTTTTTCATCATGTAATTATCATTGATCTCGATAAGTTCTTCGCTTCCCCAAGGTTTATTTATTATCTGGTCTTTTTTGTAATTCATTTAATTATTATAAAGTTATTTAAATTTTAAAATCTATAAGCTCGGGATGTAATTCAAAAAATCGATCGTAAAAAAATTTAGTATATTGTTGAAAAGTCCACCTACTATTGAAACCATATTTTTCTCTCATCCACGTTTTTCCTTCTTCTACATATAGCTTTAAATTTTCATCATAAGTCTCAGTTTTAATAAGATCTGATTTATCTAGCAAGTATGATTCATTTTCAGAAACGAGTACCTCAGAAGTTATAGCTGCAGACCAATCATTTATGTAAGCTTTAGCTACTAATTCGGATTCAGTTTGATAACCTCTAAAATTATTTCCATCGAATAAGAAGTTCAGAGTAAAAGGTTTTTTAACATTGAAAACTGATTCAATAAACTCGCGTCTCAAAAAATAAGCAGAATTATGTATGTACCAGAAAAACTTGAGGGAATTTTTTTCCAATAATAGCCTCTCGCCCCATGATTTCCCACAAGGTGACAATATTCCTATTGTGGGATTTTTATCCATAATATGAAGAAGAGTACTTAAAGAAGATTTTTTTTCTAACTCTGTGTCATTTGTTAATAAAAAAAATGCATCATAATTATCAAACACTCCTTCCTTCCACAAAGAAGATAACGCATAGTTCATGCCTCTTGGATATCTAAGACCTTTTTTCATCTCATCCTTTGAGTTTGCGTGCCAAGTAGTATGCTTTGATAACTTATCTTTATCAGATCCAGCCTCTAATACAAAAATATCGGTAGATTCATCATCATAATTAATTAAATGGTCATGAAGCTTATCTGCTACTTCAGGAAGATTCCTATTTAGAATTATCGTTGCTACTCTTTTCATACAGCTCTAAGGAGTCTGAAATTTTCAAAATATCTAAGAATACCCCTTTTGACTGACAATTTAAGAAATTCATTTAAATTAACTTGATGTTTTTTTAGGTTTTTTTCTGCTTCTTTCTTTAACTCTATGCATTCAGGGTCTGAGAAAACATAGTGACCTGCAATAATTGATTTTTCTTTATCGCTAGCTTGAGAATTAGGCATCATCCATTTTTCCCATTTCATAGAATCGTAAGAAATTTGAAGAAATCTCTCACTCAAAGAGGTAAATTTATATTTTTCTAAAATTTTTATTAAAGATCTTGTTTCGATCACTCCAAACTCAGGAGCAACGTTTGCAGCATGAATTCCAAGCCTGGGATGCCACTTTAATGCCTCATCAGAAACATAATCTGTATTATGCTCCTTCATAAAAATATTATATTGCTTACATATTTCTAACATTCTTGGCAATTGAATCTCTGGCGGCAACTCTCCAGATACTCTTATAGGGCTATCAAAAGATCCAACATTTCTTGTTTCCATTACTCTTGTGCCACACTGGATTACAACAAAAGTTGGTTTTGGGAGTTTATTTTGTCGGCAAAAATCTTGAACTTTATTTAATGTATAGTCTAACTCTTCTTGTGTATTAGTTGACCCGCTCTGTTCCTCTGTCCCTATTTCAAAAATAATCTCTTTACCAAGAGATGAAGCTTTCTCCCAACAAAAATCATAAAGTTCAAAAATTCTTTCTAAAACTTCATCAACGTTAGGAGTTGAGTGAATATCTATGCTTGGATCAATGTGAATAACTTTAAATCCTGATTCTATATCATTTGAATAAGACTCCTTAGCCGATTCCATTGCTTGTTCAAGGTTAAGATTATCCTCTATCTCTTTAGAATTCTGCCAAGGGCCTCCATGATCTCTTGCCATAAGAATTCTTCCTTTTTTATCTTTATCTAAAACATACTCAGAAAATTCTTTCGTAGACCAATTATTAACATAACCTCCTCCAAAATTTTCAGAATCTATTTGTCTTCTACTTGCAATAAGAAAAGTTGGAACATCATATTCATTTGCAATCTCAATTGTTGCATCAACACAATTCATACTCATTGGACCTACGCCCAATAAAGTACATTTTTTTCTTTCTAAAAAAGTTTTCAGTTGGTTTTCTATCATTTTGCAAAGATCAATCTTTAGTAGCTGGCAGGTTTTTAAGCCCCGAATAATTAAAAAAATTTTCTAATAAATGCATACATGCTTCAGATACTGCTCTATCACCACCTCTTCTAGAAGTAACAAAATTAGAATATTTTTTTGCATTAGGATCTCCATTAGCAGGGCAGATTGAATAAGCAACTTCTTTCATAACAAAATGATCAAATATTCCATCACCCATATATATTGTTTCTGAAGTATCAAATCTTTCTTTGATCCAGTCGATCCTTTTTATTGTACTAACTAGATCAATTTGAAATCCCATATCCTCAACTCTCTTTTTACTAATACTAAATCCTCTCTTATCCCCGCTAACAAATCTTATATCAATAAATTCATCAAGAATTCTAAGTGCATCATTATCATCTGCACCAAAGACTTTCATAACTTTACCTTCATTAGTATAGAAGAACTCACCATTTGTGAGGACTCCGTCCACATCTAAAATAAAGGTTTTCATAAATTAGAAAAAGATTATACAGGGTAAGTTATCTTAAACTTAAAAGAAATTCATTCATTAAATTTATAGTTTACATTTTGATCTATTTCTCGATCATCAAGATCGGGATAGCTACTTCTTATGGAATTATTTATATCTATAACCTTTTTTAACAACGTTAATTCTTTGCCTATCTCAAGGGAGTGTTTATAAATGGCTGCAGTATCCTTTGTAAAACAAGCTCCTCCAAAACCAAGTTTTCCATCATGCCCTGGAACCATCATATGCGAAGTTCCAATTCTTTTATCAGAGGAAACATATGAGATAAAATTTCCCCAACTTTCTTGTGTAGTAGATGAATCAAAAATTTTTTTAATTTCATTAAAAAAAATTACTTTCGACGCAAGATAAGAATTTATTGTATATTTTATCAGTGATGCTGAAGTAAAATCTGTGTAAATAAAATTATCTGTTTCACATTTAGTATACTTTTTATATATTTCACTAACTTTTATACAAACTTTCTTTTCCCCGCCTAGAAGAATAAAATCTGAATTAATAAAATCATTAGCTGCATTCTTTTCAGTCAGGAATTCAGGGTTATAAACAAAATCTTCTAATAAAGAAGTAATTTTTTTAATTTTATCAGGAAGTATTGTACTTTTAAGGATAACTATTTTCTTGCATAAGGAAGATTCTGATATGTCGTTGATAACATTCTCTAAAATTTTGGAATCCTGACTACCATCAGACTTCATAGGAGTAGGTACACACAAAAAAATACAGTCTGGATCAAAGTTTTCTAGATCTTTTATGGTTGTCTCGTATTTGGGATCAACAATGAATCTATCTACATCATCTTTAAAGCCGAGATCTGTAGCCTTGCCAACAAATCCATGTCCGATGACTCCCAATCTAAAATTTTTCATCGCAGATTATATTCATCGAACCAGTCGAGAAATTCCTTCATACCTTCTTCAAATTTAATTTTTGGATTATAACCTAAGTATTTCTTAGACTTTGTTAAATCAGCATATGTTTTTTTAATCTCATCAGTAGATTTTTTATAAGAAATTTTTGCTTTTTTTCTGAAGTGTTTTTCAAGATGACGAATCAAATGACTTACCTTTACAGGGGAACTATTTCCCAGATTGAAAATTTCATTTTTTTGAGTTTTAAATTTCATTGACAAGTATATTCCATTACAGATATCAGAAATGTGAGTCATATCCCTACTCATATTACCTTCATTAAAAACAATAATCTTCTTATCCTTTTTTAATGCTTCGCTAAACTTGTAATATGCCATATCTGGCCTTCCCCAGGATCCGTAGACCGTAAAGAACCTCAATCCAATACTTTTGAAGCCAAACTGATCATAAAAATTCTTTGAAATAAGCTCATTATATTTTTTTGATATTCCATATAGAGATAAAGGTTCAAGAAATTTCTCATCTTCTTTAAATGGAATATTTTTAGACTCTCCATATACAGAACTGCTCGAAGCATAAATAAGTTTTGCTTTGACGTTTTTAGCTGATAACAAAAGATTACTAAAGCCGGAGATATTAGATTCTATATAAGATACTGGATTAATTTTTGAATACCTAACTCCAGCTTGAGCAGCTAAATTAATTATTATTCCTGGATTGATATTTTCTACAAAGTCACTAAGTTTCTTAAAATTTGAAATATTTAGTTTTTTAAAAGAAAATTTTTCAAATTCATGAAGATTCCTCAATCTAGATTTTTTTAAATTTTGATCATAATAGTCATTTAAAGAATCTAGACCATAGACTTCGAAATTCCTTTCGAGAAGAAATTTCGAAAAATGAAATCCAATAAAGCCGGAACATCCAGTAATCAAAACTTTATTTTTTCTCAATTTCTATATACTTTATTGGAGGCTGAGGTCGGAATCGAACCGGCGTACACGGATTTGCAGTCCGCTGCATAACCACTCTGCCACTCAGCCATTTATTTCGAAAATGATTG
>MDTE01062644.1_pt1 | contig 25006 bp, 30 predicted proteins | sample 811231 | NCBI WGS metagenome assembly MDTE01 (sample SAMN05326651, study PRJNA326480) | marine metagenome | isolation source: seawater | place: Indian Ocean: Red Sea | collected 2010 | reverse complement strand
GGAATTTTTGCTGATTTAAAATTGTTTTAAATCAGTAGGTGTGATGCAATTATCTTTTACTAAAAAGAAAAATATACGAAAGAGTTTTGGTAAACTAAAAGAAAGTTTATCTATTCCAAACCTTATTGAAGTACAAAAAAACTCATATGATGAGTTAACTGATTACATTCCAGATACAGAACTTACAAAGGGTTTTGATAGAGTATTTAAAAGTATTTTTCCAATAGAGGATTTAAATGACAAAGCAACTTTAGAGTATGTTTCTTACAGATTAGAAAAACCAAAATTCGATGTAGAAGAATGTATTGCTAGGGGTCTTACATATTCTTCAGCATTAAAATGCACTTTACGTTTAGTCGTTTACGAGATTGATCAGGAAAATAATACTAAAGATATTTTATCTGCAAAAGAACAAGAAGTTTATATGGGTGAGGTACCTATGATGACTAATAGTGGGACATTCATAACTAATGGAGTGCAAAGAGTTGTTGTAAATCAAATGCATAGAAGCCCAGGAGTTTTTTTTGATCATGATAAAGGAAAAACTCATGCAAGCGGAAAATTATTATTTAATTGTAGAGTAATACCAAACAGAGGTTCATGGCTAGATTTTGAATATGATGTAAAAGATTTTTTATATTTTAAAATTGATAGAAAGAAAAAAATTTTAGCATCAACTTTATTATTAGCCTTAGGATATACAAAGCCTGAAATTGTAAACGAATTCTATGATAAAGAACAATTTTCATTTGATACCAAGTCTAACAAATGGAAGACAAAATTTAACCCAGAAAATTACAAGGCAAAAAATTTTTCTGAAGAGGTAATTGATGCCAGAACAGGCAAAGTTGTAATTAATCTTGGAGAGAAGATTAATTATCTTAACGCAAAAAAACTTTCAAACGATGGCCTTAAAGATATTTTGGTTTCAACAGAGTCGCTTTATGGAAAATTTTTGCATAAGGATATAAAAGTTAGTGATGAAGAGGAAGATATTTTTAAGATTGGTACTGAACTTAATGATACGATAATTAGCAAGATTTTAAACGCTAATATACATACATTAGATATTTCTGTTACTAATTCAATAAACAAAGGACCATATTTACTTACAACAATCTTAAATGATAAGAATAATTCAAAAGATGATGCCATAACAGAGATTTATAAAATGCTGAGACCTGGAGAACCTCCAACAATAGAAATTGCGACTCAGATATTTAATAATCTTTTTTTTAGCTCAGATAGATATGATCTTTCTGATGTTGGTAGAGTAAAAATGAATTCAAGATTAGATTTAGAATGTTCTGATAAAATTACAATTTTAAGAAATGATGACATTATTGCTATAATTCATAAAATGTTGGACTTGAGAGATGGTAAAGATGATGTTGACGATATTGATCATTTAGGTAATAGAAGAGTAAGATCGGTTGGAGAACTAGTTGAAAATCAAGCACGAATTGGTGTTTACAGAATGGAGAGAGCGATTAAGGAGAAAATGACCGCTCTTGATGTTGAGTCCGCAATGCCTCAAGATTTAATAAACGCAAAACCTTTAACAGTTTCATTAAAAGATTTCTTTGCTAGTTCCCAGTTGTCTCAATTTATGGATCAAACAAACCCATTATCTGAAATAACACACAAAAGAAGAGTTTCTGCGTTGGGTCCAGGTGGATTAACTAGAGAAAGAGCAGGTTTTGAGGTTCGTGATGTACACCCCACTCATTATGGTAGAATTTGTCCAATTGAGACTCCTGAAGGACCTAATATTGGACTTATAAATAGTTTATCTACTTATGCGAAGATTAATAAGTATGGTTTTATCGAAAGCCCATATAAAAGAGTAAAGAATGGTGTAGTTCAAGATAAAGTTGAATATCTATCAGCAATGGAGGAGACGAAATTTACTATTGCTCAAGCGAATACTAAGATTGACAAAAATGGAAAAATCACTGAGGAACTTGTTTCATGTAGACAAAATTTAAACTTTTTATTATCTAAACCAGAAACGATTGATTATATAGACGTTTCACCTAAACAGCTTGTGTCCGTAGCTGCATCATTAATACCATTTTTAGAAAATGATGACGCAAACAGAGCTCTTATGGGGTCAAATATGATGAGACAGGCGGTACCTTTGTTAAAACCAGAGTCACCTCTTGTGGGGACGGGAATAGAGAGTGATGTTGCATTAGATTCAGGGGTAACAATAGTTGCAAAAAGAGAGGGCGTTGTTGACAAGATTGATGGAAAAAGAATTGTAGTTAAAGTAACTGAGGAAACAGATTTAACAAAGTCTAGTGTAGATATTTATAACTTGCAAAAATTTAAAAGATCAAACCAAAATACGTGTATTAACCAAAGACCTTTAGTGAGAGTTGGTGATAAAGTTAAAACAGGGGATATAATTGCTGATGGCCCTTCTACAAGATTAGGAGAATTAGCTTTAGGTAAGAATGTGACTGTAGCGTTTATGCCTTGGCAAGGTTATAATTTTGAGGACTCCATATTAATATCAGAGAGATGTGTAACAGATGATGTATTCACTTCAGTTCATATAGTTGAATACGAAATAATGGCTAGAGATACCAAATTAGGTGAAGAGGAGATAACAAGAGATATTCCAAATGTTAATGAGGAAGCCTTGAAGAATTTGGACGAATCAGGAATTGTTTACATTGGAGCCGAAGTCAATGCTGGAGATATATTAGTTGGTAAAGTGACACCAAAAGGTGATTCAGCATCAGGACCAGAGGAAAAATTATTAAGATCTATTTTTGGAGAAAAAGCTATTGATGTTACTGATACTTCTTTAAGAATGTCTAGAGGTAGTAGTGGTACAGTCGTTGATGTAAAAGTATTTAATAGACATGGAATTGAAAAAGATGAGAGGTCAATTACTATTGAGCGGGCAGAAATTGACCAGGTACAACAGGATAAAATTGTTGAGGAAGAAATTTTAGAAAGAAGTATCAAACAAAGGGCTGCACAAATTTTAACAGGTACTTCTTTAAATAAAAAAATAAAAGATCTTGATAGTGGTTCTAAACTAGATTTTGAAAATATTAATAAATTGACAATTAATGATGTTTTTAAAATTACAAATGGTAAAGCTAGTGATGAGTCAACTCTTGCTCAGCTAAAAGATCAATATAATAAAGCTAAACAAGATATTACCGAAAGATTTGAGGATAAAGTTTTAAAGATAAGAAGTGGCGATGACTTGCTTCCAAGTGTGATGAAGATGGTAAAAGTTTTTGTTGCCATTAAAAGGAGATTAAGACCAGGAGATAAAATGTCTGGAAGACATGGAAATAAAGGAGTTGTGAGTAAAATAGTACCTGTTGAAGATATGCCATATAGAGAAGATGGTAGACCTGTAGATATAGTTTTAAATCCTTTAGGTGTTCCAAGTCGAATGAATGTTGGCCAAATTCTAGAAACTCATTTAGGTTGGGCTTGTAAAGAATTTGGAGAAGAAGTTAAAAAATTGATTAATGAAAATAATAAAAGAATTGAAAAAACTGAAAAAATTTCAAAGTTTCTACAGTCTGTATATGGAAGTGAAATTTTTAATGAGAAAGTTGACAAATTAAGTAAAACTGAATTTAGAGATTTATGTGAAAATTTACAAAATGGTATAGCTATATCAACTCCTGTTTTTGATGGTGCAAAAGAAAAAGATGTAACACAAATGTTAGAACTAGCAAAGCTTCCTGGATCTGGTCAAACTTATCTTTGGGATGGAAGGACAGGTGAAAAATTTGATAGAGCAGTAACAGTAGGCATTATCTATATGTTAAAACTTCATCATTTGGTAGAAGATAAAATTCACGCAAGATCTACTGGTCCATACAGTTTAGTAACGCAACAACCATTAGGTGGAAAGGCTCAATTAGGTGGTCAAAGATTTGGTGAAATGGAAGTATGGGCACTTGAGGCATATGGAGCATCGTACACTTTACAAGAAATCTTAACTGTAAAATCAGATGATGTTGCAGGTAGAGTAAAAGTTTATGAAACTATCGTAAAAGGTGAGGAAAATTTTGAGTCTGGTATTCCTGAGTCGTTCAATGTTTTAGTCAAAGAAATTAAATCATTAGCTTTAAATGTGGAGCTCAACTAATCATGAAAAAAGAATTAACTGATCTATTTAAAAATACAGAAATTTCTGAAGCTCAAAACTTTAATAGCATTAAAATTTCTCTCGCAAGTCCAGAAAAAATAAAATCATGGACATACGGTGAAATTAAAAAACCAGAAACTATTAATTACAGAACATTTAGACCTGAAAAAGATGGTTTATTTTGTGCAAGAATTTTTGGTCCTATTAAAGATTATGAGTGTTTATGTGGAAAATATAAAAGAATGAAATTCAGAGGAATTATATGTGAAAAATGTGGAGTTGAAGTAACTAAATCAAATGTAAGAAGAGAAAGAATGGGTCATATAAATTTAGCCACACCTGTTGCACACATTTGGTTTTTGAAGTCACTTCCAAGCAGAATAGCTTTAGCAGTTGATATGAAATTGAAAGAGATTGAAAGGGTTCTATATTTTGAAAATTTTATAGTAATTGAACCTGGATTAACAGGCTTACAAAAAAACCAACTTCTTAATGAGGAAGAGCTAGCAAAATATCAAGATGAATTTGGTGAAGAAGCTTTTACCGCTGGAATAGGTGCTGAAGCTGTGTTGGAAATGCTCAAAAATTTAGATTTAGAGTTAGAGAGAAAAAAATTAGTTAGTTATATTAAGGAAACAAAATCTAAAGTAAATGAAGAAAGAGCAATTAAAAGATTAAAATTAATTGAATCATTTATTGAAACTGGTCAAAAACCTGAATGGATGATTATGACAGTTGTACCCGTTATACCCCCAGAATTAAGACCTTTAGTTCCTCTAGATGGTGGAAGATTTGCTACGTCAGACCTAAATGATTTGTATAGAAGAGTAATTAATCGAAATAATCGTCTTAAAAGATTAATGGATCTGAAAGCACCAGATATTATCGTTAGAAATGAAAAACGAATGCTCCAAGAGTCAGTGGATGCATTATTTGATAATGGTAGAAGAGGCAGAGTAATAACTGGAACTGGAAAAAGACCATTAAAATCATTAGCGGAAATGCTTAAGGGGAAACAAGGAAGATTTAGACAAAACTTATTAGGTAAACGAGTTGATTACTCAGGAAGATCAGTAATCGTTGTTGGTCCTGATCTAAAACTCCACGAATGTGGTCTACCAAAAAAGATGGCTCTTGAATTATTTAAACCTTTTTTATATGCAAGACTTAATAAATTAGGCTTAGCTTCAACAATTAAACAAGCAAAAAAATTAGTTGAAAAAGAAACTAACGCTGTTTGGGATGCGCTAGAACTAATAGTTAGAGAACATCCAGTATTACTTAATAGAGCACCTACTTTACATAGACTAGGAGTTCAAGCCTTCGAACCAAAATTAATTGAGGGTGATGCGATTGAGTTACATCCATTGACGTGTGCAGCATTTAATGCTGATTTTGATGGAGACCAAATGGCTGTTCATGTTCCTTTAAGTTTAGAGGCTCAATTGGAGGCTAGAATACTTATGCTTTCAACAAATAATATTCTATCACCTTCAAATGGAAAACCAATAATTGTTCCAAGTCAAGATATGATATTGGGTATTTATTATTTATCTCAAGAACCATATAATGATAAAGCCGCAGGTTATTTTACAGATGCAGATCAAATAGAATTTGCATTATCCTCAGGACAAATAAAAGTTCATAGTACAATCATTTCAAGATTTGAAACAATCGATGAAAATGGTAATAAAAAATATGAAAAATATACATCCACAGCAGGAAGATTTTTATTAGCAAATTTATTACCAAAAAACAAAGATATTAAATTTTCTTTAATAGATAGGTTATTACCTAAAAAAGTTGTATCAGAAGTAATTGATATTGTATTTAGATTTTGTGGACAAAAAACTACAGTCATTTTTTGTGATAAGTTAAAAGACTTGGGATTCAAGCATGCTTTCAAAGCAGGTATCTCTTTTGGTAAAGATGATCTTGTAATTCCAGAGAATAAAACACAATTAATTGATGATACAAAAAAATTAATAGCAGACTATGAAACTCAATATGCTGAAGGACTAATTACCAGAGGTGAAAAATACAACAAAGTAGTTGATGCATGGTCTAAATGTACTGATAGAGTTGCTGGTGAAATGATGAAAGGTATTTCAGCAACAGAAAAAACTTCTGAGGGTTTAAAAATTAATTCAGTATTTATGATGGCTGATAGTGGTGCACGTGGTTCTGCTGCTCAGATGAAACAATTAGCTGGTATGAGAGGTTTAATTGCAAAACCCTCAGGAGAGATTATTGAAAGCCCAATTATCTCTAATTTTAAGGAAGGATTAACCGCTCTGGAGTATTTTAACTCTACTCATGGAGCTAGAAAGGGCTTAGCAGATACAGCTTTAAAAACTGCAAGTTCTGGATACTTGACAAGAAGATTATGTGATGTTGCACAAGATTTAACAATAACAAAAGTAAAATGTGAAAAACCAGGCTTTATTGAATTATCAGAGATTTTAGAAGGAGGAAATGTTGTTGTTAGTTTATCAGAAAGAGCACTTGGAAGAGTCACTGCAGCTGATGTAAAAAATCCTATTACAGGTGAAGTTATAATCAAAAAATCCTCTATGATAGATGAAACCGCTTGTGACCAAATTGATGCTGCTGGAATTAAATCCCTAAAAGTATTTTCAGTTATGACGTGTGGTTCCAAAGAGGGGGTTTGTGCTACATGTTATGGAAGAGATTTATCTAGAGGAAAAATGGTTCATGTTGGTGAAGCTATTGGAATGATTTCAGCCCAATCTATTGGAGAACCAGGAACACAATTAACAATGAGAACATTTCACGTTGGAGGCACTGCATCCGTAAAACAAGACTCACAAATTATTACCAAGAACGAGGGAACGCTTAAGATTATAAACTCAAATATTTTAGAGGACTCAAAGAAAAATTTAATAGTAATGGGTAGAAATACTCAATTATCAATTGAGGATAATAATGGTGTGCAAGTTGCAATTTATAAAGTTGCATATGGTTCAAGATTATTTTTCAAAAATGGAGATAAAGTAAAGGCGAATACAAAAATTTGTGAATGGGATCCATATACAACTCCAGTAATAGCTGAGAAGAGTGGTATAGCAAGTTATGTTGATTTAATTGACAGTGTTTCAATACAGGAAACAATAGATGATGCAACAGGAATTTCATCTAAATCAGTAATCGATTGGAGATCTCAATCAAAAAGCACAGATTTAAAACCTAGAATTACTTTGAGAGATGATAAAGGTAATGTAATCAAAAAAGCAGATGATAATGAGGCTAGATATTATCTTGTCCCTGACTCAATCTTATCTGTCAAAGACGGTCAAAAAGTTTCAGCTGGAGATGTTATTGCAAGATTACCAAAAGAAACAACCAAAACAAAAGATATTACTGGGGGATTACCTCGAGTAGCTGAACTATTTGAGGCAAGAAAAGCAAAAGATAGTGCAATTATTGCTGAAAATGATGGTCAGGTTGTATTTGGTAAAGAGGTGAGAGGCAAACAAAGAGTATCAATTGTTCCTGAAGATGGTAAAGAGCCTTCAAATTATTTAATTCCAAAGGGTAAACACATTAACTTTAATCAAGGAGAAAAAATAAAAAAAGGAGAATATCTTTTAGACGGTCAACCATTACCACATGATATTTTGAGAATTATGGGAATTAAAGATTTGACTGAATATTTTGTAAATCAAGTACAAGAAGTTTATAGATTACAAGGTGTGATTATTAATGACAAACATATCGAAACCATTTTGAGACAAATGTTAAAGAAAATTGAAGTGAAAAACTCAGGAGACTCTTCTTATTTACCAGGTGAAATAATCGATAGAATTAAATTTGATAATAACAATGAAAAATTAAAAGCAGAAGGCAAAACACCAGCTATTGGTGAAAGGGTTTTGATGGGTATTACAAAAGCCTCATTACAAACAGAGTCATTTATATCAGCTGCATCTTTTCAGGAAACAACTAGGGTATTAACTGATGCAGCAATAAAAGGAAAAGTTGATCCATTAAATGGTCTTAAAGAAAATGTCATAGTTGGAAGATTAGTGCCTGCAGGAACAGGTAATATAAAGAGTAAATGGAACAAAAAAGCCCTAGAGGATGACAATAAATTTTTATCTGAACAAGAAAAAATAGAGTCTCCAGAAACCCCAGTAAATCAATAAAAATTTTATCAAGTATATTTAGTTTTAGTTTGACAAAGTCAAATTAATAAGTATTTTGGCGATGTTTTTGGTTGGAATGTAGTGTTAACTTAGACACTAAACGCTGCCATTAATAACCTGTCAGTTATTCTATTCAAAAACAACTAAATATTAAAAAATTATGCCGACTATTAATCAATTGCTAAAAAATAAAAGAATTAAACAAACTAAAAGGAATAAAGTGCCTGCATTACAGAAGCAACCTTTAAAAAGAGGAGTTTGTGTTAAAGTGTATACAACCACTCCAAAAAAACCTAATTCGGCTCTAAGAAAAGTTGCAAGAGTGAGACTTTCAAATGGATTTGAAGTTACAGCTTACATTCCTGGTGAAGGTCATAATTTACAAGAACACTCTGTTGTTTTAATTAGAGGTGGTCGAGTAAAGGATTTACCTGGAGTCCGTTATCATATTTTAAGAGGAAATCTAGACACTCAAGGCGTTGCTAATAGAAAAAAGAGAAGATCATTATACGGAACAAAAAAAGGAAAGTAACAAATGTCAAGAAAAAAAACACAACCAAAAAAAAATGTTACACCTGATCCAAAATTCAATTCAACTATTATTCCAAAACTAATAAACAACATAATGTATGACGGTAAAAGAGGAGTTGCAGCAAAAATAGTTTACGAAGCAATTGATAAGATTAAAACAAAAACAAAAGAAGAGCCCATCAATATTTTTAATGAAGCAATTAACAATATTAAACCTACTGTTGAAGTAAGGTCTAGAAGAGTTGGTGGTGCAACATATCAAGTGCCTGTAGAAGTTAAAAGTAAAAGAGCTCAAGCGTTAGCAATTAGATGGCTTGTTGATTCTGCAAGAAAAAGAAAAGATAAACATATGTCTGATAAAATTTTTAATGAGTTATATGATGCTTATGAAAAAAAAGGAGCAGCGGTTAAAAAAAGGGAAGATGTTCACAAAATGGCAGAATCAAATAAAGCGTTTGCTCATTTTAGGTGGTAATAGATATGGCCAGAACGCATACATTAGATAAATATAGAAATATTGGTATCATGGCTCACATTGATGCTGGTAAAACTACGACTACAGAAAGAATTCTTTATTACACAGGCAAAAGTCATAAGATAGGCGAGGTTCATGATGGTGCAGCAACAATGGATTGGATGGAACAGGAGCAGGAGAGAGGGATAACAATTACATCTGCTGCAACTACTTGTTTCTGGCAAGATCATAGGATTAATATCATTGATACCCCAGGTCACGTAGATTTTACAATCGAGGTTGAAAGATCTTTAAAAGTTTTGGATGGAGCTGTAGCTGTTTTTGATGGTGTAGCAGGTGTTGAACCTCAGTCTGAAACAGTATGGAGACAAGCGGATAAATATAAGGTCCCAAGAATTTGTTTTGTAAATAAATTAGATAGAACAGGAGCAGATTTCTTTAGATGTGTTGAAATGATTAAAGATAGATTGGGTGCAAAACCATTAGTAATTCAAGTGCCTATAGGTATTGAGTCATCTTTATCAGGAGTTATAGATCTTGTAAAAATGAAAGCTCAAGTATGGAAAAATGAAGCCCTAGGTGCTGAATGGGAATATAAAGATATTCCAGACGATTTAAAAGAAATTTCTCAAAAATATAGAACTGAGTTAGTTGAGTTGGCTGTGGAACAAGATGAAAAATTAATGGAGTCATATTTAAATGGTGATGAATTAAGTGAAGAAGACTTAATTAAATGTATAAGAAAAGGAACTTTAAATTTTGATTTTGTTCCAGTTTTAACTGGCTCAGCTTTTAAGAACAAAGGCGTTCAACCATTACTTGATGCAGTTGTTAACTATCTTCCAAGTCCTGTTGATATTGGTTCAATTAAAGGATCTAAAGTAGGCTCAGATGAAGAAATAGAGATGAAATTTGACGATAAAGCGCCTTTTTCAGCCTTAGCATTCAAAGTTGCAAATGATCCATTTGTAGGATCCTTAACTTTTATTAGAATTTATTCAGGTACAATAAAATCTGGAACTGGAATTTATAATTCATCAAAAGAAAAAGAGGAAAGAGTTGGAAGAATGCTTTTGATGCATGCCAATTCTAGAGAAGACATAAAAGAAGCTAATGCAGGTGATATTGTAGCTTTAGCTGGCTTAAAAAATACTATAACCGGCCATACTTTATGTGATGAAGAAAGTGCTGTTTTGCTTGAGCCAATGGAATTCCCTGACCCAGTAATTGAAATCGCTGTTGAGCCAAAAACAAAAGGTGACCAAGAAAAAATGGGTGAAGCTTTAGCTAGACTAGCAAAAGAAGACCCATCTTTTAGAGTTTCATCCGATGAAGAGTCTGGTCAAACAATTATAAAAGGTATGGGTGAGCTACATTTAGATATCATTGTTGATAGAATGAAAAGAGAGTTTAAAGTTGAAGCAAACGTTGGAGCCCCACAGGTAGCATATAGAGAAACAATTGAAAAATCAGCTGAATTTGAATACATACATAAAAAACAAAGTGGTGGTGCAGGTCAATTTGCTAAAGTTAAATTATTTGTAGAACCGCAAGAACCAGGCAAAGGTAGAGATGTTGAAAGTGCCATTAAAGGGGGAGCTATACCAAAAGAATTTATTCCTGGTGTTGAAAAAGGAATTGAAACGGTCTCAGATAGTGGAATTTTAGCAGGTTTTCCACTAATTGATTATAAGGTGACCATAGTCGATGGACTACATCATGATGTGGACTCTAGTGTTTTAGCATTTGAATTAGCAAGTAGAGCTTGTTTTAAAGAGGCATGTACTCAAGGTGGTTTAAAACTTTTAGAGCCAATAATGAGAGTTGAAGTTGTTACTCCAGAAGATTACATGGGGGATGTAATTGGTGATTTAAATAGTAGACGAGGCCAGATAAGCACACAGGAGCAAAGAGGTAATGCGACAGTCATTACTGCGATGGTGCCGCTCGCAAACATGTTTGGTTATATAAATAATTTAAGGTCAATGTCACAAGGAAGAGCTCAATATTCAATGTTCTTTGATCATTATTCTAAAGTCCCTCAGAATGTTCAGGATGAAGTAACCAAAAAGGTAGCTGGATAATATGGAAAAACAAAATATTAGAATTAAACTAAGGGCTTATGATAATAAGATTCTTGATGCTTCAACAGAAGAAATTGTTAATACAGTAAAAAGAACAGGAGCAACAATAAAGGGTCCAATACCTTTACCGACTAAGATAGAAAGATATACAGTTTTAAGATCTCCTCATATAGATAAAAAAAGTAGAGAACAATTTGAGTCAAGAACTCACAAAAGATTAATTGATATTGTAGAACCAACACCACAAACAGTTGAGGCTTTGATGAAGTTAGATTTAGCCTCAGGAGTTGATGTAGAAATAAAAATTTAGATATGAATGATATAGCTTTAATTGGAAAAAAAATTGGAATGACTAGGGAGTTCTATAAGACTGGACAACTTATTCCAGTAACTGTGTTAAAAATGGAAAAAGCTAGAGTTATACATGTAATCGACAAAGATAAGAGAGGATACCAGGCTGTTCAACTAGGTTTTGGAAAAATTAAGAATTCTAAACTTACTAAGGCTATGAAGGGATATTTTGCAAAAAAAAATACTGAAGCGAAAAAAACACTTAAAGAATTTAGGGTAGAAAATATTGACAATTTCAAAGAAGGCAACGAATTTGGAATAGAAATTTTTAAAGACATAAAATTTGTAGATACTAGATCAAAAACTATTGGTAAAGGCTTTGCAGGAGCCATGAAAAGACATAATTTTGGTGGGCTTAGAGCTACGCACGGAGTATCTATTTCACACAGATCACACGGGTCAACAGGTCAAAGACAAGATCCTGGTAAGGTTTTTAAAGGAAAAAAAATGGCTGGTCACATGGGTGACAAATTAAGAACTATGCAAAATATTGAAATTATCAAAGCAGATTTAGAGAATGAGTTACTTTATCTTAAAGGTTCAATACCGGGTTCAAAAAATACTGAGGTTATGGTTAAGAAATCTGTGAAAAATATTAATAAATTGACAATTAAAGAAAAAATAAAAATAGCTGAAGAGGCAAAAAAAACTCCTGAAAAGAAGAAAAAATAATGAAACTAGATAAATTAAATTTAGATGGAAAAAAAGGGTCTATTGAAGTTTTGGACAAAATATTTTCGGCTAAGATAAATAAAAAACTTGTAAATAATGTATTATATAAAACCAATGCAAATTACAAAGGTAGACATGCTAAAACTAAACAACAAAATGAAGTTTCAGGACCAACATCAAAAATATATGCGCAAAAAGGAACCGGCGGCGCAAGACATGCAAGTAGAAAGGCTCCAATATTTGTAGGTGGAGGTATTGCGCACGGGCCAAAAGGAGAGTTAGCATATAAAAAAAGAAAACTTAACAAAAGTGAAAAAAAATTAAGTGTAGCATCATTAATAACAGAAAAAAAAGAAAATAGTAATTTACTTGTATTCAGTGATTTTATCACAGAGATCAAAAAAACAAAAAAAATGTTTTCAATTATAAAAAAATTTGAAATTACAAATTCATTAATTATTCTTGATAAAAATTCTAAAGAGAAAATTGAAAAATCAGTTAGAAATATCCCAAATATAAAAGTTACTGATGTAAATCATTTTAGCGCTTACGATATAGTAAAATTTAAAAAAGTAGTATTTACAGAAAGCTCTATTAAAGAATTAGAGAAGAGGTACCAATAATGGGCAAATTTCATTTATATGACAAAATTTTATCTCCACTAGTAACTGAAAAAACAACTAATTTATCAGAACTAAACAAAATAGTTTTTAAAGTTCCAGCAAGTTCAAGTAAAAAGAATTTAAAAACAAACATAGAAAAAATTTTTAAGGTAAATGTAACAAAGATAAACATTATAAATAAACGAAACAGAGTTAAATTAACTAGAGGTAAAAAAGTAAAAGTTTCTGGATTTAAAAAAGCAATTATAACATTAAAAAAAGGTCAAAGTATTGATCTAACTACTGGAGTTTAATTAAATGGCGTTAAAAACATTTAAACCATATACTAAATCTACAAGAGGGACAATCTTAGTTGATAGAACTGGTTTGTGGAAAGGTAAACCGTTTAAATCTTTGGTTTCACCTAAAAATTCCTCTAAAGGAAGAAACAATAATGGTCATATAACCTCTATTAATAGAGCTGGTGGTCATAAAAAAATGTACAGACATGTTGATTTTTATAGAAAAAAATTTGATATGCCTGCTTCAGTAGAGAGAATTGAATATGATCCAAACAGATCTTGTTACATAATGTTAGTAAAATTCGAGGATAATACTTTTGCATATTATTTAGCGCCTCAAAAAATTAAGATTGGTGACGTTATAGAAAATGGATCCAAGAAAGAAATTAAAATAGGCAACTGTATGCCACTCCAAGATATTCCTGTAGGTATAGACATACACAACGTCGAAATTCAACCAGGTGCTGGCGGTAAATTGGCTAGATCAGCTGGCACATCAGTCACTATTAGTGGCTTAGATGGAAATTATAGCTTAATAAAACTTTCTTCAGGGGAAGTTAGAAAAATAGATTCAAGATCATTAGCTACTATTGGGGTACTAAGTAATCCTGACCAAAAAAATATCAAAATTGGAAAAGCTGGAAGATCAAGATGGTTAGGCAGAAGACCACATACTAGAGGGGTAGTAAAAAACCCTGTAGATCATCCTCATGGTGGTGGAGAAGGAAAAACTGCAGGAGGAAGACATCCTGTATCACCGACGGGTCAATCAGCTAAAGGTTTAAAAACTAGAGATAACAAACGAACTGATAAATTTATAGTTCGAAGAAGAAAGAAAAGAAAGGATTAGTAAATGGCTAGAGCAGTATGGAAAGGACCATTTGTTGAAGAAAGCTTAATGAAAAAAGTTGATAAATACAAAACTGATCCAAAAAAAATTCCAATAAAAACGTGGTCAAGAAAATCTACAATAATTCCAGATTTTGTTGGTGTAAGTTTTTTGATTTATAATGGAAAAAAGTTTATTCCAATTACAATTTCTGAAGATATGGTTGGCCATAAAATGGGTGAGTTTGCACCAACAAGATCATTTTTTGGTCATACACCAGCTGATAAAAAAGCAAAACCTACTGAGGAAACAAATAAAAAATAAATTATGAGTAAAAAAAAGAAAACAATTACTGGAAAAGATAAATTAGTTAAGTCTATTAATAATAATATTAGATCTAGTGTAAGAAAACTTAATCCAATTTTAAGAGGCATTGTTGGAAAAAAAGTAGATGTTGCCATAAGAGATCTACAATTTTCTGAAAAAAGAATTACTAGAGATATTAGAAAAACAATAAGTTCAGCAATAGCTAATGCAGAAAATAATTTTCAATATGACATAGATAATTTAATAGTCAAAGAAGCTTATTGTGGAAAAAAAATTATAATGAAAAGATTTAGACCAAGAGCAAAAGGTAGAGCTGCGCCAATTTTAAAACCTTATTCTAGTGTTACAATAATTTTATCAGAAAATAGAAAGATGGAGAGTCATGGGTCAAAAAGTTAATCCAGTTGGTTTTAGATTAGGAGTGAATCGAGGTTGGGATTCAGTATGGTATGCTAAGAAAAAAGATTTTGGAAATTATTTAATTGAAGATTTTAAAATCAGAGAATATATCAAAAAAAATGTAATCAATTCTGGAGTATCAAAAGTAATGATCGAACGAACATCAAATAAATGCTATGTCACTATATATACATCTAGACCAGGCTTTGTAATTGGTAAAAAGGGAAGTGATATTGATAAGATTAAAAATAATTTATCAAAATTTACAAAAAATGATGTTACTTTGAATATAAAGGAAGTAAAAAAACCTGAGACTAATGCTTACTTAGTTGCAGAAAATATTGCTCAACAATTGGTAAAAAGAATTTCTTACAGAAGAGCAATGAAAAGAGCAATGCAGTCCTGTATCAGATTAGGTGCAAAAGGAATAAAGGTTTCTTGTAGTGGTAGATTAGGTGGAAATGAAATTGCAAGAACAGAATGGTTAAGAGATGGAAGTATCCCTTCTCACACATTGCGAGCTGATATTGATTACGCTGAAGCTGAAGCATTAACTACTTATGGAATTATAGGTATTAAAGTCTGGATTTATAAAGGTGAAGTTTTTGCTAAAGAATTTAGCCAAGAAACTAATAAAACAACTAATAAAGAGGCTAAAGAGTAAAATGTTACAACCAGTTAGAACAAAATGGAGAAAAGCTCACAAGGGTAGAATACATGGTAATGCCTCAAGAGCAAATTTTATTAATTATGGGGCTTACGCATTAAAAGCAATGTCGCCAGAAAGAGTAACTGGAAAACAAATCGAGGCTGCAAGAGTTGCTTTAACAAGACATATGAAAAGACAAGGTAGAGTTTGGACAAGAGTTTTTCCAAATATTCCAGTTTCAAAAAAACCTATTGAAGTTCGTATGGGTAAAGGTAAAGGTTCACCAGAATATTACGCTTGTAGAGTTAAACCTGGTAGAATTTTATTTGAAGTTGATGGTGTTTCTGAACAAATTGCCAAAGAGGCTTTATATAAAGCATCGGCTAAATTACCTATTAAAACAAAAACAATTAAGAGATTTGCGTAATGAAAAAACAAGAAATAAAAAAATTATCTAAGGATGAAATACTTAAAAATATTGATAAATTTAAAAAAGATTTATTTAATTTTAGGTTTCAAAAAATAAATTCACAGATAACAAACCCCGCAAAAATTAGTGAAACAAAAAAAACAATAGCTAGATTAAAAACTATTTTAAAGGAAAAAATTAATGCCTAAAAAAATTTTAACAGGAATTGTTGTTAGTGATAAACCTAATAAAACAATAACAGTAATGGTTGAAAGAAAATTCTCACACCCATTATTAAAAAAAGTAATTAAGGTTAGAAAAAAATATAATGCTCATGATGAAAATAATAAATATAAAAATGGTGATAAAGTTTCTATAATTGAAAGTAAACCATTTTCAAAAAATAAGAAATTTCAAGTTATGGAGAACACTAAATAATGATACAGGTTCAAACAGAATTACTTGTTGCTGATAATACTGGAGCTAAAAGAATAGAATGCATAAAAGTATTAGGAGGCTCAAAAAGACGCTATGCTAGTATTGGAGATACTATTGTGATTGCTGTAAAAGAAGCAATTCCTAAAGGTAAGGTAAAAAAAGGATCTGTTCATAAAGCAGTTGTAGTAAGAGTCAAAAAAGGAATTCATAGAGATGACGGTTCAAAAGTAAAATTTGATAATAATGCAGCTGTTCTAGTTGATGATAAGGGTGAGCCTGTGGGCACAAGAATTTTTGGTCCAGTAACTAGAGAATTAAGAAACAGAGGTCAAATGAAAATTATATCATTAGCACCGGAGGTACTTTAATGATCAAAAAGGGTTTAAAAGTTAAAGTGTTAGCAGGTAAAGATAAAAAAAAGGAAGGTGAAGTTATAGAAATTGATAGAGCTGGTAATAGGGCCAAAATTAAAGAAATTAATATGGTTAAGAAACATGTGAAAACTACGAAAGAAAAAAAAGGTGGAATAATTTCAAAAGAAAATTTCATCCATTTATCTAATTTAAGATTAGTTGATGATAAAAAAAAAGAAAAAAAAGTTGAGGCTAAAAAATGATGACACCAAGGCTTAAAGAATTATTTTTAAAAGAAATTCAACCAGCTTTAAAAGATCAATTTGGTTTTAAGAATTTATACATGAGTCCAAAAATTGAGAAGATAGTGTTAAATATGGGATTAGGGTTAGATGGAAACGATGCAAAAATTTTAAAATCTTGCGAAGAGGATATGGCTAAAATAACAGGTCAAAAACCTGTTGTAACTAAATTCAAAAAGTCTGTTGCAAATTTTAAAACTAGAAAAGGAACAAATGCCGGCCTAAAAGTAACTTTGCGAAAAAATAAAATGTACGAATTTTTAGATAGATTAGTAAACATTGCCCTACCAAGAATAAAAGACTTTAGAGGATTATCTCCGAATGGTTTTGATAAATTTGGTAATTATACTTTTGGAATTAAAGAACATATCATCTTTCCGGAAGTTAGTTTCGATAGGGCTGATAAAGTCAGAGGTCTGGATATAATAATAGCAATTTCAACAAAAAATAAAGATCATAGTTTTGCGTTATTAGAAAAACTTAACTTTCCATTTATTAAGAAAGGAGAAAATTAACAATGGCTAAATTAAGCTCAATTAATAAAAATAATAGAAGAATAAAACTTTCAGATAAATTTTTTGATAAAAGAAAAAAATTAAAAAAGATTGTTATGAATAAAAAACTTTCCTTAGAGGAAAGATTTAAAGCTCAACAAAAGTTATCAAAATTACCTAGAAATTCAGCAAAGAGTAGAGTTATGAATAGATGCCAAATTACAGGAAGACCTCATGGGGTTTATAGAAAATTAAAGATATCTAGAATTGCATTAAGACAGCTAGGCTTGCAAGGAAAGATACCAGGTTTAATTAAATCAAGCTGGTAGAAAGGAATATATGAGTTTAAGTGATCCAATTGGAGATATGATAGCAAGAATTAAAAATGCTCAATCAAGAAATCATAAAAAAGTAGAGTTACCGTCTTCAAATTTTAAAAATAAAATTGCGAATATACTGAAAAATGAAGGATTCATAAAAGATGTTAAAGTTGAGGGAGATGAAAAAAAACCTATTTTATCTTTAGAATTAAAATATCATTCTGGGAATCCAGTTATTAGTAATTTTGAAAGAGTTTCAAAACCAGGTAGAAGGATTTTCTCAAGTGCAGATAGCTTGCCAAAAATTAATAATGGTTTAGGGATTGCAATTGTGTCAACTCCAAAAGGTGTAATGACAGATATGGATGCAAGAAAGCAAAAAATAGGTGGAGAAATAATTTGTAAGGTATTTTAATCATGTCTAAAATTGGAAAAATAAACATTGCTATTCCAGAAAAAGTTAAAGTAGCTTTAGCTGGAAATATTTTGAATATTGAAGGTCCACTTGGAAAAAAATCTTTAGGTATTGATTTAGAAAATTTTAATTTAGAGATTAAAGATGGAAAAGAAATATCAATCAAACCAAAAAAAATTGATCAAAATACCAAACGCCTTTGGGGGATGAACAGAAGTTTGATAAATAATGCTGTTTTAGGATCAAGCGTAGGTTACGAAAAAATCTTAGAGTTAGTTGGAGTTGGATATAGAGCTGCTTTAAAAGGTAATCAATTAAATCTACAATTAGGTTATAGCCATGATATTAATTTTGATATTCCTGAAGGTATAAAAATTTCGGTAGAAAAACAAACGACTTTGAAAATATCCGGTTCAGACAAACAATTAGTTGGCGTTGTTGCATCGAAAATCAAAACTCTACGAAAAATTGAACCCTATAAAGGAAAAGGAATTAGAGAAAAAGGTCAATATGTACTTAAAAAAGAGGGAAAGAAAAAATAATGAAATTATCAACAAGTATTAGAAAACGTTTTAGAGTTAGCAACAAAGTTAAAAAATCTGCTCCCAAGGAAAGATTTAGACTCTGTATATCTAGATCTGCAAAGAATATATCAGCTCAAATAATTGATGACTCTAAAAATATGACCTTATTATCTGCATCATCAGTAGAAAAAGATGTAAAATCAGGTGCAAAAGTTAATAAAACTGAACTATCTAAAATAGTTGCTGAAAAATTAGCCAAAAAAGCACAAGAAAAAAATATAACTAAAATATTTTTTGATCGTGGTATTTATAAGTATCATGGTCGTGTAAAGATTTTTGCTGAAACTTTGCGTAAAAATGGAATGGATTTTTAATAATGGATAATAAAGATAAAAAAACCGACGATATTTTGGAAAAATTAGTTCACATAAACAGGATAACTAAAGTTGTTAAAGGTGGTAGAAGATTTGGATTTTCCGCACTAGTTGTTGTTGGAAATCAAGCTGGAAGAATTGGTATTGCTCACGCTAAAGCAAAACAAGTTCCAGATGCAATTAAAAAAGCTAATGAAATGGCGAGAAGAAAATTAATACATATACCATTAAGAGAAGGTAGGACTATCCACCACGATGTTAAAGCTAAAGATGGATCAGGCAAAATAGTTTTAAGAGCAGCAAATAAAGGAACAGGAATTATAGCCGGTGGTCCTGTGAGAGCTGTATGCGAGGTACTAGGTGTAAAAGATATTGTTGCTAAATCTATGGGTACTTCTAATGCACATAATGTGATAAGAGCTACGATTAAAGCTTTAAAAAAACAAAATTCACCTAAACAAATATCAACAATAAGAAATAAAAAAATTTCAGAAATAATTGAAAAAAGAGGCTAATGACTACATTTTTAAATAATCGAGAAAAAATGAATAAATCTAAAATTAGAGTAGGGAGAGGAATTGGATCTGGGAAAGGTAAAACTTCAGGAAGAGGTGTTAAGGGTCAAAAATCAAGATCAGGTGTAGCAATTAAAAGTTTTGAAGGTGGACAGATGCCTTTATATAGAAGATTACCAAAAAGAGGATTTAATCCTATATCTACGAAACAAGTTGCAACATTAAATCTTGATAAAATACAATCTTTTATAGATAAAAAGAAAATTAACTTAAATGATACTTTAAATTCCGACTTACTAAAAAAACTGAAGATAATAAATAAAAATTCTACTAAATTGAAAATTTTAGGCACAGGTGAAATTAAAAGCAAAGTTAATATTCAAGCAAACTTAGCCTCAAAATCTGCTGTTGAGAAATTAGAAAAAATTGGTGGTTCAATTCAACTAAAAAAATAGATCGTAGTAATATGAGTGCCTCTTCCACTTCAAATGATTTACGAAATAGAATATTATTTACTATAGGTATTTTAGCTGTCTATAGATTTGGAACATTCGTTCCTTTACCAGGAATAGACCCAGAACAGTTAAAAACTTTGATGGATAGTAATCAAAAAGGGTTATTAGGAATGTTTAATGTATTTGCAGGAGGAGCAGTTAGCAGAATGGCAATTTTTGCATTAGGTATAATGCCATATATATCTTCAGCCATTGTAGTTCAACTTTTAACAGGTGTTTCTGATTATTTTAAAAATCTAAAATCACAAGGTGAAACAGGTAGAGCTAAAATTACACAGATAACAAGATACGGTACAGTTTTATTAGCCACTGTTCAAGGATATGGCTTAGCAGTTGGATTAGAGTCATCTGCAAATCTAGTTATTAATCCTGGTATGTTTTTTAAAATTTCAACTGTAACAACAATAGTAGCAGGCACTATCTTTTTGATGTGGCTAGGAGAACAAATAACACAAAGAGGTATAGGAAATGGAATATCTTTGATAATTTTTGCAGGTATAGTTGCTGAAATACCTAGAGCTTTAGTTACAACTTTTGAACTTGGTAGAACTGGTGCTGTATCGACCTTGATGATTTTAGCTTTATTCATTTTATTAATACTAACTATATTATTTGTTGTTTTTATGGAACGAGCTTTAAGAAAAATTTTAATAAATTATCCGAAAAGACAAATGGGTAATAAAATGTATGGTGGTGAGTCATCTCATCTTCCTTTGAAAATTAATCAGGCAGGTGTCATACCTGCTATTTTTGCTTCTGCATTATTATTATTACCAGTAACTTTTTCTAACTTTAATTTCTCAGATAATGAAACATTTTTAAATTTAAGTTCTTTTTTTACTCAAGGACAGCCTCTTTATATGTTGTTATATGCCTCAGGAATAATATTTTTTACATTTTTTTATACTTCAATTACATTTAATCCCACTGAGACCGCAGACAATTTGAGAAAATATGGTGGTTTTATTCCTGGTATTCGACCTGGTGAAAGCACAGCTATTTATATAGATACGATTCTAACAAGGTTAACAACTATTGGAGCATTATATTTAACGTTAGTTTGTTTAATGCCAGAATTTTTAATAGCAAATTATCCAATTCCTTTTTATTTAGGTGGCGCATCAATTTTAATCGTGGTTGTAGTTGCAATAGATACGGTTACTCAAATTCAAACAAGACTGATGAGCGCTCAATATGAGCAATTAATTAAGAAAACAAAATTTGGAAGATAGTTTTAGTGAATATTATTCTATTTGGTCCTCCTGGTGCTGGTAAAGGTACACAGGCAAAAAATATAGTAAAAAAAATTAATGGTTTTCAGATATCTACAGGAGATATTTTAAGAGATGAAATAAAAAAAGATACTGAAATTGGAAAAAGAATTATTAATGATATGAATGATGGAAAATTTGTAAGTGATCACATTGTTAACGAATTGATCAAAAATTATATATTTGATCCATTAAAAAAAGGTAACATAATTTTTGACGGGTACCCTAGGACATTAAGTCAGGCTAAAAGTTTAGATTTATTATTAGATGAGTCAAATCAAAAAATAGATCTTATTTTTTTCCTAAATGTTAATAAAGATGTGATTATTGAAAGAATTAAAAAAAGAAAAATTTTAGAAAACAGATCAGATGATAATTTAGATACAATTCTTAAAAGATATGAAACATACATGGAAACAACCAAACCTGTCCTAGATTTCTATTCAAAAAACTCTAATTTTAAAGAAATAGACGGAAGCTTGGAAATTGATCAAATAACTAGTAAAATAGACACTTTTCTAAATGTATAAGACATTGACTTTGAAAGATCTTCTTATATAAAAGGCTCAAATTATCACGAAATTTATGGCTCGTATTGCAGGTATTAATATCCCACAGAATAAGCTTGTTCACATAGGCTTGACTTATATATATGGTATAGGAGATAAATTTTCACAACAAATTTGTTCATCTTTGGATATACCAAGAGAAAAAAGAGTAAATCAATTAACTGATGAAGAAATTTTGAAAATAAGAGAATATATTGATCAAAACTTTAAAGTTGAAGGTGATTTAAGAAGAGATTATTCACTTAGTATAAAAAGATTAATTGATCTAGCTTGTTATAGAGGCTCACGACATAGAAAAAAATTACCAGTAAGAGGACAAAGAACTAGATGTAATGCCAGAACAAGAAAAGGTAAAGCTATAGCAATTGCTGGTAAAAAATTAACACCTACAAAGAAATAATAATGGTTAAAACAGATAAAGCTGAAAATAAGGATCAAAAAATAGAAAAATCAAATAAAAAAGTTATTAAAAGTAGTTATTCAAAAAAGAAAAAAATAAAGAAAAATATTCTTAATGGAATAGCTTACGTTCAATCTACTTTTAATAATACAATAATTTCAATTGCAGATACAAACGGAAACGTAATTTCATGGGCTTCTGCTGGTCAAAAAGGATTTAAGGGTTCTAGAAAATCGACTCCTTATGCAGCTCAAATAGCGGCCGATGCTGCAGCCTCTAAAGCTTTAGATTTTGGAATGAAAACTTTATCTGTTGAGGTAAAAGGTCCAGGATCTGGTAGAGAAACAGCACTGCGAGCATTACAAGCAAGAGGATTTAAGATTTTATCAATAAAAGATACTACACCAATGCCCCATAATGGTACAAGGCCACCAAAAAAAAGGAGAGTTTAATGGAAACTGAAAATGTGAATGTAAAAAATTGGAAATCATTAATTAAACCAGCAAAACTTGACGTAAAAATTAGTGATGATCTTACTCATGCAAAAATTATAGCTGAACCATTAGAAAAAGGTTATGGTTTAACTTTAGGTAATTCTTTAAGAAGAATTTTACTATCTTCAATTAGAGGTGCAGCTGTAACGTCAATTCAAATTGATGGAGTTTTGCATGAATTTACATCAATTAAAGGTGTGAGAGAAGATGTTACTGATATTGTGCTTAATGTAAAATCTTTAGCATTAAAATGTTCTGCGGAAGGAACAAAGAAATTAGTATTAGACGCAAAAGGGCCTGGAGAAATTAAAGCTTCTGATATTACACCAGTGACAGATGTGGAAATATTAAATCCTGACTTAGTAATTTGTAATCTGGATGAAAATACTAATTTTCATATGGAAATGAATGTAAATACTGGCAAAGGTTATGTTCCAGCTGAATTAAATAAACCTGAGGAACCACCATTAGGTCTAATTGCGATAGACTCATTATACAGCCCAGTTAAAAAAGTTTCTTACTCTGTAAGTACTGCAAGAGAGGGAAAAGCTTTAGATTACGATAAATTAATAATGGAAGTTGAAACAAACGGCTCTATTTCAGCAGAGGATGCTGTTGCTTACTCTGCAAGAATTTTTCAAGATCAATTAAAGATGTTTATCAACTTTGATGAACCTGTTGAAACTCCAGTCAAAGAAGTTTCAACTGAACCAGAATTTAATAAAAATTTATTAAGAAAAGTTGATGAACTAGAATTATCTGTAAGATCAATGAATTGCCTAAAAAATGATAATATAATTTATATTGGTGATCTTGTTCAAAAATCTGAGGGAGAAATGTTAAGGACTCCAAATTTTGGAAGAAAATCCCTTAATGAGATTAAAGAGGTTTTAACAGGTATGTCTTTATACCTAGGAATGGAAATTCCAAATTGGCCTCCTGAAAATATAGCAGAAATGTCTAAAAAATTGGAGGAAGCTATCTAATGAGACATGGGTTTGCAAACAAAAAACTAAACAGAACTTCAGAGCATAGGAAAGCTTTATTAAAGAATATGCTTAATTCATTAGTAAAGTACGAACAAATAAAAACAACTTTACCTAAAGCAAAATTTTTAAAACCGCAAGCTGATAAACTTATAACATTAGGTAAAAAAAACACATTACATAATACAAAAATGTTAGTTTCACAATTACAAGATATAAAGTCAGCTAATAAAGTAAAAAAAACTTTGTCTAAAAGATATGAAAAAAGATCAGGTGGTTATACTAGAATAATAAAAGCTGGATTTAGATACGGTGATAACGCACCAATGGCTATAATTGAATTTGTAGATAGAGATGTTGCAGCAAAAAGAGTCGATAAAAAGAAAAAAGACGTTGCTAAAGAAGATAATAAAAAAGAAGAGAAAAAAGCAGTTACAGCTTAAATTGTAAATTAATTGCAATGATTAAAAGTTATATCGTTGACTCAACGTATGATAAAATGCGTTTAGATAGATGGTTAAGAAATAAAATTGGCAATATACCTCAAAGTTTAATTGAAAAATCTTTAAGATCAGGGAAGATCAAAATCAACAAAAAGAAGGTTAAAAGTTCATTCAAAGTTAAAACGAATGATAAAATTGATATTTTTAATCTTAATTTTAAAGAAAAACTCACTCAAGAAAAGAAAAAATTTAATCCATCAACTGAAATAATTAAATCAAATGAGGATTTGATTATTGATAATAATGAAAATTTTATAGTTCTAAATAAAAGTGCTGGTATTTCAGTTCAAGGAGGTACAAAATCAAAAAAAAATTTAATTGATATATTTGCTAAAAGTAAAATTTTTCAAAGTTCTAAACCTTTCTCAGTTCATAGATTGGATAAAGATACTTCTGGAGTTTTCATAATGGCAAAAAATAGAGAAACAGCACAATTATTAACTTCTTTATTTAGATTAAGAAAAGTTCACAAAACTTATTTGGCAATATGTAATGGAGAACTAGAAAAAAATTCTGGTGAATGGATAGATGAGTTAATAAGATATGATAATGGTAAAAAAATTATTGAAAAAGCAAAAACAATTTTTAAAGTTTTAGATAAAAATTCT
>MDTE01160336.1_pt1 | contig 25008 bp, 23 predicted proteins | sample 811231 | NCBI WGS metagenome assembly MDTE01 (sample SAMN05326651, study PRJNA326480) | marine metagenome | isolation source: seawater | place: Indian Ocean: Red Sea | collected 2010 | reverse complement strand
TTTTGCCACTCTCGTCAATTATAAAAGTCGACCTATCAACTCCCATATATTTCCTTCCATATAAACTTTTCTCTTTGATAACATCAAAACTCTTACAAAGCTTTTCTTCAGTATCAGATATTAGCGGGAATTTAAATTTGTGTTTATCAATAAACTTCTCATGTAAAGATATCTTATCTCTCGATACACCAACAACATTTGCTCTCAATTTTTTAATTTTACTGAGGTTATCATTAAACTCAATACTCTCTGTAGTACAGCCAGGAGTAAGATCTTTTGGATAAAAATATAAAATTAATTTTTTATCTAAAAAATCATATAGTTTATTTTTTTTAATGTCAGTGCATTCTATAGTCATATCTTTAGCTTTTGTGTTGACTTTTCCGTTAGCCATAGTGTCTCCTAAGTTATCTTCCGCGCATTATCTATTAACATTATCGGTATACCATTCTTAATAGGGTATGCTAATTTTGACTCCTCGCATATGAGTTCATTCGTTACTTCATCCAACACTAGTTTACCACCTGATTTAGGGCATACAAGAATGTCTAATAGATCTTTGTTCATACAATAAAAATATATTTCATATTAAGTAAATTTCAAGTGAAATAAGAGTTTTAATATGCAATAATAATTTCCATGAAATTTTACATGTCATTTTTTCTCTTAACTTTTAGTATATCTTCTTGGTCATTCATGAGTGGTATTGATCCAAGTCGTGATACACAAGGAGAAATAGACATAATCGGCGCTACTATTCCTCTAGCTCCACCCAACGCGTCTGTTAATGCTGGATATGTTAAATTCACTAACACATCTGATAAAGATGTGGAGTTCCACAGTTTTACGAGTCCAGTTTATGACAGTGTTGAGATGCATGTTATGGAATACAAATCAGGTACAGCTAAGATGAAACAAGCACAGAAAATATTGGTACCTGCTAACGCGAGCGTAGAACTCAAGCCTGGTGGAACTCACCTGATGCTAATTGGACCTAGAAGAGACGTCAAGGCTGGAGAACAAATTCTCATGATTGCTCAAGATAGTCTAGAGAGAAGATTCATGCTTAAGTTCACTGTTGTTGATTTCAGAGAGACAAACGCCCACAGCAGCTCTAATCATGAGCACCATAGTCATTAGACCATAGACTTGTTTTTTTTATATTCATCCATACATTGTGGATATGGATATTAATAACATAAATTTTACAGATAAAGTGAAAGAGATATTTACTATATCGGATCACACGGCAAAGCAGAAAAAAAATCAATATATTGATAATGCACATGTGATTTTATCTATTTTAGATACTAAATGCTTAGGCAATCAATTATTAGAGTCAGCGAAAATTGACACTGATAGATTGAGAAAATTTTGTAATGATACTATAAGCGCTTTACCTGTTATTGCAACCCAAACTAGTAAGGTTGAAATAACTACAGATCTTTTGGGAGTTATAAAAAAGGCACAGACAGAAGCCAGTCAACTAGGTGATACTTATATAGCTTCAGATCTTATAGTTTTTTATATTCTCTCAGATAATAAATTCAAGAAATTTACCGAAACAACAGGCGCTAGTTTAGATACGCTAAATACTATAATCCATAAGCACAGGGAGAATGATAAGATTAATAGCTCTTCATCTGAGGATAAACAACAATTACTCTCAGAGTACTTGATTAACATCACTGAGCAAGCAGAAAAAGGAAAACTTGACCCTGTCATTGGGAGAGACACAGAAATAAGAAGAACTATTCAAGTCTTGCAAAGAAGAACAAAGAACAATCCCGTCCTCATTGGTGAGCCAGGTGTAGGAAAAACAGCAATCATTGAGGGGCTTGCACAACGCATTGTAAATAATGAAGTTCCATCAGGACTGAAAGATAAAACAATCATGCAACTTGATTTGGCTGCACTTTTAGCAGGTTCCAAATTTAGAGGCGATTTTGAGGAAAGATTAAAATCAGTTATCAAGGAAGTTGAAAAAAATAACGATAAATACATTCTGTTCATCGATGAAATTCATACTATGGTTGGTGCTGGGAAGGCTGAGGGCTCGATGGATGCAGGTAATATGTTAAAGCCTGCTTTGGCTCGCGGAGAATTGCATTGTATTGGAGCTACAACATTAGATGAATTTAGGGAAAACATTGAAAAAGATCCAGCACTAGAAAGAAGGTTTCAGAGAGTGTTGATTGAGCAGCCATCTCAGGATGAGACTATTGCTATTCTTCGTGGGCTCAAAGAAAAATATGAAATACATCATGGTGTATCAATATCCGACTCATCGATTATTGCTGCAACAAGACTATCTGCTAAATACATCACAGATAGAAATCTCCCAGATAAAGCGATTGATCTAATTGACGAGTCAGCAAGTCTGATAAGGATGGAAATAGACTCAAAACCTGAGGACCTAGACGAACTTGATAGAAAAATCATAACATTGAAAATAGAAAAGGAGGCACTTAGCAAGAGCCAAGATAATGAAAGTGAAATCATAGAAGAAATATCAATTAAACTAAATGAGCTACAAGCAAAGTATGATCAGCTAGAAAAGATATGGACTAAAGAGAAAGCTATATTAAATAAATCCAATGCACTTAAATCACAACTTGATGAATCACGTATGGAATTAGAGAGTGCCATGAGAAACGGAGATTTAATGAAAATGGCTGAATTGAGACATGGTGTTATCCCAAAAATAGAGAGTGATATCAGAGATTCAGAAAAAATTAATCACAATGACTTAAAATTACTGCGTAATCGTGTTACCGAAGAAATAGTTGCAAGTGTTGTATCAAAGTGGACTGGTATTCCTGTTGCATCAATGATGTTATCTGAAAAAGATAAGCTTCTTAACCTTGAAAATAAGTTGTCGGAGTCTGTAATCGGTCAAGAAAACGCAATCGTAGCTGTAAGTAACGCCATTAGAAGGTCCAGATCAGGTATATCAGACCCAAATAAACCCAACGGAGTATTTTTATTTTTAGGTCCTACCGGGGTAGGGAAGACTGAACTGACAAAAGAACTATCCAGACTTCTATTTGATAGCGACGATTCATTAGTCAGACTTGATATGTCTGAATTTGCTGAGAAACATAATGTCTCAAGATTTGTCGGTGCACCACCAGGATATGTTGGTTATGAGCAGGGCGGCTCTCTTACTGAGGTAATTCGTAGAAAACCATACTCTGTTATTCTTCTTGATGAAATAGAAAAAGCTCATCCTGAGGTCTTAAATATACTTCTTCAGCTTTTTGATGATGGTAGATTAACAGATGGACAAGGAAGGGTAGTTGATTTTAAAAACACTATCATCATAATGACGTCAAATTTAGGAGCTGAATACTTTAATGAGCCTAGAGGTGATATAAAAAATAAAATTAAAGAGGTCATACAAAGTAGTTTTAGACCGGAATTTATTAACAGAATAGATGATATTATAGCATTCAATAAGCTTGAAGCTGAAAATTTAAGAGTGATTACTATCAATCAGCTTAACCTTCTTTCCCAAAGAATATATAAAGACATGGGAATAGAAACTATTTTCGATTCTTCTGTAGTAAACCATATTTCTCAAATTGGTGATAATAATATATATGGGGCAAGGCCAATAAAAAGGAAAATCCAAACTCAAATAGAGAATGAACTATCTAAACTTATAATTTCTGATGATGTAATTAAAGGTGGCAGTTACAATATAAGTATCTCTAACGGAAAACTAGTTTCGGCAATTAACCAAAAACAATTACAGTCAAATCCATCTTCGTGAATTGTTAAGATAACGATCATACTCCTTACCGAATAACTTCTTGAGATATACTTCCTCTTTTTTAATTACATAATTATGTAGAAAATAAACTGTAATTATTGACATTAAACTGATGTGAAGAAAGCTAAGAGACATACCTATTCCTATTTGAAATATTACCAAAGCTAAATACATTGGGTTCCGTGTATATTTAAAAATACCACTAGTGATAAGTTTATTTGATGCAGTAGTAGGATTAGGATCTTCATTATTCTTTTTGAATAACCCCACAGATAAATATATTATTACAAATGATATTATGATTATAAAAAAACCTAAGTTACTTGATCTAAAGATGTCCAAAAAATTAGGAAGACTGTATAACTGAAATAAGTAGAGATTGCTTATACCGCCTAAAAATCCTAAATTAAGTGAGAGTAGCATTATCAAGGGCGGATAAGTTGGAATCTGAGCAGAGTCATTAAGACTCTTAGGAAAATAGATTATATGAACAAAAAGAATAAAAATAATTCCAGCTAAAAAGGCTATTAATCCCATACTAAATGCATTTTCAATCTGAATCTGTTGATTACTTAAGTACCAATGAAAGAAAACATAATATTGATAAATAAAATTTATTAATAATATATATAAACTATATTTTCTTAACATATCGGCTAATTGAAATGTAATCATTAACACTAAGATTTTCAGCTCTAAACTCAGGATTAATATTGAGTTCATTAAAACTACTCAGTACTAAATATTCGGAAAGAGATTTTTTTATCATTTTACGTCTACCCGAAAAAGCATCTTTAACAATTTCAAAAAAAACATTCTCATGAGTTTTATTATCGAATAGATATTTTTTAGGCTTGAGGCGGATAAAGGCTGATTTGACTTTGGGCTTAGGATAAAAAACATGTTCACTAATATTGAATAGTTTTTTCACTTCAAAATATGCTTGCGTCATAACACTCAACCTCCCATAGTTGCTCATATTTCTCGTTGCGATTATTCTATCAACAACCTCTTTTTGTAACATGAAATGTATATCTATAATTTTATTATAAGAGCACATTTTAAAAATAATTTCTGTAGAAATGTTATAAGGTAAGTTTCCTACTACTCTAATTCGTTTGTCTATTTGATTCAGATCGTACTTCAAAATATCATTATTTATTAATACACAATTGGGGTACTCATCAATTATAGTATTCAAATCTTCTAGTAAGTCTGTATCCTTTTCTATCAGAATCATATTCTCAACTTTATTGATTAAATATTTTGTCATAGCACCGTTTCCTGGCCCTATTTCTAATATAAAGTCTTTTTTTGATGGTGAGATGTTTGTAACTAATTTGTCAATGACATTCTGGTCTATAATGAAATGCTGACCAAATCTTTTTTTATGATGCACTTTTTGAAATATCTCTGGCGACTTTTAATGCTTGTACAAAGCTTGAAATATCCACATTACCTGTCCCAACAAGATCAGTTGCGGTACCATGATCTACAGACACTCTTGTTATAGGAAGACCAAGCGTCACATTTGTAGTTCTACTGAAATTGTCATATTTAATCACAGGCAAACCTTGATCATGATACATCGTATGAACGACATCATATTGTGAAATTAATTTTTTTATAAATGCCGTATCTGCTGGAACTGGGCCATCAATTTTTATCCCCATCTTTCTCAATGATACAACCGCTGGCTTCAATACCTTTATTTCTTCATTTCCTAGCAGACCATCCTCACCCGCATGCGGATTAAGACCACATAATAATATCTTTGGTTTTTTATAACCGAATTTACACATAAGATCTCTATTAATAATTTTTATTTTTTCGATGATTTTGTTTTTTGTTATCTCTTTAGGAACTTTAGCTAGTGGTACATGGATAGTTTGAAGAGTAACTTTGAGTCTGTCATTCATCAACATCATAATGGATTTAGACTTACAAATTTCTGCTAAAAACTCTGTGTGTCCTGATATTTTAAACCCACCCTTATTGAGGATTGATTTTGATATTGGTCCTGTGACCATTGCAGAGAAATCACCTGATAAACAGCCATTAGCTGCTGCTCTTATCGATTCTATAACAAATGATGCGTTTTTAGGATTCATGAACCCAGGCTTATTTTTGACTTTCAATTTAACGGGTAAAACATTTATCAGATTTGGTCCACTAGAGGTCTTCGAGTTAACCCTATCAAGTTCATTAATTTTTAGCTTAACTTTTAGTTTCTTTGAGCTCTCAACAAGTAAAGATGGATCTGTGATTATAACGTGATTTTTATTAATCTTAGAGGATGCCATCTTGACACAAATGTCGGGGCCAATCGCTCCTGGATCACCGAGTGTTATTGCAATTCTATTACTCATTCAACATACTCTATGTATGCTTGATCTTTAAGTTTAGCTAGCCATTCTCTTTTTTCTACAGCAACTTTTCTATCCTTAAGAATAGCTATGGCTTGATTCCTTCTAATAACATTTGTAACATTCTTCATTCTTTTATCCTCAAGGAAGAGGATATGCCATCCGAATCTAGTATTAAATGGCTCGCTTACATCTCCAACTTCAGTGTTGACCATGACTTGTCTAAATTTAGTAACAACTAATTTTTCTGTAATCCAACCCAATGAACCACCTTTAATTGCTGATGCTTTATCCTCTGAGTATTCAAGAGCATATTCAGAGAAACTTTTTTTACCACTCATTACACTTGTTTTAATTTCATAAAATTTATCTTTAATCTTTTGCGCTCCTTCCATTGGATTAGTAGTAAGAAGTATATGACTGACTTTATATTCCTCAACAAGTATATTACTGTCTAAAACTTCCAATATGGTATAGCCTTTGCCTGTTTTAAATACTCTGCTAAAACTTTTATTATCTAGTATTTGGAGATTATTTTGATATATGTCTGGCAGTTTATCCATTGAGACGTCATCTAATATTGACTCTTGCACATCATAACCTGGATATTTTTTCTTACTCTCTTCAATCCCCTCATTCTTAATACTATTTAGCAGTATTTTTGCCTGACTCAAGTTTAAATTATTAGATTCATCTAAAATTGTATACTCTCTTATCTTCATAGTGCCATCTGAATTTGCTATTTGATTATTCTTGATATAGCTGGCAATTTCCTCCTCAGATACATAAGCTCTGTTAGTGAACTGTGTTCTAAATAATTCCTGAACCTTAATTTTTTTCCTTAGTTTCTCTAGATACTGGATATAACTTATATTTTGTTTCTCTACAGCGTCTTTCAGCTGCAGGACTGTCAATCCCTGATTACTTGCAATCAGTTTTATCTGATTTTGAAGATCTATATCAGATACTGTAATACCAAGCCTAGTGCTAGCTTGATCTAATAACGATTCCTCAATGAGTTGATCCAGCAGATCATTCTTTAATTTCATAAGCTGTATCCTATTGAGACTCTCAATATTGCTCTTACCTAGTCTCTCATCTAATTCAGACTTTAGTATGACCTGATCATTAACAATCGCAATCACACTATCCTCTAATGAGTGAGCAAAGTTAGTAATCAACAAAATTAAGATAACCAAAAATTTTTTCAAATTATTCATAATCAGTTCTATCCTCATACCCTGGTATACCTCTACGTAATAATGTTGATGTTTTATTATTGGTTGTTGTCAGTCCTTTTGGCAAGAATTCAAAGTAGAAGGCATTATCTTTTTTTGAACCCGTCCAGTAGTTTCTAGAGACCACTTTTAATGAGTAACAGCAGCTGTCAAATTCAACTCCAATCATTGTATCGATTAAATCCTCCACATTACTTCTATTGTTAGAGAATGAATAATTATATTTACCTACTAAAGAGAAATCTTTATTAAATGAATACACTCCTGATAAATCAATTTCCTCTTCATTACCCCTGAAAAATCTATAGTCTGCATTAAATAATTTATTTCTTGAGCTAGTGCTGGCATTGTAGCGATATCTCACATTATTCCTCATACCATGTCCTGCATGCGGATTAAATACTGATCCTATTGATAAAGTTCCATGTTTCGTTACTTTTGCACTCATCATGCCTATTATATTTGACGCATCAGAGTGTGATTTAGTATTGTTGGTTAAATGAACATCGCGATCATCAAAATATATTATCTGACCAATAGTCCCGGTAAATAATTCATCCCCAGTGTCATCATCGATAATTCTATGGGTCAATGCTAATGATATTTGTTTAGCATCATTGAATCTATCTTCACCATAAAACTTATTTTCTGCAAAAAGTGAGTATTTAAATTCTTTTAATCCTGAATCGAATATTGGATTATTATCTTGATTCCCGACCGGTATATACAAAAGATAAGCCTCAGGTTCTAGTGTGTAAATAACGTTTCCTATATATTTATCAAAATATAATTTCCCGCGGATACTTGCTATCGGTGTTGTCTTTGATTCACCCGTTGCTACGTTATTATCTAAACTATAATCACTATATCTTAGCCCAAACTTTGAGGTCAACTCCCACCCTTCTGAAATCATAGGAAGCTCTATACTTGGGTATATGACATACCTAGTACCTTCTGCCTTGGAAGTATCCTTATGTTCAAATTTATCGATACTGGCTTGCAAGTTGTAATCAATATTCGAAGTTGCTTTATTTCTATAATTAATTTTTAGTGATGGAACAGTCTGATACTGTTGTTCAACCCCAGTTTGAGTTGGTTGATAAGATAATGTAGAAAGCTCATAGCTTAATATATTTGCAGCAGTGTAGTAATCACCAAACAATCTTATTTCCCTTTTGACATTCGATTGACTAGCTGTACTGAGAGAATTTCCGAAATCATCGAAGTAGTCCAGATCAGAGACTCGACTATAATCTATTCTTGTATGAATATCAGACCCTAATAAATTATTGTTACTCGTTGTTAGATTGTTGTAGACCACCCTTGAATCAGAGAATTTGTACAGATATCGATCATCACCAAATTCATCATCATTTTCCAGATGGGTAAAGTTTAGTAATGTTGATCCTTTAAGACCTAGATATCTGAACTCATTATCAAAAAGTACTCCTCTATCACTTAAAGAATTAATTTCTAAAGTTGCATCATAGTTATCAGCAAGATTGAAATAATAAGGAACTGAGAATGATGTTCCACTGTCACCTGCAGAGCCTATAGATGGTGTGAGGATTCCGGACTGTCTTTTTTCTGATAAGGGGTAACTTATAAAAGGAGTATAGAAGATAGGAACATTTTTATATTTCAGAATCATATTATAAGAGTGTCCTCTCTCAGATTTATCATAAAGCTCAGTAGATGTTGATGTTAGTTCCCAGTCAGGATCATCTAAATTACAAGATGTATAAGTCGCATTCTCTAGAAAAACATCCTTATTCTTCTTAAATAAAATTTCATCTGATACCCCAGATCCCACTTTATTTGTCCTAAAATATTTTGCGTTCTTTGAAAAAGTAATATCACCATCAACTCCCTTGTAGTTAGCATTTTCTGAATAAACTGAGATTTCATTATTAAAGTAACTAATATTCCCTGATGCACTGACATTCTTATTTTTCAGGTCATACACAACTGTATCTGCTCTAAGCAAATCATTCTGTCTCTCAGCTTCTACATTTCCCTCTGCAGTAAACTCATCATCATTCTGACTTTGATTTTCGGCTCTTATCTCTAGAGTTGACTCGTCGGCAATCATTAAAGTCTTTACATCCTCAAAAGTCTCATACTCGTTTGATTTACATTGACCTAAATCTAGTTGGTTAAGTGTATTATCTGTTTGCGATATAGTGATTATTTTTTTCTTATTTTCATTTAAATCACTATCTTCCGAAGACAGAATGGGTGCATTGAAAATGTTAATTTCACTATCCTGGCCTCCCCCCAATTGTTTGTAAACACTATTATCTATAGTTATTTTGAACACACGCTCATTCTTAAAATAGACAGAAAGATGTCTGATTTCTCTACTATTTGTATTATTAAAATAGAAGTAATTCCATCTGTTATCATTGAATGGACTGGACAGGGTGACACCAAGAAGGTATTGAACCTGCTCTCTAGATAACCCGATATCTAATTGTTTAAAATTTTCGTCTTTAATAAGCTGTCCCTGCTCAAGGGGAATTATATAAGGCTTGATGTTATTTTTTTCTAGAGTGCTTTGAACTTTATTAGAGACATCATTAATGAATTCATTGAAACCTGCATATGATGTCACTGATGACAATACTAGTAATGTCAAAAATATATTTTTTATAGTTTTAATAACAACCATCGTTGAAAATTATAACATTTTCTTATGATATCAGTTTAATTAATGGGTTTTTATAATGGATAAAATCTCATCAGTTAACCTTTGAGGACCGTCCTCTCCACCAATGATTCTGTGTAAGATTCCTTGTTCTTTGTAAAATTCTATTATTGGTTCAGTTTGTTCAGCATAGACTTTTAGTCTATTAGAAACTGTCTCGGCATTGTCATCTGCTCTTTTCACAAAAACACCCTCACCACACTTATCTCCCTCTCTATAGTCAGAAAAATATTCATTTTCAATTTTGCCACATGTATTACATGTAATTCTTCCAACACATCTTTTAATGATCAAATCCGTTGGAACATCTATCAAAAAGACGTATTCAATTGACACTCCGAGTGTTTTTAATAAATCATCTAAACTAGATGCTTGAGATAGATTTCTAGGAAAACCGTCAAGTATAAATCCGTTTTTGCATTCATCAGAATTAATTTTTTTTGATACTAAACCTAGTACAATATCATCGCTCACAAATTTTCCTGAGGACATAATTTTTTTTAGTTCCTCTCCTAATTCAGATCCTGAGGATGTCTCAGCCCTTAATAAATCACCTGTAGAAATTTGAGGTATGTTGAATTCATTCTCGATATTTTTTGACTGAGTTCCTTTGCCAGAACCTGGTGCACCTAGAAATAGTATATTCATAATCTTGGACTCCTCAAAGCAATGGTGCAATCACGAGACTTACTATCGCCATGACATTTATGAGAATATTCATCGATGGCCCAGAAGTATCCTTAAGAGGATCACCCACTGTATCTCCAACTACTGCCGCTTTGTGAGTATCTGAACCTTTACCGCCAAAGTTGCCTTTTTCTACGAATTTTTTTGCATTATCCCAAGCCCCTCCAGAATTTGACATTGTTAGTGCAAGTAATATGCAGCTGACAAGTCCTCCTCCAAGAAGACCTCCAAGCATCTCAGGCCCGAAGAAAAATCCTACACTCACAGGAGAGAACACAGCAATCGCGCCTGGTAGTACCATCTTTTTCAGTGCAGCACCAGTGGCAATCTCAACACATTTTTGATTATCTGGTTTACCAGTTCCCTCAAGCAAGCCAGGAATTTCCCTGAACTGTCTTCTAATTTCATTTATCATGCTATAAGCTGCATCGCCAACAGCAGTGATGGTTAGTGAGCCAACCAGAAAAGGTATCATCCCACCAATAAATAAGCCAATAAGTACATTTGTATCTGTCAGAAGTAATTGAATAGGCTCTGTTCGATTATGATTCACCTCTTGAACAAATGCTGTAATGATTGCCAGCGCCGCAAGCGCCGCAGCTCCTATTGCAAAGCCTTTTCCGATAGCGGCAGTTGTATTTCCAACTTCATCAAGACTATCAGTTATTTTTCTGGTTTCTTCTCCTAGAGCGCCCATTTCAGCTATTCCACCTGCGTTGTCTGCTATAGGTCCATATGCGTCTATTGCCATGGTTATCCCAACAGTTGCTAGCATGCCGACAGCCGCTATTCCTACTCCATAAAGACCTGCGAAGTAGTTAGACATAAAAATGATTACTACAAGCGTTAGTATTGGAATCACAACTGATTGAAGTCCTATTGACAACCCAGTTGTAATTATCGTAGCGGAACCCGTTTGACCCTGCTCAGCAATTTTTCTTACTGGTGCGCCACCAGTGTAATACTCAGTAACCAACCCTATAATAATTCCACCTACAGTTCCGGATAAAACTGCATACCAGGCATTTTCTGTAACTCCTAGCGAAGTAATTAAGTAATAGGCTAGGATAATGAATGAGATTGCAGCTGCAAATGTTCCTCCTCTCAGTGAGTTAGCAATGGTTGTCTCGTCACTGCTCTTCCTTGAGGCTAATACTTTAATTATTAATATTCCAATTATGGAACAAAATAGTCCGAGAGATGCTAAAGCTAACGGAAGGGACATGAGAGTTTCCCGAGTTCCCAACTGAACTAAATCTGCTTGAAGCATTGTTGATGCTATTGCTATAGTAGCGATGATTGCACCACAGTATGATTCAAAAATATCTGATCCCATACCTGCAACATCACCTACATTGTCACCAACATTATCGGCTATGACACCTGGGTTTCTTGGATCATCTTCAGGAATATCTTTTTCAACTTTACCGACTAGATCAGCCCCCACGTCCGCAGATTTTGTGAAAATACCACCTCCTACTCTAGAAAATAGCGCCACCGTCGATGCTCCCATTCCAAATCCATGAATGGTTGAGGCTGTGGAAGGATCCGAACCATAAAGTATATATAGGAGACCCAAACCAAGTAGACCCATTGCTGCTACAGTAAGGCCCATGATGGAGCCACCAAAAAATGCAACAGATAGACTATCGCTAACACCTGAATTTTGTGCAGCAGTAGCTGTCCTTACATTTGCTTTTGTTGCAGTGTACATACCTATGAATCCAGTTATAGATGAGCTTAGGGCACCAACGATGAATGCTATGGTGCTACTTATTCCAAGTCCAATATAAATACCAAATATCAGTATTAGAGAGAATACAAAAAGAATAGAATATTCCTTCTTCATGAAGGCCATTGCACCAAGATGTATTTCATCAGAGATATCTGTAAGGCTTTTGTCACCCGCAGGATATTTTTTTACAACGGAGTAGAGCAAGAATGCCGCTATTAAACCTATAAACCCTAGTAATATCGGTATTAAATTCATATTAAACCACCGTTTGTCCTTTTTTTCGTTTTCCTTTTTAAATTCTTACTTATAATACAGATATGGTAAGTAAGTATCGCAATGAGACTATCAGAAAAAAGCAGAGGTTTGAAGAAAAAACTGGCTGGGAAGACATAAATGACCCTGCACTGGATAGAGCATCACACAAATTAAGAGCACTAATTGCTGTAGCGATTGTATCGTTAATTTCGATTATCTACATGAATCATATCTATAAGATTCAGATATTAGATCATGAACTATACACTACAAAAGCTGAAGACAATCGTATACGTGTAAGGCCAATAGAGCCTATACGCGGCAATATTTTAGATAGAAATGGGACTATTCTGGCTGAGAGTTACGATACATTTGATATTATTGCAAAAAAAGAGAACATAACTTCGAGAGAAAAATTTATTGCGAATTCAAAAAAAGTTTTCAAATTGAAGAGTAAAGATCTAGATAATCTCAATGCACAATTCAAAAATAAAAAACTCAAAGAAATCACATTAAAGAAAAATACAACTATTGAAGAATTTACAAAATTATCCGTTGACCAGTACCTTCTGCCAGAGATGGAGCTAATTGTAAAATCCAATAGACGTTACCTATATCCAGAAGTAACGTCACATATTCTAGGTTATACAGGAAAACTGTCAGAGAATGATTTTAATTCAGTGATAGATATTAAGGAGGGCATGACCTCTGTTGGTAAAGTTGGCGTAGAGAGGTTTTATCAAAACCTTCTATCGGGATCACCGGGATATGAAAAGTTAGAGACTAATGCTAACAACGAAATAATAAGAGTATTAGAAAAGAAATCTGCAACAAGAGGTAGCGATGTTTATTTAACTATAGATCTCAAGCTTCAAAGCTATGCATATAATCTTTTGAAAGATCAAAGAGGTTCTATTATCGTAATGAATCCTAATAATGGTGATATTTTGAGTTTTGTAAGTCATCCTGGATATGACATTAATTTATTTGCTCAAGGAATTTCATCAAAAGATTACAATAGCCTTCTAAAAGATAAAACAAAACCACTATTTAATCGCGCATTGATTGGTCAATATCCGCCGGGCTCGACAATCAAGCCCTTTTTTGGGATAGTTGCTCTCGAGGATGGGATAATTGATAAATCAAAAGTTTTTGCGTGTACAGGGGCATACAAATTAGAAAATTATAAAAGGCCATTTAGGTGTTGGAAGAGGGATGGTCATATGGATGTAAACCTATCATCAGCAGTCGCGTCATCTTGTGATGTATTCTTTTATCGTCTTGCCGAAATATCAGGAATCGACTTTATGTATGATAAGCTACAAAAATTTGGCTTTGGCCAGAAAACATATATTGATTTATACGGAGAGAAAGAGGGACTTTTGCCATCACGAGAATGGAAGAGTAAAAATAGACAAGCCCCTTGGTATCCTGGTGAGACTCTTAATATAGGTATTGGCCAAGGTTATTTTCTAGCTACACCTCTTCAACTTGCTAGCGCCACATCTCTTCTCGCCAGCGGTGGTTCGAGCGGTACTCCGCATCTATTTCTGAGAAGTATAAATAGAGTTAACAATGAAGTGCTGAACTTCAATTACAGCGAAAACCAACATAAGATCGACATTGACACACGTAGTTTGCATATTGTAAACGAATCAATGTGGCGAGTTATATATGATAAGGAAATTGGTACCGCGGCTCATTTGAAGAGAATTGAGGGTTTAGAATTTGCAGGCAAAACTGGAACAGCCCAAGTTTACAATCTAGATAAAGGGAAAACCGGTAAGAAAGCTCTTCAAGATCATGCTTTATTTATCAGCTTTGCGCCTTTTGAGAGTCCTGAAATTGTCGTATCGGTTATTGTTGACAACGGTGGAAGCGGTTCTGCAGTTGCAGCACCTATCGCCCGAGATATTATTAATTACTATTTTGAGAAAAATAAGCCTAAGGTGGCATTGCAATGAGCTATGCAGATAGTCAATTTAGGGGAATATCATCAATTTTCAAAATTGACTTAAAACTGTTTACGATTGTAATGGTAATTGTTTCATTAGGACTTATCACACTGTACAGCGTCTCAGGTGGAGACACTGCACTTATTATAAAACAAACAATCAGAATTATAATAGGTTTAGTAGCTATGATTCTTTTAGCTCAAATCCATCCTGATAACTTCAGGCTTTTCTCGCCAATTCTATACTTTGGGGGAATATTTTTACTGATACTAACTATATTTTTCGGAGTTGGAAAGTCTGCGGACCGCTGGTTAGATTTTTATTTTTTCAGATTTCAACCATCTGAATTGATGAAGATATTTGTTCCACTAATGATAGCCTCATTTTACGGTGATAAGTCATTACCGCCTAGGTTCAGACATCTAGTAGTTGCAGCTTTAATAATCATAGTCCCGGCATTATTGATAGCAAAACAGCCAGACTTGGGTACAGCCATACTAATAACTAGTTCTGGTATAATTGCGATTTTTTTATCTGGTATTCGTCTATCACACATATTTCTTGGATTAATCTTTGTCATCGGCGCGATGCCACTGCTTTGGTCTCTAATGTATGATTATCAAAAAGCTAGAGTTTTGTCTTTTTTCAGTCCTGATCAAGATATCCTCGGCTCTGGTTATCATTTAGTTCAATCCAAAATCGCACTGGGTTCGGGTGGACTATTTGGCAAAGGCTATATGAATGGCACTCAATCAAAACTTGATTTCCTACCAGAGAACCATACAGATTTCATTTTTTCAGCATTCGGCGAGGAATTTGGTTTTATAGGTGTTTTACTTTTGATTACGCTTTATGTTTTAGCAACCTTTCGAGGAATGAGCATTTCTATAAAAGCCACTGACAATTTTTCAAGGATACTATCAGGAACATTAATACTGACTATATTTTTATACGTACTTGTGAATGTCGGTATGGTGATAGGCATTCTTCCTATAGTAGGAGCCCCGCTGCCGTTCATGAGTTATGGAGGTACCTCAATGTTGACTGTATTTGCTGCACTTGGAATCATAATGTCAATTAAGTCTCACCAGAGGTTATTGCGGAAATGATTAAATATCTTTTAATAACTTTGATGTTATCTTCGAACATCACAGCTTATGCAAGTAATTCATACAACACTAGTGAAGTGGATTCATTTGTTAATGAGATGTATGAAAAGTACGACTACAAAAAAGATGATTTGAAAAAATTATTTGCAAACATAAGAGAAGAACAAAAACTCAAGAAATTTTTCAAAAAAGCACCAGAAAGACGACTTACATGGAATGGTTGCGATTCAACTGAAGAGCAATGTATTAATTATAAAAAGCTTTTTGTGAATGAATATAATATTGAAAATGGAAAGTTATTTATCGAGAAAAATAATGATTACTTGAATAAAGCTTATAGTGCTTTTGGTGTTCCGAGAGAAATCATCACTGCCATTATCGGAATCGAAACACGATACGGAAAAAATTTAGGTAAATTCAAAACGTTTGATACACTCGCATCCTTGTCTGTGGGACCTAACAAAGGCAGAAGGGCTAATTTTTATAGGACCGAACTTATAAATTTTTTACTTCTCTGTAGAGAAAATAATCTCGATCCAGCGACAATTACTGGCTCATACGCGGGCGCATTAGGAAAACCTCAATTCATATCGAGTTCTTATCGTAACTATGCCGTAGACTTTGATGGAGATAATTATTCTGATTTGTGGGAATCTAATGCAGACGTAATTGGTAGTGTTGCGAATTATCTAAAAAAGAATGGGTGGGTGAAAGGAGGCAATATTCTTACCGACATCGATGCATCTAACAATGAGGTAAAATTAGATGAACTATCAAAAAAAACCTATAAACCTCATATTAAATATAATGATCTCCTTCAGATGAATATTCAGTCTACAACCAAAATTAATAAAAACGAAAAGCTTTCAGTAATAAAGAGAGTCGAAGGGATAAAAAATATTTATAGCCTTGGTCATAATAATTTTTATACAATTACAAGATACAACAGGAGTAGATTGTATGCTCTTGCTGTGTACACACTTGCGAATGAATTAAAAATGACATCACAGTAAGGTTTGTTATGTTAATATATGTCCATGTTTAAAAAAATTATCACCTTCTTTACAGCTATAGTAATCACATCTATATCTTACGCGTCACCGATACCTCCTGCTCCAAATTTAAATGTAAAAGCATATGTGTTATTGGATTTTGATAGTCAGATGATTTTGGCATCCTACAATAAGGATTTAACTCTACCTCCTGCAAGTATAACGAAAATGATGACTGCTTATGTGGCCTTTACTGAGCTAAAAGAAAAAAATATATCCCTTGATGAAGAAATATTGGTTAGTAAAAAAGCATGGAAAACAGGTGGCTCGAAAATGTTTATTGAAGTAGGAAAGAGAGTAAAGGTAAGAGATATTCTTCAGGGAGTGATTACTGTATCGGGTAATGATGCAAGTGTAGCACTTGCTGAACACATATCGGGTGATGAAAAAACTTTTACAACATACATGAACCAAATGGCCTCTAACCTGGGTTTGTCAAATACTAATTATTCTAACTCTACAGGTCTTCCAAATGACAGTCTGTATACATCTGCTGAGGATATATCGATACTGTCCAGAGCTTTAATTTCAGAATTTCCAAAATTATATGAACTATACTCAACAAAGTCATTTCAATTTAACGAAATAAAGCAATATTCAAGAAATAAATTACTATTTATCGATGATAATGTAGACGGTATCAAAACTGGATTCACAAAAGCTGCGGGCTATTGTTTAGCAAGTTCAGCCAAGAGAGGTGATAGACGATTAATAGCAGTTGTCATGGGAGCACCTACTCCTGATGTCAGAATTCAAGCAAGCCGAACTCTTTTAGAATATGGATTTAGATTTTTTGAGACACATACCCTGTTTAAACCAAATACCGCTATATCAACAGCTAGAGTTTATGCTGGCGAGGAAACGCATGTTGAGTTTGGTGTCTCTGAGGATGCTACAATTGCTGTTCCACGTAGACAAAAGAAAAATTTAAAATTTGAGTATATAATCGATAGGCAACTCACAGCACCTGTGAAAGTGAACCAAACAATCGGATTTATGCATGTAAAACTTAATAATGAGATTATAAAAACATACAAACTTTCAGCGCTCGAAGATGTAAATCAAGGCTCATTATACAGAAGAACAATTGATTCATTTTTAATGGATTTGTAATGTTGAAAAACGAAGTTGCCTACTTAAATGGAAAATACTCTCCTAAGTCAGAGTTATCTTTATCTATACTCGACAGAGGTTTCTTATTTGGTGATGGTGTATATGAATTAGTGCCTATCTACAATAAGAAAATTTTTTATGTAGATGAACACTTAAATAGATTAAGAAATAGTCTTGAACAAATCAATATTTCATCGGATTTTGTAGAAAATGATTTCTTTAAAGACGTTATAAATAAATTAATTTTGAAAAATAACTATCTTAATCATTATATTTATATTCACATCTCACGAGGAGTAGATAATAAGCGAAATCATATTTACACATCAGAATGTAAGCCTACTGTATTGGTTATGGGAGAGAATTATAAACCTTTTGACATTAACCTGATAAGAGAAGGTAAAAAAGCAATAATCGAGGATGACTACAGATGGCTTAAATCAAACATTAAATCCACCTCACTATTAGCTAATGTTTTGATTAAGAATAAAGCTTACTCAAATGATGCATACGAGGCACTTTTGATTAGAGATGGTTTTCTTACTGAGGGTTCAGCAAGCAACGTATTCATAATCAAAGATGGTATCATTAAAACCCCCAAGCTCAGTAACAAGCTCCTGCCAGGAATAACCAGGAAATTTCTCACTGATCTAATATGTTCAAATAATTTGAAATATAATGAATGCGATATCTCTCACGATGATTTACTAATGTCGGATGAAATTTTTTGCTCAAGTTCTACTAATCCAGTCGTGCCAATAATTCAGGTTGATAATCACACTATCTCTAAGCAAGCAGGCCCATTAACTATGAAACTTTATAATATTGCACAGAGCTATATAAAGAGTACTTTTTAGTTATAAAAAAACCGCTGAGTAAAAGAAGTTACTCAACGGCTTTATTATTCTTACGAAATTATTATAACGTAAATATTAGTTCGGCTGGCATTCGTAAGCTGCTGCTTTCATTTCCATAGCCTTAGCTGCACATTCATCGCGTGATGATACAGGTCCAATTGTCTCAAAACGATCAAAGTCATTTTCAATCGGATATACTTTCACCATATACTCAGATGGTGCAGATGTTCCTCCACCACATGCGGCAATGACCCCTGTTAGAAGTAGTACAGATAGAAGTTTAAAATGTCTCATTTGACCCCCTAGTCGTAATTACATTTACTACCTTATCATAATTAAATTTGAACTTGGACATAAATTTGCTCATATTTGAGGGTGATATTTAAGCATGTATGCAAGCAATTTCGCATATTATAAGATTTCATGACTCAAATAGTTTTTGTATTTAGACTTATTTATGACTAAAATAGATGTGGGGTAAAGCATTATTAGTGTTTACTAATATTGCTTACTATTTTAATTAAATGGGAATGAATATGAAAAAAGAAAAAGTTCAAGTTTCAGATTCTAAAAGAGGTTTTCTAAAAGGATTAGGTGCTGTAGCTGCGGCTACACCAATCATTGGATCTATGTTCGGTTCAAATGAGGCTAATGCTGCAAAAACAGATCATGAGATGTATCTTCGTGGCACATACTTCGAATCATGCACATGCGATACAATCTGTCCATGTCTTCTTCTCTTAGATCCAACACAAGGTTATTGTAAAGCATTTCTGACATGGAATATTGAGCAAGGTTATGTCGGTAACGTAGATGTTAGCGGACTTAATGTGTCTATGTGGTTAAATGCACCTCAAAATTTATTGAAAGGTCAGTTTGAGATGGCTGTCTATATTGACGAGCGCGCTAACAACTCGCAATTTAATGCATTGAGGAAAGCGTATCATGGAGGCTACGGCGGACACTTAGGTGTTATTGCTAGTTTGGGTAAAGGAGCTGAAGGTGCACCTAGAGAGTATCTTCCAACCAAAAGAGCGAAAATTACATATATGGTTAACTCACCAACAAGGCACGTTATCGTCGAGGGTATTGCTGAGAACAAAATGGAACAACTCGGTGGAGCCCAAGGTCGTCCTGTTATGGTTCACGACACTCCATTAGCAGTCGCACCACCATATCCAATTACTGTAAGTAAAGCGTCAAAACTTACATATAATGATCATGGTATAAGCCACTCATGGGAAGGCGGTAATGGACTAAGCTCACCATTCGTATATCGAGATGGTGCTAACAAGCAAGAAGCGATAGAGGTTTAAACCTATACTTAGACTAATGGCCTGCTTTTGCAGGCCATTTTGATTTAAAAGTATGAATGAAAAAGCACTACAAGCCCCATTAAAAGATAGGATGACCGTCTACATTGGAGTAGCAGCTGTATTGCTATTCTCGTGGTTATACATCATAGGAATGGGATGGCACATGAATACACTGCCTTTTATTGATAATCCGACTACGATGAATATGGATACCCCTGGAACTTCTATGGAGATGGATAAAGGAGGGATGGACATGCACGAAGGCAAATCCCATACAATGAATATGAATCAGGAATCAAGCATGATAACTGAGATCTTAACTTGGATGCCTCCTATGGGAAATATATGGATGTTTAGTGATTTCTTTCTCCTATTCATGATGTGGTCAGTGATGATGATAGCAATGATGACGCCCTCCATACTTCCTATGCTAATGCTTTATACAACCTTGAATTCTAGAAAAAAAATACAAGGCCAAGACTCTGCCTCCCCAATGATCTTGTTATTAGGTTATTTACTGAGTTGGATTTTATTTAGTTTATTTATTACATTTCCTCAGTATTTCCTTCACACGAATGGTTACCTAAACATGATGATGGAACCTATGCATGCTGCACTTGCTGCGTTTGTTTTAATACTGGCAGGTATATATCAATTTACACCATACAAGGATGCATGCTTGAATGTTTGTCAATCACCCCTAAGTTTCTTAACTAACAACTGGCAAGATGGAAAATTAGGTGCTTTCATAGTTGGTTATAAACATGGATTTTATTGTGTTGGTTGTTGTTGGGCATTAATGCTGACACTTTTTGCGCTTGGTGTAATGAATATCCTGTGGGTAATAGTTCTTACTATTTTTGTTTTGCTCGAAAAACTCTCCTATAACTATCCTATGATTTACAGAAGAACAGTAGGTACCTTTTTAATCATTTGGGGTTTTGTTCTTGTTGTCTGATTTCATCTAGACGTTTTGGTGTACCGACATCCATCCATTTTCCGTCATAAACACTAAAACTAATATTTCTCTCTGTTCGAAGAATATTGCCAAGCTCAGCATCACTATATTTTTTGAATAACTCTCTGTGATATTTTCCAATTCCTGAGAATACAAATTCTTTACCTACTCTCAAATTACTACCCTCACAATCAAAGTCTCCATTTAAGTAATGAGGTGTCTTTACTAAGACAATATGCGCTAAATTCCTTACGAGGTTTGAATTCTTGAGTATTTCCAAATTGTAGTCTGTCCAGATATCACTGTTAATAACTATGAACTCCTTATCATCGAATTCCTCTATAATATTTCTAATTCCTGAAGCAGTTCCGAGAGGTTCATCACCCTCATCAATAATTTTGATGACGGCATCCATTGTCTCAATATAATTTATAATTACATTTTTTTTGTATGCAACATTTATATAAATGTCACTTAAGCCAGCACTCCTACAAAGATTTATTTTATTCTCAAGTAAGTATTCACCATTAATTTCAAGCATAGGCTTGGGTGTGTCTTTTGTAAGCGGCATCATTCTTGTACCTTTTCCTGAGGATAATATAATTGCTTTCATTCTATATCTTACTTGATAAATCTAGACTACTAAAAATCTCATCCATTATGGAAAGATCTTTATATTTCTTTAATATTTTTTTGATATATGAATAAGTTCTTGGTATATCTTTTAAATAATTATCTTTACTATCTCTATAATTCAAACGAGAAAATATTCCAATTGCTTTTATGTGTCTTTGGAGACCAGTCATATCAAACCAATATCTGAAGTCTGAGATATTATTTACCTTACTAGACTTTATTCTGTTAAAAAAACTCTCAAGCATATCATCTATAAGCCCATCATCCCATGTTACGTAGCAATCCTTAAGAAGCGATACTATATCATAAGTTACAGGACCTATTACTGCATCTTGATAATCTATAACTCCAGGATTATTAGCATCAGTCACAATCAGATTCCTAGAATGAAAATCTCTGTGCACAAATGTCTTTGGAATTTCTTTTAATGTTGCATTAAGTTTATTAAATTCTGTGTTTATTGAATTAAGATATTTGTCATCTAAATTAATTTCAAGATGATTTCCTAAAAACCAGTCTATAAATAAATTATTTTCTTCTTGATAAAGCCCATCAAAGCTTTCTAATTCAGAAAGGTCAGTTTTAGTTTGGATTTTAACAATTGCTTCAAGTGCATCGGTGTACAGACAATAAACAGTTTCGCTATCTAGTTTCTTAGAATATAAATCATCGCCGAGATCTGACAGTATTAAGAATCCATTTTCTTGATCAACTTCATAAAGATTAGGGACGTTAACTTTAGCTTTGTTAAGTTTTTCTGTTACAAGGATAAACGAATTTAAATCTTCTTTATCGGGAGGACAATCCATAACAACGTAAGAAAGATTTTTTTTCTTTACTCGATAATACCTCCTAAAACTTGCATCCCCAGACAGGTCTGTAATAGATGCTTTTTCATAACCATTCTCACCCAGCCAAGTTCTTAGTTTTTGCTGTCTATCACTACCCATTTGGCTATATTACTATATAATTTCGCGAATGAAGTCAAAAAACCTTATAGATGAGTCAATCAATTTACAACTTGAAGCCAAGGCACTGGGCCTTGATTGGATTGAATTGGATAAAATTATTGGCAAAATACGTGAAGAAACAGACGAACTAGAAGAAGCGATTAGCATGGGAAATAAAGCTCATGTAAAAGAAGAGTTAGGGGATTTGTTCTTTTCACTTATTTCCATGTCTAGACATGTAAATATTGATATGGATGATTTACATAAATCTGCAAATGATAAGTTTAAAAAAAGATTAGATAAAATTAAAAAAGAAATGAATAAAAGAAATATCAAATATGCTGAGCCATCAGAAATGATTGATATTTGGAAAGTTATTAAAAATAAATAAAATTTATTTGTTAGGTCTATTATACACTAAGCCTTTTTTGTTTTTGGTTTATATGGACAAAACTTTTGCACGTTACAGTCGTAACACTTCGGCTTTCTTGCGACACAAGTATAGCGACCAAGTATAATTAACCAGTGATGAGCATGTTTTTTAAATTCATCAGGAATATTTTTTATTAATTTTTTCTCTACAATTTCAACTGTTTTTCCTGGAGCGAGACCAAGACGATTAGAGACTCTAAAGACATGGGTATCAACTCCAATTGTATGTTCCCCAAATGCATTATTTAAAACTACATTTGCTGTTTTCCTACCAACACCTGGTAACTTCATAAGCTCTTCTCGGGTTCTAGGAATTTTATTTTTATAATCTTTCCAAATAATTTCAGATGTTGCGATAACATTTATGGCCTTTCCGTTATATAGACCTATAGTCTTTATATAAGTCTTGAGTTTTCTTACCCCAAGCTTAAATATTTTTTCAGGTGTCGGTGCATCTTTAAATAATTTTGATGTAGCAGCGTTAACACTTTTATCAGTTGCTTGTGCAGAAAGTATGACAGCTACTAGTAATTGAAAATGGCTTTTAAAAGTTAGTTCTGTGACTGGATCTGGGTCATTATCTCTCAGGATTTTAAAAACACTGACTATTTTATCTTTAGTCATATTTTTTGATATCTTTTAGTCTTTTAGACTCTTCTTTGATCGCATATTTTATATAGTCATTCATCTCTTCATCATCTAATACTTTTTGCCTGTTAACTCCTTTTTCTTTTTTAATACGATCCAATCTATCAAGTCGTTGATAATAATTTTTTTTTGACTGCTCTGATATCTGTGATGGCCAACTCCATAATCTCTGGCTTTGATTTTCAATCATCGACATACAATTAACTGGACATTCTTTTATACACAATTCACATCCATTGCATTGACTTTCTAAGACTTTATGAATCATATGTCTTGCACCAACTATTGCATCGACCGGACAGACTTTTATACATATTGTACAACCGATACATTCTTCTCTCACAATGTCTGCAATCATATGTGACTTAATTTGTTGTTCTGATATATAGCTCGGGTCACTTAGCAATGTTTTAATATTGTTTTCAGTGTCTATGCCACCAGGTTCGCACTTGTTTATTTTTTCCTTTTCATCAACTATGGATTTTGCATAACTTCTACAATCTGGATATTCGCATTTTTTACATTGAAGCTGCGGGAGTACCTCTATAATCTTATTTAATGTTACTTCTTTACTCATCTAAGAAATTTTCGAGCCTGGAGGAACATCTTTTTCAGGTTGCAGCACGATAATATCGCCATCATGCTGTGTTGCTAATACCATTCCATTTGATACACCAAATTTCATTTTTCTTGGCTTCAGATTAGCAATAACGACAACTGATTTTCCAATTAAATCATCTGGACCATAGGATTTTTTTATACCTGCAAAAATCGTCCTAGTCTCGTCACCTATATCCAGTTCAAGTTCTAGTAGTTTTCTTGAATCTTCAATTTCTTTTACATTTGTAACTTTTGCAATACGCAAATCAACCTTTATAAAATCATCAATGGTGATTTTATTGGTATCTTCAGTTGCAGTATCTTCTTGTTTATTTTCATCTTTCATTTTCTCTATACTCTCTTTATTAATTCTAGTTATCAATGGTTCAAATGTATTAATTTTATGGTCTAAAATCATATCGCTTATATTTTGATAGCTGAGCGGATCAGCATTAAGCATTGATTCAACTTTACACGCAATATCTGGAAGGACTGGCTTTAGGTAAGCTATGATTATACGAAATGCATTAATACCATCTGTACAAATGGTTTGTACTGACTCTTTAGTATCTTGATCTTTAATTTTAACCCATGGTTTTTCCTCATCAAGATATTTGTT
>MDTE01064062.1_pt1 | contig 25022 bp, 18 predicted proteins | sample 811231 | NCBI WGS metagenome assembly MDTE01 (sample SAMN05326651, study PRJNA326480) | marine metagenome | isolation source: seawater | place: Indian Ocean: Red Sea | collected 2010 | reverse complement strand
TAATAATATCCATACATGGCTCTCACACCACACTGAATGCGTCCATACGTCCGTACAATATAAAACAAAAAACCTCTGCGCGCGTCCGGTCGAAGGGCTTCGTCGTCGCGCCGACGCGACGGGAGACGACGACGACGACGACGCGAGACGACGACGACGAGGACGAGGGACGATGGGGGCGCTGGGATTCCTGAAGAATCTCGTCGGTGGTGGGAAGCACGACCGGGACGCGAAGACGAAGACGACGACGGCGACGAAGACGCAGACGGAGACGCGAGAGGACGAGGGCGATGACGACGCCGTCGTGGCCGAGGTGGCGCGCGGGGACGACGGGACGGCGTCGGTGAACGCATCGAAGACGACGACGACGACGACGACGACGGAAGAGGAGGAGAGCCCCGCGATGGGGTCGGGGATACCGGGATTACCGCCGATGGCGTCGATGGGGTCGTGGGCGGATTTCGACGAGGAGGAGACGCGCGGCGAAAACCCGCTCGTCGACGACGCGAGACGCGGGGAGGAGGAGGCGGCGAAGCGCGAGGCGGAGGAGGAAGAGGCGAGACGGAAGAAGAAGGAGGAAGATGAGGCCAAGGCGAAGGCGAGGGTGGAGGCGGAGGTGAAGAATGTGTTGCAGAGTCAAGGGATCGACGACATGTTGGCGGAACTTCCGAGCGAGGAGGAGGAGGAGGAGGAGACGAACGAAGACGCGGCGGTCGCGATCAAGGCGCGGGCGAAACCGAAGGCGAAGGAGAGCGAAAAAGTGCTCTCTAAGAAGGAAAAGGCGCGCTTGGAGGCGGAGGAGTTCGAGAAGGCGCTGAAAGAGCTCGGTTTGGATGATAAAATCGAAAACGAGTCGAGCGATCCCGCCAAAGCCGAGGCGAGAAGACGGAAAAAGGCGGCTCGAGAGGCGCGCGAAAAGGCTGAGGCGGAGGCCAAGGCGAGAGGCGAGGTCCAGTCGGAAGAACCCGCTGCGAAGGAGGAAGATTCCGCCCCCGTCGAGCTCGTCGATCCGGCGGCGGCTCGCGCCAAGTTAGCCAAAGCCGCGGCGGCGAAAAAGAAGAAAAAGGTCACCGGTTCCGCCGCCGTCGTCGCCAAGGCTGCGGCGCAATCTTCCAAGAAGAAGAAGGGCGCCAAAGACAAGTCGAAATTCAACGAGTTGACATCTTAGATGCACACGAACCGAGACGAATTGACACATTTCTTTTAATATATACAACAAACCATCGAGAAACTCTCCAGACCCCTACGCCGACCGCGTCCCTCTCACTCGAACTCGAGCGCGCGAATCGAACGCACCTCATCGTCGCTCAGTATTCTCCACGCTCCTTCCGGAAGATCCCCGATGTCGATGTCCCCGATTCGCACGCGAAACAGATCCACCACTCGAAGACCAAATTTTTCGCACACGCGTCTAATTTGTCTATTCCTCCCCTCGCGAAGGTTAAACTCGAGCGTTCGCGACCCTCGACCGAGTCTCCGAACGTTCATAGGCAACAGTTCCACCCCATCTAATTGCACGCGACCATTGAGCGAACGCATGTGCGATTCTCGCACGTCCGCGTCCGTCGTGACGACGTATCTCTTCGTCACGCCGTTACCGCCGATGACGCTTCGCGCCAACGCGCCATCCTCGGTTAACATCAACAATCCTCGACTCTCTTTATCCAATCGTCCGCACACGTTAAACCTCGACGGATCGCTCGTCGCGCGCTTTAAATCATCCATCGGCACCTCGCGCATCGCCCGCATCCACGCGTTTCTCGGTTCCACGCACGCGCTCGCCGAGACCTCGTCCCCGGTGGGCAGGTTGCTCACCAACCCCGGCGGTTTGTGCACCGCCAGCGTCAACTTTGATCGCAACCATCTCGCGCCTTCACCCGTGATTTCGATCGTGGACGTCGTTGGAGACGCTCTGTGTCCCTGTTCCGTGATCACTTTCCCGTTCACCCGCACGCGACCGTCCGCGATGAGACGCTCGGCTTCGCGTCTGCTGCAGTCGCCGCGTCGGGACAGAATTTTACTCACGCGCTCCGTCTCCTCCTCCTCCGCGTCTCGACCGTCGAACGGGTCGTTCGATCGAGAGGTAAATCCACGATTCATCGCGCGCTCGTACGGGTTGGAATCCGTGCGCCCCGCGGTGCGATGACGCTCGGCGCCGAATCCGCGCTCGGGTCGGCGGTTAGTCGTCGGTCGTCGCGCCCGCGCGCGCTCGCGCTCGGCGCCGTCGCCGCTCGCCGCGCGCGCGCGAGGGGTGGACGAACGCCTCACGACGCATCTCCTCGCGCACCGCGCGACGAGGACGGAGGCGAACGCGCGCGTGGGCATGGTGGAGGACGCGCGGTGACGAATGGCTCGCGACACTGTACGACGCGTCGACGTCGACGCGCGCGCGAGCGAACGCGCGAGCGAACGCGCGACACGCGTCGTTCAACATGACGACGATCGGGGCGGTGACGCCGACGACGACGGCGACGCGCGCGCGATGGGCGCGCGGGGAAGGATTCGGACGCGATCTGCATCGACGTTCGCGAGCGCCCGCGCGCGCGACGCGGGTCGTCTCCGCGGTTCGCGCGCGCGCGGAGACGATGACGATGACGTCGTCGTCGACGGTCGCTTCGCGCGGGGCGCGCGCGAGGACGCGCGCGACGGTGAGGGACGACGCGCGCGACGAGGACGAGGACGCGGCGACGTGGTGGGCGCGTGCGGGACGCGCCGCCGGAACCACCGCCTTGGCGCTCGCGGTGGCGTTCGCGACGACGGTCGGAACGCCGGACGCGGCGCTCGCGGCGAGAAGCGGTGGACGCATGGGCGGTGGAAGCTTTAGGGCGAGCTCGATGTCGTCGTTCCGCGCGCCGAGAGCGTCGTCGCTCGGGACGTCTTCGTACTCGGCGCCGAGCGTCGGTGCCCCGATCACGCGCACGTCCTCCTTCATGGTCGGACCGGGGTTCGGGTACGGGTTCGGCATGGGTCCGGGGTTGTACTTTGGCGGCGGTGGGTTTTTCAACTTTATCTTTTTCGCGATGATGATGTTGTTCGTGTCCAACGCGTTGCAAAACTTGACGGGCGGCGGCGGATTCGGCGATGGACTCACCGCGGGCGGGGATTCCATCAGCGTGGTGAAGATTCAAGTCGGGTTGCTCGGCACCGCGCGCTCGTTGCAGAGAGATCTCGAACGCATCGCGGATAAGGCGGACACGTCGTCGCCGGAGGGGTTGCACTACGTCCTCGAGGAGACGGCGCTCGCCCTGTTGCGCAACCCGGAATACTGCGTCTACGGATACGCCGCGTCCAAGGTGTGCCGAGGCCCCGAACAGGCGGAAGAAACCTTTAACGATTTTTCCATCGACGAGCGTGGAAAGTTTGAACAAGAGACGCTCGTCAACGTCAACGCGCGTAAAAAATCCGCCGCCGTCGGCGTCGACCCGGACGCCGACACCAACGACTACATCCTCGTCACCATCCTCGCCGCCGCCGACGGCGGTCTCAAAATGCCCGACATCACCGACGCCACCGATCTCAAGACGGCCCTCAAGCGTCTCGCCGCCGTTCGCGTCGAGGCTTTACAAGCCGTCGAGGTGCTCTGGACCCCCCAAGAGGAGGGCGACGTCCTCACCCAAACCGAGCTCTTACGCGACTACCCCATCCTCGTCAATCTCTAGCCGCGACGTTCGCTCCGCGCGACGCGCGCGTTGTAAAAAATCATCCGACGGTCACCCTCACCTCGATCGTCCGAGTCCGATCGATCACCGCACCGCGCTCCGCGCCCTCTCGCGCTCGGGCGGGGACGCCGGCGCGCATTTTTCACGAATCAAACGGTCACTTTCCCACGTCTCATCATTAATCCCCGCACACGCGCGCGCGACCCCGTTCCGCGCCCGACGCTCGCGAAAACGCGCGCATAAAAACACGCGCGCGCGCCATGTCGCACCACCCCGCGCGTTCGACGCACTTTCACGACGTCATCACCCCCCACGAGGCGGCGTCGAGACGCGCGCGGCATCTCGCGAGCGATCTTCGCGACGCCGTCTCTCGGTGCGAGGCGCGCGCGTGGTCCGGTGGGGGCGACGAGAGCGCGGATTCCATCGAATTACGTCTCATCGCTCGCGTGCACGCCGCGGTGGAGACGATGTCGCATCGATTACACGCCATGGTGCGCGCGCTCGAGGCGAGCGAACGGGAGGAACGGGGGGAATTGCGAGGACTGAGCGAAGAGTTGGAAAAGGCGAGACGAGAGGCGTTCGCGGCGACGGTGCGAGCGTTGGAGGGGGTGAACGAGGAGCGAGAGGTGTGTCGCGCGTGCGTGGCGTTCTTGGAGATGCCGGGAGATCGAGAGATGACGATGAGGGACCGAGGGGAAGACGCGGCGGGCGTCGGCGGCGCGGCGGAGAGTCCGTTGCGCGCGGCGAGACGCGAGGCGGAGCGCGCGTTCGCGCCGACCGCGTTCGGTGCGAGGAAAGAGAAGGGTGCGGTGAAAGCGGCGCAGACGGTGGATGAGGATTCGATGAGCGATGCGGATTGTGCGAAGATGTTTGATAAGTTTAACGCGTACTCGCAGCCGGAGACGCCGATGTATCAAAATTCGTACGAGACGCGCGCGTTTCTCGAGAGTGAGGTGAAATCGAATCGGATGATGGATTCGCCGGGCGGTGGGATGAGTGAAGACAGCGCGTACGGATCGCCGGAGAACCGCGGGAAGGTGTCGAAGGCGAGGGGCGGCGGATTGGGAGGATTGGCGTCCTTCGCGCTCGGCACGGCGATGGCCGCGTTGGCGACGATGGGGCTCAACTCGACGCGCGGCGACGCGTTGAAGCGAGCCGCGTTCGATCGAGCGAAAGATGCGAGTAGAGGTGTGCAGGCGATGGCGCGAAAGACGTCGTCGGCGGTCAAGGGTGCCGTGGATAAGAAGACGCGCGCCGCCGAGGCGGCGCCGCGGCCGACGGCGCGCACGTACGAAGTTCGACACACGAGACGTGCGCGGAAGAACGACGAGACCGCCTCCACGATCGATCGATACGGTCGCGAAGACACGAGCGGTATCGAGCGTGCGCGCGTGCAAAACTACCGTTGGAAGCCGAGCGTCGTCATCGGCCACGGGTGAATCTCTCGCTCTCCTACAAACAGACGAAGGTCTGTGTACAAGTTTCCCTTCGCCGGCGGCGGAGTAAATCGCTGATTATTAATATTACAACACTCGAATCCGAGATCGCCGCGCGAAACGCTCGCCGCGAACGCGTTCTCCTCCGTCTCAAAGCCTCAATGGTATCCTCGCGCGAATAAAACTTTATTTCGCTTGCGTCTCATCAACCCATCCCTCGCGTCGATCACCGCCGCCGCCTCCCTGAGATGTTCCGGTCGAATCTCCTCGTACTCGTTCAACCCCCTAGACCGCATGATGTCCCTCGCCGTCTCCACCATCTCCCCCACGAACATTTTCGATATCCCCGCCAATATGATCAAACCGTTCGGGTTGAGCGTCACCCCCGTCGCCGCCTTGAACAACCTCCGCAGCATCGGTTTACTCAGATTTGACCGTCTGTAACACTCATACCGTTCCATCTGCGACGGCGTGAACGTCTTCAGGAGCTCGAGCATGCGCGCTCGATCGGCGTCGCGTTGCGCCTCCACCGCCTCGTCGTCGTCCCGGTGTCTGTGGTCGAGATCCTCCCCGTCGACCATCTCCTCCTCTCGCGCCGACTCCTCGTCCCCGTCCCCGGTCGGTTTCCCTTGGGCGTTAGATTTCGCGCCATCGCCACCGTCGGCGGCCGCCTTACCGCCTCGTTTCGGTCGTTTCGCCTGCGCGAGGGTGACGAAGGCGTCGATGGAATTCTCGAGGTCAGTCGACGTTCGGTCGCGTTCACCGGTCGCGTTCGCGCGTTCGCGGTCGCGTTCGCGCGTTGATGGACGCACCGGCGCATCTTTCGCGTTGGCGTCGGCTTTCGCCTTGCGTTTCGGGGGCATGACGCGGTGAGACGCGCGGGACGATGAGGATTCGAGCGCGGGGATGAACCAAACAGATGCTTTTTCGAGTCTCGTTTTGCATTACGTTTCGAGACGTCACTTGGCGACGACTTGGAAGGCGTTATCGTCGGAGTCTGAATCACTACCGTCGTCTTCGTTCGCGGGCGCGGGCGCGGCGTTATCGGTGGAGGCGTCGACGCGGCGACGTTTATTGGAGTCGTCTTCGTCAGAGTCGTTTTCGTCAGAGTCGGCGGCGTCGCGAGGGGCGTCGCCTCTGGCTTCCTCTGAATCGTCGAACGAGTATTCCATGTCGTCGTTGTCGTCGCCTTCGTCGTCGTCGTCATCCTCCTCGTCGTCGTCTTCAGATCCGGATTCTTGTCCGATGAAATCTTCGTCGTCTTCGTCGCTGTCGTCCTCGTCGTCCTCGGCTTCGCCGGCGTTCGCGGCGGCGTTCGTCGGCGCGTCGTCCGCGCTCGTGCACTTCTTGGCCAGGTACCTGCTCACATGTTCGAGCTCCTCGCGCGAGATGTTGGAGAATTCGATCGCCGCTCCGTTCTCGGGCGTCATGGACAAATCAAACGTGCTCGAACCAGAATTTTCCGCGCGAAGCACTCGCAAATCTTCTAAATCGTCAAAGTGTACGTACAGCGCGGGACTTGGACCGAACGCCACGCCCTCCTTGAGAAAAAACAAATGTCCAGAGTTGAATCCTTTGGTCGCCTGGACGTGTCCCAATCCTTTGGACCCCGCGAACACTCTCGCGGGATCCGTCGTCCCGCACGCGTCGGCGCCGTACGCGCGTTCCAGCGCTCGATAAAACGTCCACGCCGCGTGCTCGTTCTCATCGCGCGCCGCGTCATCCATCGCGTCACCACCGTTACCCTCCATCACCAATTTATCCTTGGCCCGAAACGTCGCGCAAAGCGTCTTCAATCGACTCTTTCCGTGTTCGACGCCCTCGCCTCGTAAACCGACGACGACGAAACTCGTTCGATTCGCGTCCCCCGTCTCCAACACCAACACCCGTCGCACGCTCTTCGCCTCGACGACGATCTGCGCCCCCTTCGCGTTCTCCAGCACTAAATCATCGTTCGGCATGACGTGCGCGTCGAATTTCCCTCGAGGCGAGTTGAAACTCACGCCTCTCGCCGTCGTCGTCGCCGCGCTCGCCTCCACGCGGGACACCTTTTCCAGCGCCGTCGCCCCGTTCATCGCGCGCGCGCTCGCCGTTCGAAACGCCGTCGCCTCACGACGACGTTCGCTCAGCGCGTCCGCGATCGGGATCAGCGACGCCGCGATTCCTCGCACGGCGGCGGACGCGTCCTCGTCCGCGCCCTGGGGACGGTCGGCTCGTCTGAGCATCTTCACGACGAGTCTCCACGCCGGTTCCTCGTCGTTCGCCACGCGCGCGCAGAACACATCGAGCGCGTCCATCTCCGACATCGTCTCGCGGTCGTCACCGCGCGTCCGAGTGTGTCGCCAGGGGACGCCGACGGTGCGAGACATCCATCCATTCCATCTGTCGCCGCCGCCGATTTAAACGCGCGCGGCGGCGGGCGCGAATGTGATTGTTCAATTTTCAATAGTGTACATTACAAACTCAGTGCATCTCGCGTCGACCGTTCGATAAGAAATCCTTCACAAACGCGCTCTTCGTCGTCGTCGTCGCCCTCTCTTTCCCCGTCGTCTCCACGCACCGCGCGTTGACGAAGTTCGTGATCAAGTGATGCCGATTGTAGTGATGCGCCTCGAGCGCGATCAATTCCTCTCGTCCACGCATCAACGCCTGATCCAACGCCCCCGCCCATTCACTCATCGGTAACCTCTGCTTTATCTCCTCTCCTCGCTCGCGAATCATCGCCTTTAACGCCGCACGAATCTCCGCCGTCGTCGTCACCTCCTCGAGCGCGTAATTCTCCATCACCCAGGGTATCTCTCGACAGCAGTCGCGATAAAATCGTCGTCCGCGGTCCAAGGCTTCGTCCGCGTCCACCGACGGGCGCTCCGCGGACGGTCGAGGGGTGGATAAAATTTCACTCGACCCGACGCGCGCGTCGGTGGCCGCGAACGCGCGCCGTGGCACCGCGGAGGCGGGATTCGCGCGTTCGATGGATGCGCGCGCGAGGCGACGCCCCGCGGTGGTCCACATGAATGAATGAATGCGTGGATCGAGGAGACCGCGCGCGGTGTGCGCGCGAGAGGCGCGAGCGGACGGGTGCGAATGTATTCGCCGCGTCCGTCGGTGGGACGCGCGGACGCGCGGCGGCGTGTGCGGGGGATCGGACGACCGCGCGCGGGCGAGGGGTTTGGGTGCGTGTGTGCGTGCTGACCGAACTGTGCTCTAAACCCTCCTATTCGAATGGATTTTAGACGATGTAGAAACGTATTATAGTATACGCTCGCGCGACGATGACATGACGGATCCGACGCGCCATCGTCGCGCGTCACACGGACGACGCGCGCGATGCAACCCCCCGGTGGAGGCGGTGGTGGATGGCAACAGGCGCCTCCGCAACAGGTGCGCGAGCGCGCGAGACGCGCGAGAGGCGCGGAGAGAGACGCGTTCGATGGATGCGCATCGTCGGCATCAACGGTGCGCGCGCGCGTCGACGCGTTCGACGCGCGCGCGACGTCGGTGACGGGGTGAGGACGCGCGCGATGCGTGGGAAAGATGGAAAGACTGACGGTGCGTCGCGACGCGCGCGTGTGGTGCGGACAGGGGGGCGGTGGATGGCAACAGGCGCCTCCGCAGAACGCGGGCGGATGGGGACAGACGCCGACGCCGTACGGCGATCCGCGCGCGGGCGCGCCGCACGGCGGTGGTGCGGTTCCGCAGGTGCCGAACGCGAGTCCCGGAGCGTATGGTAACGCGCAGGCGGGCGGTGGATACGCCGCACCGCCGGTACCGCCGGTGAACACGGGTGGAAGAGGGTACGGCGACGCGAGCTCGAGCGAACACGGCGCCGGTTTCGGCATGCCGATGAGTCCGACAAGTTTGGCCGCCGCCGGGTTTGGGATGTACGGAGGGAAGTTTTTGAACGACGGAGCGTCGTTCATGAGCTCGAATTACGCGAAATATTTCAGTACGGCGTCCATGCGAGCGTATTTCGACGTGACGGAGTCGTACGTGTTTCACAAGTTGCGTTTGATTTTGTGTCCGTTTTTGCACAAAGGGTCTTGGGTTCGTCTGCCGGAGACCGTGGCCGGCGGGACGGCGTATAAGCCGCCGAAGAATGATATCAACGCGCCGGATATGTACATTCCGTTGATGGCGTTTTGGACGTACGTGCTCATCGCGTCGATTCGCGAGGTGTTCGCGTCGTCGGCGAAGGGTTCGTTCACGCCCGAGGCGCTCGCGACGCACGCGTGGTGGAGTGGACTGCTCTGGTCGAGCGAATCCGCCATCATATGGGTCGCCCTTCGTTCGGCGAGTTCGGCCAATCATCTCGTCTCGGCGCCGATTCTCGACATCGCCGCGTACGTCGGGTACACGTTTACGTACGCCTCGCTCGTCCTCGCCTCCAAAATGTTCAGCGCCGCGTATGTCTTTTGGTTCTTTCTCCTCTGGTCCACCCTGTGCAACGCCGTCTTCATGGCGAAAACTCTCAAGAGGATCATCTTCAGCGAGTCCAGACAGGGTGGGTACTCGCAGAGCATGTCGCACAATTACGTCTTGCTCGCCGTCGTCGTCGCGCAGCCGTTCATTCACTTTTGGTTGAGCCGCGCCTAGCGCCTAGTTCAAACTCTCTGTACATTACATCACCGCACACCGCTACTCACGCGTTCAGCGCGTCTACTACACTATATCTCCCTCTCACACACAAACCGTCCGCTCGTCTACCGTCCGCCGCCGCCCTTGATTTCGCGTTCGACGTCCAACAGCGCCGCCGTCGCGCTCTCGCCTCTCGCCTCGGCCTCCTCCGCCACCGTCATCGAGTCCACGATCGGGCCGTCCGGTCCGAAATCCGGTCGCAACGGATCGCGCGGGCCCATCGCGCTCATCTCTTCGTACACGGCGAACGCGACCAAGACGAGAAACATTCCGAAGAGCGCCGCCGCGCCGACCAAACCGAGCCGCCGCGTCCACTCGAGCGCGCGCAACAACGCCGCGGGCGCGCGAGTCTCACCTTTCGGCCTCATCCGTCGCATCACCGGTCGCTCGACGTCTGCATCGACCGCGGGTCCGAAATCTTCCATGCCCGGCACGCCGTGAACGCCTTCATCCTCGACGCCGCGGCGCGCGTCTCGTTCGTCGCCGCGTCGCTCCGCCTCGCCCGACGTCGACGTCTCGTCCACGTCCACGTCCACGTCCACGCGCGTCTCTCCCGGCGACTCGCGCGCGGCTGAATCGTCCGACATGGTCCCACGTCTTTCCTCGTCCTCTCGCGCGCGCTCACCCTCGTCCGCGTCGTTCGCGTCGCGCGTCATCGTCGCGTCCGCGCGCGTCATCGTCGCGGTCGCATCCCGTCCTTTCCCACGCTTCCCTCGTCGACGCGCGGCGAGTATCGTCGATTCCGCCGTCTCGAACGAGCGCTCCATGTCCTTGACGCGCGATTGCCACGCCATGACGCGCTCGAGAGGGCGCGCGGGCGCGTCGAGGGGTGACGATCGAATGATAACACTAATTCGCAATCTCGGCGCGGCGGTCGCCGGCGGCGGCGAGTCGCGACGAATGGACGAGACGCGAACGCGAACGCGGGGTCTATTGACCGCGTAGAAACGTTGGAAAACGTCACAGTGTCTACTTTTTCGAACGACGTTTCTTTGTCGTGGCGAAGGAGCGACGCGCGGTGATCTCGTCGGCGCGGTGGCGCGCGGCGCGGGACAGACGGGCGAGACCGTCCCGCTCGCGAAGGAGCGACGCGCGCGCGACGTGCGCGCGTTGACGCTTAAAGTGACGACGAAAGTCGGCGTCGGGGACGGTGGCGTCGGTATCGGTGCCGTGGGAATCAGTGGTGGCGACGCTGGCGGCGAAATCGTCGCTGAAGACGTCGACGAAGGATTTTCGTTCGCGAGGCGCGCGAGGCTTGGCGCGAAGCGTCGGCGGCTCGACCATGGGCGGGTTGAAGTCGCCTCGCAGCGTGGAGTGCGTCTTGGCGAGCTCGCTCGGGGCGTGTGAGCCCGGTGGTGGGGCGATGGCACCGTTCAGTGGTAAATTCGCCACTTCTCTCGCCGCCGCCGCGCACGTCGGATGGTAGTGCGAGGCGAGGAGCGACAGGTCCCACAAGACGGCGGACATGCCCTGCGCGTGCTCGGGATCGTCGAGATCCATCTGGAACACGCCGTTACCGATGCGTTCGTTCTCGAGTAGATTGCGAACGCGCGGGTACGAGGCTAATATCTGACGCACGACGCCGAGGGAACCGAGACATTCGCCAGCCTCCATGCCCATGGACGCCGACGCGAGACGCTTGGAAAACGCCGCCATGCGCGCCTGGTCCACCTGTTTAAACCCACCGATGAATCTCTGAATCGCTCGCACGCGAAGCGTGCCGTGACTGAGCGAGCGTTGATCGGTGATGGACATGCCCTCTTGCCAACCGGCGTTCCCGGCGCTCGGTTTCCCGAGCATGACGTACAGCTGACGGTAGAACTCTCCCGTGTCCACTTGCAACACCTCTCCGTGACCGCTCAAAATCTCACACGCCGTCAACAGCGTCTGCGCCTTGAGGGCGTCAGATAATAAATCCTCCTTGGCGAGTAACTTTCTAAACAGCTCCATGAGATCACCCAAGAAATCGATGGAGATCAAGTGCGTAAACTTGGCTAAACCGGTGAGCGCCGCGCTCAGGAGGGGCAAACCGGGCGTCGGCTCGGGACTCGCCGCGTTCTTCAACACTCGAAAGTACATCTCAAACGTCGCCTCCAACAGTCGACTCTGCATCTTTTTCTTTTCCCCGAAACTCATGACGGCGGATCCTTCGTCTAAATCGCGACGAAACGCCGCCTCTTCGTCTTCGCTATCGTCCGAGGAATCCACCTCGTGGCCAAAGGATTTCATGCGCTCCTTGTCTTGTTGCTTTTTCATCTTTTCCGCGCGAGCCTTGCGAATCTTCTCGCGCTCCTCCTGTTTCTTCTTGAACGTCTGCTTACGAGAGAGCACCTCCTTCTTATCGCGCATCAAGGGAACGAGGATGCCCTCGTCGAATCGAACCTTGAGAAAGTAGGAAAACGCGATTGGCTGCACGTCGCATCGACTCTGCTTGACGAGTTGCGCCGTCATGTGTAACGCCTCGAGCGTCAACTCACCGCGAATGTCGCTCTCGACCGCGTCACCTAAGGCGTTCGCCACGAGTTTCGCGCGGTGTTCGTCCCGTTTATCGAACACGGGCACGAGGGCGGATAAAATATCCGTGCGAAAGTTAAAGCTCGGTAAACCGACGAGCAACGCGCACAAACATTTGATGGCGGATTCCGTGTCTGGACCGCCTCTTCCGCGCTGCGCGCGCGATTTTTTCGCCCCCGAACAACGAACGAGCATCTTGACGTACGCCTTGTAGTGTTCGAGGAGACCGCTCTCGAACGCGCGCGTCTTCATCACCTCTTTGCTCACCTTCATCGATAACTCCTTGTCCGTGGGCGGACGAATGCGGTACCCGGGACAAATGTCTCTGTACACGAGCGTGAGCGAGAGCGCGGCCAATCGAGCCACCTCGGAGTCTCTGTCTTCACACAGCGTTCCCACCTCCTTCAACTCTTTCCACCGCGTCTCCGGATCCTCGAGAATTCCCTGACACGTCGACGCGATGCGAATCTTGACGCTCTCGCGTCTCGCCTCGGCGCTCATCTCCGCCTCCAGAGCCTCGCGCTCGGCTCGACGCTTATCCGCGAGTTTCACCGCAAGTTCCTCTCGCGCGTCCTCCGAATCACTGCTCGACGAATCATCGCCTTTTTTGCGCTTCTTCTTCTTCTCCGCCTCGGCGGCGGCGGCGGCGGCGTCCTCCGCCTGCTTTTCCCACCACTTTTCATTCTTCTTTGATTTCGTCGTCTCTCGTCCGAGATCGCTCTCGCGAATCTCGCGCGCCATCGCCTTCTTCCCTAATCCCCTCCCCTCGCCCGCGCCGACGTCTCTCCACTTCCCCTCCCCCTCCTGTCCGTCGTCGTCGCCGTCGTCGTCGCCGTCGCTCTCCGGCGCGTCCGCCGGCGCCGTCGCGTCCCTCACCACCGTCCCATCCAATCGTTTCACCGGCAGCGCCAACGGTTTACGCTCCTCCGGCACATTCGCCTTCCTCGCCTCCTCCTCCGCCTCCGCCTCGGCCCGCGCTCGCATCGCGCGACCGTGCGCCGCCTCGGGCGCGTCGTCGTCGTCGTCGTCTCTTCGCCGCCGCCTCCCCGACGGCGTCTCCTCGAACGACCCGCTCGTCATGAACGACGCGTACGCCGCGTTCTTACGGACGAAACGAACGTCTTCATCGCTCACGTCCTCCTCCGAGTCCTCGTCGTCGCTCCCGCGCGCCACGGTTCGCGGCGGCGGCGCGTCGTTCGATGTCTTCTTCCGGCGGCGGCGCGCGCGTTCGGCGCCGTCTCGCGCGCCCATGACGACGAGGACGACGCGCGGAGCGCCGTAGAGACGCGCGAGACGCGAGTCTTTCTCTCGTCCCCTCGCGCGCGAACGGTTCGGTCGCGCGCGACGATGGTCGGCGCCAGATGGTGACGTCGGGCGTCGATTCACTCCGCGCGCACTGCGTCCGACGGTTGCGTCGCGCGTGCGCGCGCGTGCGCGAGCGCGCGAGCGGTGCGGACGAGACGATCATTCGCGACGCGTTCGACGCGAGAGGGGTCGCGTTCGGGAGCGAGAGGACGTGCGAGGCGGTGGTCTCGGCGCTCTTCGAGTTGGGACGAGAAAAGTGCGCCGTCGGGGACGCGGACGATGCGCGCGAGGGACGCGCGTGTGAGGACGGTGGACGACGGAAACGGGCGAAGGTTTCGTTTGAGAAGGATTCCGAGCCGTCGGAGGGGTCGTCGAGGGTGATGGGGTGGGTGCAGAGGTCGTGCGAGGCGTTGGCGAGGAATTTCACGGCGGAGCGCGCGAGGTGCGCGCGGGTCTTCGCCGAGGCGTCGAAACGGCCGGAGGAGGGATTCGATGAGGAAGTGGTCAAGGCGGAGGTGTTGATGGCGATGGAGAAGAGCGATCGGGATCGCGAGCGGTCGATGTGGCGACGAGAAGTCATCGTGAGTCATCATCGAGCGCTTCGAGCCGACGCGCGAGAGACGGAGGACGCGAAGAAGACGTGGGAGCGAGTGGTGAGCGAGGACGGGGCGGAGGCGCTGCGAAGATACGCCGAGGCGGCGACGGAGGTTGGGAATCGGGCGTGGGTGGTGAGCGCGCTGGAGTGGTGCGTAAATGCGGTTGGATTGTATTTCGGGGATGCGGAGCGGTGCGCGCCGAGCGAAACCGCGCCGACGTGGGCGACGGCGAATAAGCGCCGCGCGCGCGCGTTGGCGCGCGAGCGCGGAGAGCCCTTCGAAAGCGTGCTGAAGACGATCGTCGAGAGCGAGGACGCGCTCGGGACGCCGGATCGAAGAGTCGCGGGCAAAGTTTTGAAGCTCTTGGATGTCGGTTCGTGTTGGGACTACTTCAATGTGCACTTCAAAGGTCCGTGGCCGGGAAATCTGACCGTGGACGCCGTGGCGTGCGATCTGTGCCCCGCCGTGCCTTCGGTGTACCGTTGCGATTGGCTCAACGTGCGATTCGGCGACGAAGAGCGCGTTGAACCGGCGTCTCGAGAGGGGGAATCCGCCGCTCTGGAGGCGGTGCGAGAACACGACGCGGACGTCGTCGTCTTTTCGCTCGTTTTGAGCTACCTGCCGACGCCGAAACAACGCGGCGAGATGGTGCGACGCGCGCGTCTGGCGTTGAAAAACCGCGGCGCCGGTCTCTTCTTCGTCATCACTCCTCACAGCACGGACAAGGGACACTGTCCGCACAAGGCGCTGCCCGTGCTCGCCGAGTGGAGAGAGGCGTTTCTTACGATTGGTTTCGATCGAATAGCCTATGAACGGCACCGAAGTGTCCATTGTCTCGCGTTCAGAACGATAGGCGACGGCGACGAGGCGCGCGCCGCGGAGGGATCACCCCCGGAGCTTCGCATAGCCTTTGACTCCCAGCGTTGACGAGCGTCTTCGCGATAGCGCATAGCGTAGAATAGACAATTGCTTGTTTTCATTAATATACGAACTATCGAGCATACAAAAGCGAAGGCGCGTGCGACGGTCTGCGCGGCGCCGGCGCCGGCATGGCGGCGAAGGACGTCAACGCGTTCTTGCCGGTGCTGACTATGGAATCTAAGATGCGGCACACTTTCGTCAAACGACGCGAACCGACGGGGACGGAGTTGATCGCGCGTTGAATCGCTTCAACGTTCGGCAACTCACTCACGCCCTTCTTCCCCGTGAGCTGTACGACCACCTCCGGGCTCAGAGCGCCGTAAGGGTACGCACCGCCCATCATGTTCAGTTTCGCGCTAAACAGTCTTTCGTTGACGAAATCGACAAAGGTGAGCTCGAGCACACCCGTCGAGCTACACTTGATTCTATTGAGTCGTGGGAACTCGTTTCGACACGCCTCCATCTCCTCCAAAACGCGTTCAGCGCGAGACAGCTTCGGCGCGAGCTCTTGCAAGACTCCCGCGACGCCGCCCGCCGGTACGGCGTCTTCGCCCCACGCAATCGGCGCACCCGCCAATGCGGCGGCGAACTCGCGTCCACCCTTCGGCGTCATCTCCGGTCCATCGACCGACATCACGCGACCGGCACCCGTGCTCGCGTCGAGCGTGACTCGGAAGAGCGAGCCCACGCGAATGGTGAGCTCGGCTCCCTGCGGTCCACCCACGCCCTCCAAACGCCAGGGCGCGAGACCGCTGAGAACGCCGAGTTCTTCACTGGCACCCTGCGCGTTCTTCGCCTTGGCGCGCAATCGCACCTGACTCGCTCGTCGCAATCGAGAGGGCGTATCGTCCATGTCGACGCCTCCAAACGACTTGAAGCTAACAGTCGCGTCCGCCGCAGCGTCTTGCGCCTCTCGCATGGCGTCGAGTTCCACTTGCAAACGGTCTCGCTCAGATTTGATGGTCAACTTGCGCGAGTTCATGCGCTCCAAGTTCTCTTCGCCCGCCACAAGCGCTCTGCGCGCCGCGTTGATGGCCGCACGCTTGTTCGCCAACGCCTCCAACACCTGTTCCTTCGTCGCCGACGTCGACTTGGCGGCGTCGAAGCGCTTCGAGCTCGCCGCTCTTTGCGCTCGAAGCTTGATGATGTGACCGTTCGCGCTCGAAATCGCCTCCGACGCGATCGCTCGCGAGTTGGCGATGCTCTGAGAGCTCTTCAATAAGATTTCGCTGTGGAAGTTCAAGCTTTCTCGCACGAGTTCCTCAGTTTCCATTCTTTGCTGCGCAAATCTCTCCTTGGCCGCTAGTTGGCACTCCTTCTTGAGCGCTTTACCCGCACGTCGAAGCTCGTTGGCGTGCGCCGGATCGTCGGAAGCGGCGTAGCGCAACAGCGGGGGCTGCGTCGCCTCGACGGTGGAGCGCAGCTTTTCCGTCTCCGTGGTGAGCGCGTTCATTCGCACGTTCAACTGTTCGTGGAAGCCTTCGAGCGCCTCGATGAGGGGCGCGGTCAAGCAGCACAGTTTCAGCGCCTCGGATTGCGTCTCCGGCGGCGGAGCCGTGGCCAAGGCGCCCATGGCGATGGAGGATCGTCGACCCAAGTTTTTCGCCTCCATGAAGGAGATCTCGCACGCGTAAAAGAACGTTTCCAAGTCAATCGGTTTCGAGTTCATGAGCGCGTCTGGGATCGGCGGCAACGACGTCGGAAGTCCTTGCAGCATCGTGCCCGTGTTTCCACCCGGGGTACCGAACAAAGGATTGTGCATCGCCGCGCCGGGCGTGCCCGCCGCGCCGAATTGCATAAAGTTGGCGCCGCCCATCGTGATCGTTCTCGAAGGCGTGAAGGCTTGCATCACAGGAGGCGCGCCGTATCGACCCTGCATCGGCGTCGTGCGCTCTTGGTACACCTTTCTCATGCTCATCAACGCTTCGTCGCCGTGTTGCTTTTGGCGCAAGAGTTCCGCCATGCGCAGAGACTCGTCGCCCGGCGTGAAACCGTCGTGCGAGCTCGCGATCGAACCATCCGTGTTCGGAGTGGCCGCAACACCGGCGCCGTTCGCGGGCGTCACGCCCATCGCCGCTTGCACGTCCGTGCCCGTCACTTCGGCGGTCGGCGGGTTCGCCGGCGCGCTGGTGCCGGCGGTCGCCGTGCCGTCGCCATTCGCGCCGTAGACGTAATTGAACGTGTTCGTGCCCATCCCACCCTTCGCTTGGCCTTGCAAATCCAAATTCGTCGAGTCGGTCAAGTTGAAGGGTCGCGTGTTCGCGGTGACGGATCGAGGCGGCAACCCCGCGCTCTCGCGCTTGCCGCTCTTTTCGTCAAACGCAAACGTCAACGACGGCGTCGGACCCGGCGCGACGGATCCCGGCGTCGGCGCGCCCATACTGAACGCCACCGTCGCATCGTCCATCATCACCGTGTTCGCCAGATCGAGCGCGCTCGCGTGCGCGGCGTCGACGGCGCGCTGGGTGACATCGTCGGTGGGCTCAAAGGCGGGAATGCCGTCGGTGGTGTTACCCGTGTCCATGTCCATCTCCCCTTGAGACGTCGTGGTCTGTTCCTCGTCCTCGTTCGCGAGCGCGGCGAGCGAAGGAACGGTACCGGTGATGTCTTCCGTGGCGTCCGGATTGGCACGCGTCGGCGTCTGTCTGTACCCGAGCGGAGACTCGTCCGCGTTCAACAGGTTGGACAACGACGGCACCGCGCCGGTGATGTTCTCCGTGTCCGCCGCGTCCAAGAGCGCCCCCATCGTCGGTACCTCCGACGTCACGTCGTCCATGTTCTGCGACGCGTTAAATGTGAACGTTCCCGTGCGATCGGCCGAGTTGGGCGTCCCGAAGCGTCCCACGCTCGCCCGTCTCTTCCCCGGCGTGTGCTTCCCTTCGCTGTTCAACTGCGCGCTGTTCGGCGCCTCCTGTTCGTCGTTCGCCACCGGAGACAACGAGAAATCAGCCGCATCCGCGTCCTCTGCCGGCGACGGCGTCGTCCCTCCCGCGACGTTCACCGTCTCCGCCGACGCCTTGAATTCAAAAGTCTCCGTGCGATCCCGCGCCGGCGCCGTCTCCACGCTCGCCTCCTCCACGATTGAAAAACCCGCCGGCACCTCAGCGTTCGCCTCATACGTCTCACCGCTCTTATCCTCATCTCCTTCCGGTTCAAACTCGCGCACCGTCTCCAACACCGCCGGCGCCGCGAACGACACGCGCCGTCCCAGCGACTGTCTCTGCTTTTTCCTCTTCGCAAACGCCGGCGACGGCGCCGCCTCCGCCGCCGCGCTCTCACCGCCCTCACCCGAACCCTCTCGACTCACCGCCGAATCGCGTCGTCCCGATCGTCGCCTCGCGCTCGATCGCGTCGCTCGTCCCACCGATTCACCGTTTTCCGTCAGCGCCGGCGACGTCGGCGTTCGACCTCGGCGTTTTAAAATCTACCCGCGCGAGAAAACGAAACGAAACGACCCACCGTCGTCGTCATCGCCGTCGTCAGTCCACCGATCGCGACGCCGCGCGCGTACAAAAACCAAAACGCGCGCGCGATGAACGAACGAAGAACGCGCGCGCGCGTCCACCGCGACGCCGACGGAAACGATGGATGCATTCAAAAAATCACGCATGCATCATCGCATCGCTCGCGCGTCTCCCCTCCCCCACCGTTCGCGCGTTCCTCTCGCCTCGCCTCTCGCACGCACCGACGACGGTGTTTTCACCGTCCCTCCGTCCCCCCGCGAGTTCTCCTTCGCCGGCGTCGACATCGTCGCCGTCTCACGCGTCGTCGTCTCCCGTCCGTTTTCTTTCCCCCAACGGCTCTCCCTTCGCGCGCGCACACTGGTGTACGAGATAGGAGAAAACCACCTGTGTGTACGAGACACGTGTACGTATTCAAAGAGACACATGATAGAGGAATGTAAAAAGGCGCACGCACGTGCCCATTCGAATTCCACAGAGATGGGCCTCTCGCGCGCACAGTACGCATCCCGCGTCCTCGACGCGGTCGGTCGGACACGTCGCGCGCGCGAGGGGAACAATTTTCGAGTCGATTCGGCGACGCGCGCGCGCGAGTTTTCGCGTCTCGACGTCGATAAAGTCGACGATCGATGGACGTGACGCGCAAAGTGGAAACGGTGGATGGTGTCCGCGCGGTCGGTGGTGGTGTGTGGACGTCGCGCGCGTCGTGAATCGTCGATCGATTAGTCACGCGCATCGTCTCGTCTCGAGGTGGAGGCGCAGAGGACGCGCGCGGAAGACGCGAGGACGCGACGACGTCTCGCGACGTGACCGTCGAGCGTCGAGGTGGATTCGTTCGAGACGGCGCGCGGTGGTTCGCGCGTCTCTCGCGTCTCTCGCGATCGTCGATCGAGGACGGTGTCCCATGCGCGTCTCGGCGCGAGACGTCGGCGCGGCGGACGCGGACGCGGACGCGGCGTCGCCCGAATCGTTTCGTCGTCGCGTGCGCGCCATGTACGCGCTGACGCCGGACGCCGCGATACAGGGTTTGTGTCCACTCGATGTCAACGCTCGGAACATCGATTCGTACGAACAGGGACGATGGGAGTTGGTGCGTCGAGACGTCGCCGCCGCGCTCGGCGACGCCGTCGCGCGCCGCGCGTGCGCGTTTCTCGACGACGTCGGCGCGATTCAGGATGCGTTCGGGATTCGAACCAACGCGGTGAATTTTAAAAAGGTGTTGTTACGCGCGTTGTACGAGACGGAGGCGTTAGAGCTGCGTTTACGTCGATTATTGACGTATTACAGAGGTGACATGCACAAGGACGGAGGCTATCGCGACGCGGCGAGATTTCGCGAGACGTGCGCGGCGCACGGACGGTGTCGAGGCGCGATGAAGGCGATCTGTGACGCGCGCGTGTTTCTTAAACAGATTTGTTGCGTGCCGAGACATCCGGAGTGTTACCGTCCGAAACGTTTGGCGACGATGCCGCGAACGATGATCACGCGAGGGTTCGTCGTCAGGGCGCGCGCCAAGACGGGACGCGCCGCCGCCGCCGAAGACGACGCCCGAGACGAAGACGACGTCGTCGGGTACGCGTTTACGCCCCGAGACGAGACGCAACCGTCGTTAACGAACGATTTCGATCGTCTCGTGACGCGCGCGCGAGAGGAATTACGCGTGCGAACGCACGAGATGGATTTCATCGTCGCGTCGCTCGTCGCGCGAGGCGTCGCCAAAGCCCTCGTCGTGCGCGAGGAATTGCGCGCGTTTTCAAAGACGTGCGGCGACGTCGCGCGAGACTCCGAGAAACTCGCCTCGCGCGTGAGACGAGACCACGACGATCCGGATATCGTCATGCGCGAACGATTTACCGTCGTCGACGAGGAAACCGGGGAGTTACACGCGTCTTCCGAGGCGTTGGAGGCGTTCCGCGTCGCCGCCGAGATGGATTCCGTCGCGCTCGCCCTCGAGGGTTCGGCGCCGGCGCTCGCGGAGACGAAACGATGGATCGATGAAGCGCTCGCGAATCCGCGAACGAGGCTCTTCGCCGCGGGTGACGACGCGCACACGACATCGTTCGTACCCGATGGATTCGCGCTGGTGAAAATGGTGTCGGAATACGCGGAGACGATCGAACGGTACGAACCGGGCGCGCTCGCCGAGCTCGCGCGCGCGGGGCGCGTCGACGGCGCGGCGGCCGCGCGCGTCACCCGCGCCGAGGGGACGAAACGATGCGGGAGATGCGATCGATCGTATTCAAAATTATGGATCGTTGGATCCACGTGCGTGTTGTGCGAACAAGCGGCGAGAGACGCGGGACGGTGTCCGATATCCCCCGCGTGTCCGCCCGGGTTTTTTTGCCCGCACGCGCGCGCGTGCCTTCGATGCGAACGCGCGGCGTGCGACGCGTGCGGCGTCTCGCGAGGCGACGCCGAGGACGTCGCGCAGCTCGTCGAGACGACGAATGCGTTTTGTGTCTTTCTCGATTTCGATCGCACGATATGCGCGACAAAGGCTGGGGCGTCGCCGCTTCCAAAAAATTTTAGAGACCTGCCCCCGGAGGCGCTCGCCGCCGCCGCGCGTCGACGCGCCGTCGACGAAGATTTCGTCTCGCTGTTGCGTTCGCACGGACGCGCGTACGTGGTGACGAGAAATTCAAACGTCGACGCCATCGAGACGTATTTACGCGCGCACGGCGTCGCGCGTCCGAAAGTGCGTCGAGTGATGCCTGGGGAGAGTAAAGGACCGACCATTCGCCGCGCGCTCGACGGCGAGGCGGCCGCCGCGGCGCGAAGGGGCGAGGACGCGCGCGCGCCGAGCGTCTTCGTGGATGACGACGTGCGCGAACTCTTACGAGACGACGTGCGAGAGATGCGCGAGAGGGTAAAGTGTGTTTTGTTTTCTCGCGCCGCGTCGTGAGCGCGCGCGCGCGAGGTGTGCGCACGAATCCCGACGCGCGCGCGAGACCCCTCGCCGGGGTTTCGTCCTTCGCGAAGAATCTCGATTCACAAAATCGCGAGTAGGTTTCGCGAGACTACGCGCGATTTTATGACGGCACAATCGACGACGAGGCTCGCGCGCGAGCGTTTTCGCCTCGTCGCGTCACTCGCGATCGATCATTCTCCTCACCATGTCTCAAAAAAACATGTTGTTTATTGATATAATTCTTATTCCGACGAAATCCGCCTCGAGTCGGTCGCTCGTCTAGGCGGCGCACAACGAAGCGACGTCGCGCGCAACCTTTTCGAGATCGAGTTGACGAAGTTTCACGAACGGTCGAGGCATATCCAACAAGGACACGACCTCGACATCGTCCACGAAAACTTCAAACCCACGACACGAAGCGTCTCTCTCTATAATCATCTCCGCCCCCGCGCGTTCGAAAACGAGCGCGCCGAGCGCCTGAGCCTTTCGAAGAAAGACGCCTCACTTTTTGGACGCCTTGGCTTTCGGCTTCTTGGCCGCGGGTTTCTTCTTCGCCGCCGGCTTCTTCTTCGCCGCCGGTTTCTTCTTGGCTACGAGCGTTCATCAAAGCACACACACGGGCACCGCATCATCGTCAGTCTTTGCAATTCATTCGCGCGTTTGAATCGATCCTCTTTTTTTCCCCGCCAATTCCCCTCGTGTCCCGCGCGCCGGATCGCGAGACGTACCCGCGGGTTTCTTCTTCGCCGCCGGCTTCTTCTTCGCCGCCGGCTTCTTCTTCGCCGCGGGCTTCTTCTTCGCCGCCGGTTTCTTCTTGGCTACGACTCGCGAGAAACGAACGCGACGTCAGTCTCTTCAATCTTCATTCCCGCAATTCATCGCCATGCAATTCCCCTCGGTCCCTTAATTCTCACGATCGCGCATTCCCGTCATCATTCGCGTCCGTCGCTCGCGCGTCGCGTCGTTCACGCGCGCGCACACCCCCCTCTCACGCATCACGCACCGGCCGGTTTCTTCTTCGCCGCGGGTTTCTTCTTCGCCGCCGGCTTCTTCTTCGTCGCCGTCGTCTTCTTCACCGCGGTGGCGCGCTTGGTGGCGGGCTTCTTGGCGGATTTCTTGGCGGCTGGTTTCTTCTTCGTCGCGGGTCTTTTCGCCGCCGGTTTCTTCGCCACCATGGTGATGGAGTGGAGTGGAGTGAGGTGAACGTTCGAGCTCGAGAAAAGTCGAGGCGTCTGGGCGTGCGTGCGTCGAGCGCGCGCGTCGCGGGGTGAGGGGACGAACGAATCTAATTCATGAATTCCGCGTGAATTGAATTGGGAAAAAAAAGACGCGGACGGGAACACGCGGTCGACGTCCATCGTCGTGGTATTTGTCGTGTTAGGTATAGTATAGATTATATATGTATCGTATGTCCGTGAGAGGTACATATATGGTACATCGTTTTTTTTCAGTTTTTTTTTTCGACTCGTTCGTCGTTTCGTTCAAACGTTCGTGCCCCTCTGGGCGCGAAGACGCCGACGCGAGAGTTTCTTTTCGCCGGGTGACAACAAAACAAACGGTACGTGCGATGATTATTACAGTGCTGGTACAGGGAAAATGCACAACTTGGTCATACCTCGAGCGCGGTGATGCGTGAGGTATGACTCACAACTTTTTGACAACTTTTCAACGGTTCGGTTCGACGGGTCACGCCTTTTCGAAGACGACGTAGCCCCAGCAGATGTTGCGAGACGCGCCGTGAGACACCCAGTGCTGGAGACCTTCGAGCATGTTCAACACGTACGCGTCGCTGACTTTGCCTTTGAGCGTTCCCTCGCGGTGGTTTTGTTCCAAGACGGTTCGAACGGTGCCGTAATGGTTGACGAGTTGCTCGGTCATGTCGGCGTACGATTTAAATCGAAGACCGTGCTCCGCGCCCCATTGGATGTACTTCGCGGGAGAGCCCATGTCTTCGAGCGCCAACCGCTTGTACACGCCGTCGAGCTTCCGAGTGTCGACTCCATCTGTTTGCATGATATCGGTGAACACCATCAAACCACCGGGTTTAAGTACTCGCGCGGCTTCTTTCATGACGTCTCGACGCGCCGAACCCGCGTGCAAAAACGAGTCTTGCGAAACGACGCAGTCGTACGTTTCCGCCTCTGCCTCGGTGTTCGTGAAGCTCAAATCCTTTGGGCATTTCACGAGATGCTCCAAACCACATTCCATGGTTCGTTGACGGTTGACTTCGTTCGACTTTGTACTCAAGTCTGCGCACAAGACTTCGGCGCCGAAACGGCGCGCGATTTCCCGGGCGCAGCCGCCGTAACAGCTGCCCATGTCGACGCATTTGGCGTGCGAGGAGGAGAGAGCCGGCGCCGCCAATTCCAGGAGTTTATCGAGACTCGCATCTGATGCTTTCAAAATTTTCGCAGGCGTGTCGGGGCCGTCCGACGCCTGCGGGTATATTCCGACGTGGATATTTTCACCGCCCCAGAGGTGCATGTAAAAGTTGAAGGCGTCCTCGGTGTCGTAATAATACTCGTCCGGCTGCGCGGCGGATGAGTCATCGGATTGGACGACTTCTTTCGGTTTCACGCACGCCAAGATACCGACTCCTTCTTCGCGAACGTCGACCACGTCCCATTCGTTACTTTGGAGTTTATTGGTAACCTCATCCTTCGTGAACCACTTGGTGCGGTACCCCGCCGACGTGATCATGCGAGTATCTTCCCAATCGATGATGGCGTCGCCGTCGTTGAGTTCACCGCAAAGATCCGGATTCTGAAGATAAAAGTGCTGCAACGCCGCACCGAAATGCGCCGCGTTCCACAATCCCACGACGAACGCTCCGCGATACTTTTGTATAGTTTTTTCGACTTGGACGTTTATGCTCCGTTCGATGTCCTCCGGCAAGACGCCGTGCGTGTTATTCACCGAAAACGTCAACACCACGTGCGGTTCCTCCAAACCGTCCATGAGCTCATCCACGATCTCGAGTAATCGTTGACAATCCCCGTGTTTAAACGCCAAACGTCCGCTCGAATCGTCTCTTCGCACGTTTTCCGTCGCGAATCGCACGAAATCTTCGTTAATGTCGATCCCCAAGACGTGGTTGTCCGGCATGGCTTTCGCCAATCGCGCCGACACCGCCCCCGTCCCGCACCCCACCTCCACGAACACGACTTTGCGTCCACTCTCGCGTTCAATCTCCCTCGCGCGCGCTTCCACGTACGCCACCGTTCGATCGACGAGCTCGGCGAAAAACGTCCCGCGCCCCGGGTCGTACACCGCGTCGTGCCAATCGCGCGGTCGCAAGGATTTCCACGTGCGCTGCAACTGCAGATTCAACGCCTCATCGCTGTTCAATCGTTTTCTCTGTTCGATCGATTCGTTCGTTCGCATCGCCGTTCGGTCGTTTCCCTTCGTATCACCCGTCGCGTCGCGCAAGTCGCGTCGACGTCCCGGTCCACGCGCGCGTCACGCGTGCACGCCGATCCGATCGGATGGATCCCGATCCGACCCATCGCCTCCGGGTCCTCGGACGATTCGTCTCGTGGGTGTGAGTCGCGGCGTCGCGGCGTCGTGGGTGGGCCTTAACGACGAGT
>MDTE01145866.1_pt1 | contig 25029 bp, 30 predicted proteins | sample 811231 | NCBI WGS metagenome assembly MDTE01 (sample SAMN05326651, study PRJNA326480) | marine metagenome | isolation source: seawater | place: Indian Ocean: Red Sea | collected 2010 | reverse complement strand
TTTATGAACAAAAAAACTCCTGACAAAGCAGTATGGGACACAGTTGAAAATCTTGCTAATGCAAATATTATTACCGCATATAACTTTATAATAGGACACCCAAGAGAAACAGAAGAAGACCTACAGCGTATAGTACAATGGATGCATGATTTCAAATGGGCTAGCGATGCAGGACATATTGAGAAGATTAATCTACAAACAGGAATATACTTTTTGGAAGGCACTGACTTTTATGAGAAAAAAGACGACCTTGTTGACTTCCAATTTGGTGGTACTGAATTTTGGGTAAGTAAACATGTACCTAATCTAGACTTCAATGAAATATACAGAAGAAGAATGTATATAAGTGAAGTTGCTGAAAGTTTAGGATACAGATTACACGACGAAGCAAGTCTGAAAAATTTTATGAATAGAAAATTAAACAGGTTTAAAGAATATGCAAGAGAACAAGTTTGAAAAACCTAGGGAGTTAGAACTAGGTACATGGTGGTTCAAACAATACATGCAAACAAAAAGTTTATGTGTAGACGTCGGAGCATTCCGAGGAAAATTTTCTTACGAGTACTGTAATATATTCGATAATGTAATTGCATTTGAACCTAATCCATATATGATATTTCCACTTATGCAAATAGCAAAAGTAAAATCAAATTTACGTTACCAAACTATAGCATTAGGTAACAAAACTGATTTAGTAGATTTCCATATTCTTACCTATGATAATGAATTAAATTCTCGGCATTTTTATAGCAATAACTTCGCTGGTATATGCAGTTGTAGTAGTGACTATTTAGACAAACAACTACCATTCTTAGAAGGCCGTGAACAATTCAGAAGTACTATAAAAGTTTTACAAATGCCTTTGGACCACTTTAATTTAGCACCTAACTTTATTAAAATAGATGCTGAAGGTTCTACATTGTCTGTGTTAGAAGGTGCAATTCATACTATTGCTTCTCATAAACCTTTTATTCAGACTGATGTTAAACGTGCTCCAATACTAGAAGATATAGGTTATTGTTGGTTAACTGATAAAAATAATGATGACGGAACAGATCAATATTGGGTACACAGAGATTATTATGAAGAAAAAATTAGCAAAGATAAAACTTAAAATTAAATCTTGGATACGCAAGTTTAGGAATAGGAAAAAACAGAGGCATATCTATGAGTAAATTATTTGCGGCTGGTTGTAGTCATACAGAAGGTTTTGAAATAACAGTACCCAACACATTAAGTCCACAAGACTTAGAATTACGTTGGAGCAAATGTCTTGCCGACTTGTTGAACAAACGGGAAGTCAACAGTAGCAGAGGAGGAGCAGATTTAGATATGGTTTCTGACTTTGCACTACAACAATTACCCACATTGACATCAGAAGATATTTGTGTTATACTATGGCCAGAGCCTAGTAGACTAGTTGCTTATTTGCCTAAGTATGACAATGAGTTTGGATTTTACATTGGTAGAATAAACAACTACACTGATAAAGGAAAAATACCAGGTGACGTTGAGCTGTTTGGTGATGCATACTTCGAGCTGTTCAATAACAATTATAATATGGAAAAACGTTTTTACATGAACTACCTCATGGTAGACAATGCATACAACAACAAAGGCATACCTGTATTTCACAGCAGATATAGTACTGGTGCATACAAACAAAAAAACGTCTATGACTTTGGATATGCACAACAACACTACAAACAAAATTCAAATGTAATACCACAAACCTTTGTGGATTATTGTTTGGACAAAGGATATGATCCTAAAATAGATGGCAGAGACTATCACTTCACAGCGGACGCTCATAAAGACTGGGCTGATTATGTTTACGAGTTTATACAATGCAAGTACTAGTAACAATAAATGATCCAATGGATTTTCCAAAACTATTAACAAATGAAGATATTCATAAACACAACTTCGCTGTGGTGATTGACAAAAAAATTAAACTAGCATACAGAGACTGGCAATATCAAAATTATGTTGCTATCAAAGAAAGATTTCAAGAACCAGTCTATGTATATGACTACGGACACTATGCAGATATAGGAGCCTGTGCAAGCTATCGTAAATCATTTTATTACTTTCAAGTTTTTCAAAAATTTGATTTATGGAAACCTGTAGTAATTACAAGAATAGATTATGTAAAACACTCTGACATGCTTTCTGAAAAAATTCATAACACACCTAAATTACATGATGGTTTACTGTTGGATAACGACTTGGCTGTATCTTTTTATTGGTATATGGCAATGAGGTTTTGTCATGCAGTAGATGATAGAGATAAGAAACAGATAATTAAATACAATCAATTACAACTACTACAAGCACTTGCTCGAGGAGAGCATAATGAATTAGCACCAATGGATTTTGCTGTAGTTGATTTAGAAACACAAGAGGTAGAAGTGCAAAGATGACTACACACTTAAAAGTAAAATGGCCCGATCATCACATTGTGATAGAGCTATGTCAAACTCCAGTTGTAGAAAAATGGTTATTGTGTATACAAGATGTTATCGAAAACAATGTACCTCCTATGATAACATTAGGAGCACCTTTCTATCATGCATATGGTGGTGAAGATCAACAACTTAAAAAACAAGCTGTACAAGAAATTAATAAAGCAATTGAAGATGTAAATGCCCTTGTTGGCGATGGAAAAAAATTTCCTTATCACGCATATGATGATATGCCATGGACACAAACAAATCTTATGCATAGGTGTTTCACAACTGGGCAATTAAGTCAAACCTGTTGGCAACTTGGATTAACAAACCAGCAAAAGTTACAAAGTAAAACTATTCCAGACAGCAACATGCTGGAATGGGTACACAGCATTGCTCCGCATGACTTTGAAATTTGGCACTGTTGGGAAGAATTCTCCAGTGCAAATAATAGAATTAACAAATGGATACACATTTATGAAGATCAAAGCACTAGTGCAAGGGCAACACAGTTCTTAGACAAAACAATTGAAACATACGGAAAAGATTTTCAGGTGGTTAATCTAGAACTGGATGTTTTTCAATCAGATGGTCTTAAATGGTATAATAATCAACAGCAAGTAGATATAGATACAATACACAGTAGCTTTCCTGATGATGCAGATGATTGTAATGTTATCCTTATGAAAAGTATTACAGGCAAAGATTATTTTCAATGCTTTCAAGAATATGATGATCCAACTGAATGGGATATACAAAATGTTGGAAAAATAAAAGGAGGATTAACATTCTATCCTCATAATGATGCATTGAAACATATATTATACAGTGGTGACTTTGAATCATGGTATAAAAGCTATGGGTTGAAAGCAGAACAAGTACACCCTGTGCCGTTGGGAAAAATTGTTGAAGATACCATTGACTACACTACTTTAAAACACAGTGAAACAGATTTGAATACTGATGGTACGTTGGCAATCGCTAGCCAATATAAACAAATGAGATATGAACTTATATGAAAAAATGGCAACATCACAGAGACAACAATCATGCATTTTGTATTTTGCCTTTCAGTCAAAGTCATATCAATACAGATGGTAGTTGCCATGTGTGTTGTGTAGGAGACTGGGATCACGCATTGAGTAGAGATATTACCAAAGAAGGAATACTCAACATATGGAGAGGCGACAAGTATAAAAAAATAAGACAGCAAATGTTAGCAGGAGAAAGACCAGCAGTTTGTCAAGGCTGTTATAACTTAGATGATGCGGCAGGTGGCAGTGATAGAAGTTTGTTAACAAATAACTTCCATGATCCACACAAAGATTGGGATATTGATATTGAAGCAGGAAATACAGATGGTATTCCAAGTTGGTTAGACTGGCGCCCTGGAAATTTTTGTAATTTAAAATGTAGAATGTGTTTCCCAAGTGCCAGTAGTGGACTTATGGATGAACTTATTGACAATAAAGAACTTAATCCATACTATGGACATGATGGATATGAAATAGGTAATTGGTTAGACAATCCTGACAGGTTTGAAGAATTTAAAAAAATTATACCATATGTAAACAAACTTAAAATTGCTGGTGGCGAACCAATGTTTATGCAAGGTGTTATAAACATGTTCAGGTATTGTGTAGACAACGATATTGCAAAGAATATAAATTTAGATATTACTACAAACGGCACAAGAAAGCAAGGCAAAGTTTTAAAAATGCTGACTGAGTTTAGATCTCTTTGGATTAATTTTAGTATTGATGGTATTGCTGATAGCCATGATTACATAAGATATCCTAGTAAAATTAAAGAAATATTAAAACACTACAAAGAGTACCAAGAAATAGCAAAAACAAGTATACTGATGACTGTGCAAATGTACAATATATTTGAAATACCCAGTGTTATTGAATGGTGGTATGAAAACAACAAACATCATAATTTTGAACATTATCATAAAATTAATTTTAATTTTGTTATTGTTCCCAAGGATTTAGACATAAGACTGTTACCAGCCAAATATAAAAAACAAGTATTAGATGAGATAAATCAAGTCTTAGAAAGAATACAACTGTCTGAGGAGATGCAACGTAAATCAAGAATAGCAGATATAATTCAGCGACTGAGTACAGAGCATGTGTTTACTGGAGATGAATCAAAAGAAATAGGATCCAAAAACAATTTAAACGAAATACAAAGAAGAAAACAATTTGTTAAACGCACAATACAGTTCGATATAATAAGAAATCAATCTATTAGAAGTTTAGATCCTAGGTTGGTAGATGTTTTTGAAACATGGGAAAAGCAATATGCCTAAGGTGTTTTATGTAAACGGTTGCAGTCATACCGGCGGCGGTGAAATGGAGTATATTAAAAGTAATTGTACTGAATATGATAAACACCACAGTTACGCAGGACACATACATAGACAACTTTTTAGTGACTATGAATATGTAAATGTTTCTAGAAATGGCAACAACAATGAAAGTATTGCATTGGACACAATAGAATATTTACAAACAATCAACAGCGATAATTGTTTTGTATTAATTGGGTTAACAGATCCTAATAGATATCATTTTGATTGTGATAGTGGTTTTGATCATAGAGACAACAGATTAAAGTTCTTCAATAGTCAAGGTCTAACTTACAAGCATGATGGTATTCCTTACGCAAAAGAACTTTGGCAAGGCTTGGTAGCGTTGGCTGACACACAAGAACAACAACAAAGAACATTTATTAAAGACTACACAATGTTGGTAACATATTTTGAACAGCATAATATAGATTATTGCATGGTGCAGACACTATGGTATTATGAAAAAATCACACGATATCATAAATTGTTTGAACACTATTTGAATAATCCAAAAGTACTTAATAAAGGTGGTTGGGCAGAAACAATGAACACATGGTTAGAAACACAAGGATATAAAAACAATGAAGAAGGACGCACAGGGCATTACAGAGAAGATGCTCACAAGACTTGGGCAGAACATTTGATTAAACATGGATTAAAACAATGACAATACTTTATGTAAACGGTTGTAGTCATACAGCAGGTGCTGAACTAGTAGGCCCTGGACAAGTAGATACAAGTACGGATCCAAAAGATGATAATAGGAAATTAAGCTGGAGTGGACAACTGCACAGTGAACACTTCAAAACATGGGAGTATATGAACAATGCATACAGCGGAAGCAACAATGAAAGTATTGCTTTAAACACTATAAATGATATTGAACAACTCAATCTCAATGGCAAAAAAGATATAAGAGTATTAATAAGCTGGACATACCCAGGTAGATATCACTTTGAAACACAAGACAATATGGACTTTTACAAAAGCAAAGCTAAATTTTTTATTGGTTATGATCTAATGGGTGATACACAAGCTATTCCTTTTGCTGAAGAACTATGGCAAGGACTCAACAGTTTTCACAATGAATTAGATGACCAAAAAACATTTATAAGAGATTACACTCTTTTATCCAATTACCTAAAATTCAATAAGATAAAATACGCTATGATACACTTTGCATGGTATCCAAAACCACAGCTTATCAGTGATAGATATATACATTTATACAAACGCTACGAACAAGATCCGTCGGTACTACACAATCAATCAGCAGTACAATGGTTAGATCATAACAAACATTTAGATAACGTTGACGGAAGACTTGGTCATTACACATATGATGCTCATAGAGTTTTTGCTCGTAGTATAAGCGGAAAAATAAAACAATGTCTTGGTTAAATTGGATTAAAAATAAAATTAAGTACTGGCGTCTTAAAAGACAAATGAATAAAAAAATTAAACGTGCTAAGAAAAACAAACATATTTACGAGTAAAAAATGGAATTAAGTTTAAGTTATATTTGTGATAGACCTTATAATATCTATCAAAGCTATATGAAACTGATGCAACACTACAAAATGAGTATTCATATGGATTGTATGGATGGTCATTTTGTACCACGATTAGGTGTGCATCCAGAATCAATTGATGAAATCGATTATGCAGAACACATTGATGTTCATGCCATGATAGCATCAAACAATCCTGCCTGGGAGGCTATCCTCAAAACAAAAGCTGACAAAATATTTGCACACTATGAAAGTTTTCACAGTGAACAGCAATGCATTGACTTTTTAAGCAGAGATACTAGATTAAAACTTGCGTTCAAACCTTATCACACAATAGCACAAATTGATTCAATTTGTGATAGATTGGACGTGGGTGAATTTTTATTGATGGCTTATAACCCTGGAATAAAAGTACAAGATGCATTCTACAACTTGGATACACTTGAAGATACACAAAGACATGTAACTGTAGATGGTGGTGTAAAACTAAGCACAGTATTAGAAAACAAAAACAATTCTAATATTACACTTGTAGCTGGAAGCAAAGTCTTATTCAACGAAAATTATGAGGCTAATATTACATGCCTAATCTCTTAATACCTTGCAGTGGTCCAGGCACTAGGAGTGTAGGATATACAAAATTCCACAAAGCACTTATACGCATAGGCGATTGTGCAGTAATTGATCATATTATCAACAGCTTTGCTGATATAGATAAAATTTATATTACACTTGGATATGAAGCGGAGTATATACAAGAATATATACAACACAGCAATAGAAAAAATATAGAATTTATTGAAATAGAAAACTGGAATAGCAGTCAGATTGCCAGCTTTAAACAAATACCTCGTTATGTTTTTGACGAACCTTTGTACTATAATGCCTGTGACAACTGGAGTACAATAGTTGATACAGTGGATACAAACACTTGGTTTACTTGCACACCAGAAAATAAACAATACTACGACACCAGTGAAGATGCTGTATACAGCGGAATTAGTTTTATCAAAGACAGTCTACAATATTATGACATATTACAAAGCACAGACATCAATAGAAATGATTTATTATTGCTACAGCAATTGGATAATTTACAAAGTCAACCGTTGGTTGATTGGTATGATGTTGGTAATGTACAAAGCTATCACACAGTAAAACAAGATGCCAGCTTTAGTGTGTTGGATAAAACACAACAAGAAATTTACAGTGTTAATAATAGAATTGTAAAATTATTTGTAAACAAACCTAACATAAAACCCAACAACAACTATCCACACCCACAGCCCATTGAACATACTGAACATGGATTAAGTTATAATAAGATTCAAGGTAGAGTAAATCCTATGAACGGAGACTTTGATCGAGTATTCAACAATTTACAAGATACATGGCGTTTTAGCGTACACAACAATATAGCCTGTACAAATAGAACGTTATGGCAAGACAAAACATGGGAACGATTTGACCAAATAGTGCAACAGTTTCCTGAGTTCAGCGGTACTGTACAAGTAAACGGCAACACAATAGACTGCACAAGAACAGTAGAAAATATTGATTGGGATACTGTAAGCACAGGGCTTGTTGGTGCATGTCATGGTGATCTGGTTGTAGACAACATAATAGTAGGCGAAGATCAAATACATTATATAGACCATAGACCCGGAGTTGTCAATGATATTTTTTATGATATTTGTAAATTTTATCACAGTTTATTACTACACAATAAAAATTTAGAGAAATATTACTTGACAGAACACAACAATCATTATACAATAAAACTATCGCCGAGCGAAGAGGACGAACTGCGACTGAATGCATTTAGGTTATCGTCGATATATCATCAACACAAACGCAAAATTGAATTGGGTGTTGGGTGCATTTGGTTAAGTATGAGTCCGCTGAATGTTGACAAAAATTTAAATAAATTTTTATTTTTGTTAGCTATACAACAACTTAAAAAATATGAATGAGTTTGATAAAAACTGGATAGCATATCCTCAAAATTTGCATGATGCTCGCAACGAGTCAATAATTATTACACAAATTACAAGAGCAAGGCGCATAGTATTCATTGCTAAAGGGCGTGTAGGACTAGCTACAAAAATGTTTATGCAACGTCTTAGTCAGATGGGATATAAAGTTGCACACAGCGAAGACCTACTGATACCCGAAATAGATGTACATGACCTAGCAGTATTTGTAACAGCAAGTGGTGATACATTGAGCAGTCTTGCGTATATACAAATTGCCAAAAAATGCAAATGCAAGACGCTGGCAATTACTTTCAATGCACAAGGTGATATACCTAAACAGTGTGATGAAGTTTGTGAATACAAACAACCCAAGCAAAAGGGTTTAATGAAAAGCTATTATGAAGTAGGATTTGTTTACATATTTGAAAGAATAATCAGTCTTTTACCACAAGACGGTTTTGTTCACACTAACTTTGAGTAAAATATTGTTCACTGTTAAAACTTTTATCGCAAATATAGATATCAAAAAAAGGTTTACCCATATGCAAGGCAGTATACTTACAACCCCATTGTGCAAGTTGTTCTCGAGTAAGGTCTGTCCAATTTTTTCCACTGGTAGCTCCTCTGGCAGTCCAGTAATGGATTTCATGTCCTTCGTCATACAATTTGTTAATTTGTGCTATACGATCTTCGAAAGGCATCTGAGCTCTATATGTAGATTCATTTTTACCTTTCATAGGAATGTCTTCACAAATAGTTCCATCAATGTCGATATAGTAAATCATAAATATATTTATTAAGTATGTAGTTAATAGGAAAAGCAAAATGAAAATCTTAATATTTGGAATACAAGGAAGTGGAAAAACAACACTTGCTGAACCATTGGCAAAACTACTAAATGGTGTACACATTAATGCTGAAAATGTAAGAAGGCAATATGAAGGACATGATAAAAAGAATTGGGATTATAGTCCAGAAGGAAATAAAAAACAAGCATTAAGAATGCGACATCTTGCAGACGGTGTAGTGATGTCAGATAAAATAGCAGTGGCTGATTTTGTTTGTCCAACTGAAGAAGCTAGAAAACAGTTTGGTGCAGATTTTGTAATTTGGATGGATACAATAGATGATAAAGAAAATATTTTAGACAAGCCTAAAAAAGCAGATATTGATTATCATGTTGCTAAATGGTTTAATGACACACATACACAACTGGTTCCGGTTGTGGAACGTTTTATGAAAAAACAAAATACAACTCCAATTGGCTATGTAGCCTGGAGATTGGAAAATGAAAATTTATAGATGTGGGTATTGGTAGTAATATTTTTAGCTGGCACCGAACCTGTTGCATTTAATGGTGCAGGTATGGGTGAAACGTTTGATTACATGTATGAATGTTTTGTAGCAAGAGATGAACTGTTGGCTAGACTTGGCAGTGAAGATGGATACTTTCCTCCAGGACAGCAGGCAGTTTGCGTTAGGACCGAACATTGATTACATGGGGATGGACAGGCATGGCACATGATGCCAGCCTAGCAGTTTTTAACGATTCACAACTGGTGTTTGCGGCACACAGTGAACGCTACAGTAGAATTAAAAATGATAAGAATTTAAACACAGGTATCTTGTCAGATGCACTTGAATATGGTGAGCCTGATCAAATTTATTTTTATGAAAAACCTTGGTTAAAGAAAACAAGACAGTTGTTTGCAGGACAATATAATCTTCTGAAAAAGCCAAGTCCTCACAATATACTTAAAAAGTTATACGCAAATCCACCACGCATACGCACAACAACACACCATCACAGTCATGCCGCGGCAGGTTATTTTACCAGTACCTTTACTGATGCTAGTATACTTTGTGTTGATAGTATTGGCGAATGGGATACTGTTAGTATATGGACTGGAGAAGGTAATAAATTAAAAAAAGTATGGAGTCAGCGTTATCCAGAAAGCATAGGTATATGGTATAGTGCTATGACTCAACGCATAGGATTAAAACCACTTGAGCATGAATATATACTCATGGGCATGGCGGCAATAGGTGATCCCAATAGATTATATGAAAAAATTAAAAAAGATTTTATTTTAAAAATGCCTACACACGAAGATGGTTCAATCTTTTTTGCAAGAAGTTGTCACAGAGGTTGCTTGGATTGGGCAACTAATCTAAATACTATACAAGACTATGCCGATATTGCCGCGGCTGTACAGCGTATATATGAAGAAATATTCGAAGGATTGGTAGCATTTACCAAAAGAATTACCAATAAAAATAATTTAGTGTTGATGGGAGGCTGTGCATTAAATTGTAGTGCCAACAGTATTGCACATAAGTACTGTAAAGAAGTATGGATTATGCCAAATCCAGGAGATGCTGGAAGTGCCATTGGTTGCGTACTAGCACACTGGAAAAAACATATCGATTGGCCTGGGCCTTATTTGGGTCACGATATCAAAGGAGATTATCCAGTTGAACAAATATTACAAAAATTACAAGCAGAGCGGATCACTGCGGTGGCTTCTGGTCGTGCTGAGTTTGGGCCTAGGGCTCTTGGCAACCGTAGTATTCTTGCTGATCCCAGGGGAGATGATGTCAAGACGCTTGTCAACAGCATCAAACACAGAGAAGAATTTAGACCTTTCGCACCGGCAATCCTTGAAGAATATGCAGGAGATTATTTCGACGGTGTCACAGGCCCATACATGCAATATACCTCAACGTGTAAAAGACCTGATAAATTTCCAGCAATCGTCCACTATGATGACACCTCAAGAGTTCAAACAGTTTCTGCTACTGATAATAGCGGATTCAGAAAATTGTTAGAACGTTGGTATGAACTTACAGGGTGTCCTATGTTGCTCAATACCAGCTTGAATATTAAAGGCGAACCATTGGTCAATAGCAGAGAAGATGCACAACGCTGGACTGAAAAATATGGAGTACAAGTATGTTTACCAAAATAAAAAATTTTATTTTATACCCTTGGCATGAATACAAACGTAAAAAAGCACTTAAAAAAAGAATAGAACGTATGAAGTCCAAGGACCCTTACATTTATGAGTAATTGACATTTTAGTAGAAATGTGTATAATTAAACTGTCTATGGAGTTTTAATGTTAGACGTTATTCAAATCAGCTATCACGAACCGTATGCTGAAGATAATTTTGAGTTATTGAAACTTTTTGCACCTCATGCCAAACGTGTGCAGGGTGTAAAAGGTATTTTTGAAGCACACAAAGAAGCGGCCCGTTTAGCAGAAACAGGTCATTTTTATGTAATTGATGCAGATGCTATAATTGATGAAGAATTTAGTTTTAGATTTAAACCAGATAAAAACAAAGAGGCATATCCAGGTGTGCCAGAAACAGATTGTGTATATGTTTGGCGTAGTCGTAATCCTGTCAATGATCTATTGTATGGGTATGGTGGTGCTAAATTGTTTCAACGCAAGGCAATGATAGATGCTGAACATTGGAATGTTGATATGACCACAACAATTGGTTGTCCTTTTGTTCCCAAGTTTCAGGTAAGTAATATTACAGCGTTTAACACTGATCCATTTAACGCTTGGAAAAGTGCTTTTAGAGAATGTACAAAACTAGCCAGTGCTATTATTCCTAATGGTGATAATACAGACAACGAATATAGATTAAAAGTTTGGCAAGAACGAGGCATGAAACGTGAATATGGAGAGTACGCAATAATGGGTGCAAAGCAAGGGGCAGAGTTTGGCGAGCATTATAAAAATGATGTAAAAATATTGAATCGTATTAATGATTTTAATTGGTTGAAAGAAACATATGAACAAGCAACTAGCTGATGATCAAACACATGTTGTAAATCATGATTTAGGTCAAAATCTACATTGGATGCATGGTTTAGAAGAATATCTGACCAACACCAATTCACCATATATTGATAAATTTTTTGAAATCAAACGTGCTATAATGTACGGTAATATATGGTACATTAAAAACTGTGTACAGGATGAAATACGCAGAGGTGAAGTGGATCTGACAGATGACTTTTTAAATATATTGCTTGCACATTATACTGGATATGAATATGTAACACACAGAAAAGTTCTTCAGTATGTAGCACACTGCATAGACAATGACTACATAAGAAAGATGAGCAGTTGGAGTATAAAGTGGGAAGACCGTGCCAATCTAAATGAGCATTTCAGCAGAGGACAAATGAAAAGCAAGTGTTGGATGGTAGAAAAATTAGCAGAAGTTTTTCCAAATGCCTATCTAGGAAATATTGCCCATTATGGCGGTTGGTATGCAACTGTGGCAAAAAATATATTTGAACAATTTGGCGTTAAAAAATATTTGAATATAGAGCTAGATGAAAATTGTATTCAAATTGCTGATGATTTTAAATACGAACAATGGAGAAATGATTGGCAGTTCAAGAGTGTACAACATGATGTTAATAAAATTGTTTATGATGAGACCGAAAGTTTTCGTGTGAGAATACAAAATCAGAATGGAGATCTTGTACCTGTAACATTCAAACCAGATTTAATTATCAATACAAGTTGCGAACATATGAATGAAGATTGGTTTCATAACTTGCCCAAAGGTATGTTGGTGTGTTTACAAACCAATAATTACTTTGAAAATGAACAGCATGTGAATTGTGTTGAAGGTGTAGAGCAAGCAAAACAAAAATATCCTTTTAGTGAGATATTGTACGAAGGTGAAATAGAAACACACTTATACAATAGATTTATGTTAATAGGCGAAAAATGAAAAATGCAAGAACTTACACTCAGACAGTTACAAACTGAAGCCGCAAGGGCACTCAGTACAATGCAAGCAACAAACAATAACATAAATCAATTCAATAAAAAAGCACATCACAATAGTCAGTTATGGTACAAAGCTGTTATAGATTGGTACGTTGAACAATACGGTGACCTACCTAGTAAAGTAGGACCAGGAAAAGATATTAAGTTGATTTTAGATGTATAGATATGAAGACATTAGAACTGTACATTTAGAAATTACACAACGCTGTCAAGCCGCTTGTCCTATGTGTGATAGAAACGAAAATGGCGGTGTAGACAATCGTCATATCACAAATGCTGAACTGAGTTTCGACGACTGTAAAGCAATATTTCCCGTTGACTTTATTAAACAATTAGACACAATGTATATGTGTGGTAACTTGGGTGATCCTATTGTTGCTAAAGATACTCTTGAAGTATTTGAATATTTCCGTGCAAACAATGATAAAATGTGGTTGAGTATGAACACCAATGCAGGAGCTAAAAGTGTAGAATGGTGGCGTGAACTAGCACGAATTATTGGTCGCAGAGGTGCCGTAATTTTTAGTATTGATGGTTTGCGTGATACAAATCATTTGTATAGGCAAAACGTTGTATGGGATAATGTTGAACGCAACATGAGAGCTTTTGTTGATGCTGGTGGTAGAGCTCGTTGGGACTTTATTATATTTGGACACAATGAGCATCAGGTTGAAGAAGCTGAACAGCTTGCTAAAGACTGGGGTGTAGAGCGTTTTCAAAAGAAAAAATCAGGAAGATTCTTTAGTGCTAATAGTAAAAATAAAGATACACATCAGGCAAAAAACAGAAAAGGCATTGAAACACAATTATTAGAAAAACCTAAAAAAATAAGCAATCAAAACCTAGCACTATTAAAACAAAAAGAATTGACAAAAACATATGGTGGTATGCAAAATTATTACGACAGTTGCAGTATAAAATGTAAAGTAGTAGAAGAAAATAATATTTTTATTACAGCAGAAGGTTTGCTGATGCCTTGTTGTTGGACAGCAGGACGCATGTATAAATGGTGGCACGAAGATTATAGAGTAGAACAGATATGGGACTTTATAGATAAAGCTGGCGGCAAACAGGGCATTGATGTAATAACAAATGATTTGAGAAATGTTATGAATGGAACTTTATTGGATGATATAAAACAAAGTTGGACATTACCAAGCATAGAGCAAGGCAAGTTAGGTGTATGTGCTATGAAGTGCGGAACAGAGTTCGATCCTTTTGCCGAGCAGTTTAAGTAGTAGTTAAATACACATATGAAAACTGATAAAATCTCACCAACATTTTGTGCGTTACCATGGTTGCATTTGAGTTCAAGACCCGACGGAAAGATGCGTACTTGTTGTACGTCAAATGCCAGTAGTGTACAAGATCCGGATAGTAGTAAAAAAGTAGGGGGTGGAGAAGTTGGTGTTGTCAAAAATGACGACGGCATACCAGCTAACTTCAACCATACCAGTCTAGCTGACGCTTGGAACAGCAACTATATGAAGAATGTACGCAAGATGATGTTGCGTGGCGAAAAGCCTGCACCTTGTCTTAAATGTTACAAAGAAGAAGAAGCTGGACATTTAAGTAAACGTAATTGGGAGACTGACTACTGGAGTAAACGCTATGATCTATTTGACCTAGCAAAAGAAACAGCAGAAGATGGTAGTGTAGATCCAAAAATACGCTATATTGATTTGCGTATGGGTACAAAGTGTCAACTTGCTTGTGTCATGTGTAGCCCACATGATAGTAGTGGATGGATAAAAGAATGGCAAGCAATGTATCCACAAATACAAAATGATAGACTCAAAGGCACAAGTGGTTGGGATAACAAAGGTCGTAACGATGGCGCCAGCTACAACTGGCACAAAAACAATCCTCGTTTTTGGAAAGAACTTATGGAACAAGTTCCGCACATGTATCAGCTTTACTTTGCTGGTGGGGAAAGTTTGATAATTGATGAACACTACGATCTATTGGAAGAATGTATCAAACAAGGCTATGCAAAAAATATTGAATTACGCTACAACTCTAATGCAGTTGAATGGCGTGATGACTTGTTTGATTTGTGGGCGGAGTTTAAACGTGTGCGATTTCACTACAGTATAGATGCTTTGGGAGAACAAAATGATTATATCAGATATCCAACGCAATGGGCACACCAAGAAAATGTTTTCCATCTACTAGATAATACTGCACCACAAGTAGAAGTCACTACAGCTACAACTATAATGGCACTTAACATTGCATACATACCAGAATTTATACAATGGAAAGTTGACCAAGGATTTAAAAAAATTAATAGTTGGCCCTTTGGAGCAGGTGGTATAAACATGCACTTTGCTTATTGGCCACCACAATTAAATGTAAAAGTATTGCCTGCACATATCAAACAACAAATTACCAACAAGTATGAGAATGAATTTTATCCATGGTTAGATGATAACTGGCAACGTTTTACAGGTGTAAAACAAAACAACATAAACAAAGAAACATTTTTTAATAATCCATATGGTCTAAAAAGATACAAAGGTATTATTAATTTTATGAATAGTGAAGACTGGAGTGCAAGATTACCTGAAACAAAAGAATGGTTGAATTTAGTAAATCAACAGCGTAATTGGGGAAATAGATTTCCACAAGTGTTTCCTATATTAGCGGAGCTGTTATGACACAAAATCCAAATCCAAATCAACCATGGTATAGAGCTGGTGATCCTTTTCCAAAAGGCATACCTACATGTATTGTACCTTGGACCAGTATTTGTTTAGCCGCCAATGGTGATATCAAACCTTGCTGTAATTATGATAGTGAAGGGCAGTTTAATGTGTACAGAGGTCACACTATGGAACATGCATGGAAAGAATGGGATCAGTTACGCAAGGAAATGATCGAAGGCAAGTATCCAAGTAGATGCAGAAAATGTTGGAAGACTGAAGAAAGTCTGGGAAGCAGTAGACGTCATTGGATGTATGAAAAAGTTAAGAACAAACCTGAACCTTACATGTATACTGTTGAAGCACCAATGGACTTGCGTCATATGGATTTAAATTTTGGAAATACATGTAACTTAAAATGTAGAATGTGTGGTAGTTGGGGTAGCACACATTGGCATAAAGAAGATAAAAAATTACAAGCAATAAATCCAGCTTTTACTAGAAATATCAGTAACAGTAGTGCAAGAAGTATAGACCCTGGTCTATACAGAAACATGGAAGACAAGCTGAGTAATATGGAACGCATAGACTTTAAAGGTGGAGAACCACTGATGCAAGAAGGTATGTATGAAGTATTAGACATGTTGGTTAAAAATGGCAGTGCTAAAAATGTAGAATTAGGTTATGTAACAAATGGCACTAAAACACCTAAGGAATTGTTAGACTTGTGGCCTCATTTCAAACGTGTAACTTTGAATGTTAGTATTGAGGCAACAGGAAAATTGTATCAATATATAAGAGGTAGCAATACACAGACTATAGAACAGCTTGAACAAAACTTGCATTGGTATGATCAATTTGACAATGTCAAAGGTCATTTCAGTGTGGCTATCAGCACATACAGTATCTTCGATTTACAAAATCTAGCAGATTGGATTGAAGGTGTAACCAGTAATTTAAAACAATGGAAAACTGAAATAGCTAATCGTACAAGCGACAGTGTACATTGGTATGAAAAGCCTAACCAATTCCAAGTACTAGTTGTTGACCCTCCTTATTTGAATCCTAACAACATGCCTCCACATATAAAACAGCGTGTAATTGATTGTTGGGATAAGAAATATCATTTGCTTGATGAATTGCGTAATAGAATGACAGTAACAGATTACAGCGAAAAACAATGGAAATTGTTTAAACAGTTTACTAACGAATTAGATAAGATGCGTGGCACAAATGTAATAGACTATGTTCCACAACTTGAAGGTGAATTTTGATGGAACTAGTGCGTGTAGAACATAGCAGTAAAAAATACAAAGAATGGGTACGCATTGAATGGAACATGGGTAGACGTTGTAACTTTGATTGTAGTTATTGCGGTAGAGATTTGCATGACAATACAAGCAAGCATATGCCAATAGAAAAATTTGAATATGCAATACGCACAATGCGTGAATTTTATGCTGGCAAACAAATACGCATGAGCTTGACTGGAGGCGAGCCTTTTGTACACCCAAGAATACTTGAGATATTAGAACTGTTTCCAAAATATAATGTAGATGAAGTCAGCACTATTACCAATGGAAGTTTACCTTTGGAAAAATATCAACGTGCATTAGAACTGATTAACAATCTTATATTCAGTTGGCATTTTGAATTTTTGCGTGTGGATCATATGAAGCATGTATTAACAAATCTTAATCGCAAGCAGGTCAAAGTACATTTAATGTATTTGCCGGGCAAACTAGAAGAGATAAAAAATGTTGTAGATTGGTTACAAGACAATAGTGTAAAATTTAATGTAAGGCGTATAAGACCAATGACCAATAGAAAGACAGGTGAATTTAATCCACCTTTTTCAAGTGGTATGAACTTTGCAGGCGAACAATGGGGTGGGGCTGAAGGATATTACAATGATAAAGAACTTGAGTATTTGGACAGCTTTAATAATGCCGGCACAGCTGAATTGAATTGTGAATTGTTTACTAAGGATAAAAGTTGGTTAGATAATGTAAACACACTTACAAAAAATAAATGGAATACGTTTAAAGGTTGGCAATGTATGGCAGGTATTGAAACACTTATGATAGACAATGACGGTAGTGTTTATAGAGCAACATGCAAACAAGGTGGCGTATTAGGAAATATAGAAACAGGTTTTGATTTAAAACAAGATCCAGTTCTATGTATGAAACAATGGTGCAACTGTGCCGCAGATTTAAACACAACAAAATGGCTGGAGGCTATATGACATTTAATGCATGGCAATATACAGGTAATGAAAAACAAGACCCGCCTGAAACTATAATTTATGTAGACAATCCTAGAGTATGGTGTATGGGTGAACACATGGATCACCCAAAAGTATATTACACTATACCAGAAGGTGGTGAAGCTGTATGTGGCTACTGTGATATAAAGTTTAGGATGAAAAAAGATGAGTGATACTTTTTGTGTACTTCCTTTCACACATTTAAGCACTAGACCAGACGGCGCTATAACTCCTTGTTGTCGCAGTAGAGATACTTTGGGCAATATAAAAGACATGACATTTGAAGAAGCATGGAACAGTGAAAGACAACAAAAGTTGAGGACACAACTGTTGAATGGCGAAAGACCAAAACATTGTTTTCAATGTTTTGATATGGAAGACCAAGGCAGTATCAGTATGCGACAAAGCATGAATAAAACTAGAAAACATATGATACCAGAAAATTGTAGTGCAGTAATGCCATTTCAAGTACCAGTGCTGGAATTAAAAATGAGTAACTTGTGCAACTTTAGATGTAGAACATGCAAGCCTGATTTGTCAACCACATGGTTAAAGGACTGGCACAAAGTAAAACACGAATACGAAAGTATTGGTGTATTCAACAATACTGCTAGAGAAGAAAACTTTAACAATGATCAATTTATAGAAGATATTGTTAAGTTGGCGCCTACTATTGAGATAGTAGAATTTGCAGGTGGCGAACCTTTGATGGATCCATTACACTACAAAGTATTAGAAGCACTAGAACCTTTTGGCGAAAATATAAGTGTAAAGTACAGTACCAATCTAAGCAAACTAGTGTTTGGTAAATTTGATACACTTGCAAGTTGGAGCAAATTTAGAGAGGTTGATTTAAGTTTGAGTATCGACGGTTATCCTCAACTGAACAACTATATTAGAACTGAAAGTGACACAGATGTTCTGGCACAAAACTTGCGTGAAGTCAAGAGTGCATTGGGCAAAAAATACAGAGGCAGAGCCGCTCTTTGTTATAGTGCATGGAATGTATTTGGACTAACAGAAAGCTATGATTATTTTGAAAATGTTTTGGATACAGATGTACATGGAAACATTGCATGGGATCCTATATTCATAAATCCGCAAGTTTTTCCTAAACATCTCAAAGAACAAGTGACAGAAAAATACAAAAGTTATTTGGATAAAATTGAATTTTCTATATCTCACCGTAACAAACGTATACATAGATTTGTAAATCAAAATATGAATTTTTTAAATGCCAAAGATGAAAGCAAATACTTTGAACAGTTTTTGCGTTATACTAGACAGTTAGATGAAAGTAGAAATACAAACGTTGTTGATGTAATACCGGAGTTAAAAGACTATGTCTGATACTTTTTGCATATTACCTTGGATGCATCTAGCCACAAATGCAAGTGGTACACTAAGAGTTTGTTGTAATAGTACTCCTGGTAAAAACTTTATAATAAGACCAGACGGAAATAATTATAAATTATTTCGTGATGATATAGCACAAGCATGGAACAGTGAAACTTATCAAACAATTAGGCAACAGTTTTTAGATGGTGAACGTCCTGAAATGTGTCAACGTTGTTTTAGAGAAGAAGATGCTGGAGTAAAGTCTGCTAGACAAGGTGCAAATGAAAAGTGGATGGAAAATTCAGATGCGAAGTATAACAAAACCGCCCCTTTAAATATAAAATACGTTGATTTAAGATTGGGTAACTTGTGTAATTTAAAATGTAGAATGTGTAATCCATATGCAAGTAATCAATGGCTTAAAGAATGGAATGCTATTACTTCCTATAATCATAAAGAATTAGACAAAGATGAACGCATTAGATTAACTAAAATGGATTGGCCCGAAGATAAAAAAACTTGGGAGAATTTGTTTAGTATCGCACATACTGTTGAAGAAATATATCTCACAGGAGGTGAGCCAACTATAATTAAAGAACAACACAAATTGTTGGATTACTTTATAAACAATGGCACAGCTAAAGATATTAAATTAAAATACAATACCAATTTAACCAACGTGCCTAAACACTTGCTGGACAAATGGAGCAAGTTTAAACGTATACAACTCAATTGTTCTATAGATGCAACACATGAATTAGATAGATATATTAGACACCCAAGTGACTGGAAAACAATACAGCGTAATTTTGAATACATCAGAACATTAGATAACAGTTACATACAAATCCATTGTACAGTACAAATGTATAATATTTTGAGGTTACCTGAACTTATACGGTGGGCAACTCCATATGGACATGAAATTTATTTTAACATATTAAATCACCCAGAATATCTTAACATACGTTGTTTACCTGAAAAATTAAAAACACAAGCACATAGACAACTGTTACCATATTGGGATCTTCCAAAAGTAGATGGTATAGTAAAATACATGCTTGCTGAAGATTGGAGCTGGCGATTACCAGACTTTTACAAATACACAAATGAACTTGACAGCAAAAGAAATGAAAACTTGTTTGATATAATACCGGAGTTTAAAGAATATGAATAATTTCTTTTGTCCATTACCCTGGAATCATTTAATGTTTAAGAACGGTGATAAAGTGCAAGCCTGCTGTGAAACATATCAGGATCAATTCGATCCTGCTGAAACAATAGCAAAAACAGCCAATGACCCAATCATGCGTCAGCTAAGATTAGATTTGCTTGATCCTGATGTAGTTCCTAAAATTTGTTGGAAATGTGAAACTAGAGAAAAATATCAGCCTGAACAAAGTGTTAGGAAAAATGCATTACAGTTACATGGCCACTGGACTGAACAACGTGCAAGAGATAAAACAAATCCAGATGGCAGTGTGGATAACTTTCGCCTGGAACATTTGGATATACGCTGGAGTAATTTGTGCAATTACAAGTGTAGATTTTGCGGAATACAAAGCAGTAATCTTTGGCTTAAAGAAAACAAAATGATTTATGGAGACGATTTAGCAGATCATTATGACCCTAAAACAGGTATTAGTGAATATAATATGGATTGGGAAGATTTGAAAACACACTTACCATACATACGCTATTGTAAACTTGCAGGTGGTGAACCAACTATTATGCCAGGCACTTATCAATTACTAGAAGAACTTATAAGAGTAGAAAACAAAAATTGTTGGATAAGTCTAATAACAAATGGCACAACTATTCAATATGGAAAATATAATTTACTAGAACTACTTAAACATTTCAAAGGAGTAAGAATACAGCTGAGCATGGAAGGTATGGGAGATAGACATGCTTGGGCAAGAAGCGGAAAAGATGATTGGCATCTAATAGAAAAGAACATAGAACAGTTTCAAGCATACACAAAAGAATTTGGATGGAAAATGAATTTTCATACTGGCATAAGTTGGATGAATATGTATCATCTGGGTGACTTTATATTACAATATCCAAACACACAATTTATATTCAATATGGTAACACAACCCGAAGAAATGAGTATAATGAATTTTTACAAAAGTGATTTACAAAAGTGCATTTTACACTATGAAAAATTATTAGAAAATTCACCTACACCAATAGCAAGTATGCATCTTAGCAAAGTTAAAAAAGCATTACAAAATGCAATAGACACCACCGATGAAAGTATAGATATGGAAAAATTTAAACGTATTCATAATATGCTTGATGATAATAGAAAACAAAACTTTGCTCTAGCGTATCCAGAATGGAGTCACTTGTATGCATAAAGATACCTACTGTCCTATGCCTTTTGTAACACTAGCCGTCAATCCAAACAATTGGCTGAGTAGATGTATGATGGGTAACGAAAAAATGGGATTGATTGAAAGAGATAGCTACAGTAATAAAAACTTTACAACATTAAGACAAAACATGCTTAACGGTATATGGGACGAAGATGGTTGTCACAGTTGTTGGTACAAAGAACAGCATGGACAAAAAAGTAGACGTAATAGGTGGATAGAAGCTGAAGAAAAGTATATGGGTGCTACAAACATATACGAAAATAACTTGAGTGTGAAAAGAAATACCATCAAGCACTTGTACATGAACTTTAACAATATTTGTAATTTTAAATGTAGAATGTGCGGACCACACTACAGTAACGCTTGGATTTCAGATTGGAAAAAAATGGGCAATGCATATCAAGACAATCAAAATCCAAAACAACAAATTGATGTAGATAAGTTTTTACACGAGTTTGGTCCTGAACTTGGCGAACTATATGGTATATGGGTAACTGGTGGTGAACCATTTATGGATAACAGCGTGTTTGATTTTTTTGATAAACTCAAACAATACTGCGATCCTGCACAACTAAAAGTATTGATTACAACCAATGCTAGTAAATTAGATGTTCCAAAACTTGCAGAGCTAAGTGGATTTAAACGTTTACAAATACATGTAAGCGTAGATGCTACTGGCGATCTCTACCCTTATATGAGAGGATATAATTACAGTTGGTCTGAAGCAGATGCTAAAATAAAAGAACTTTATAATGCACAATACAAGTACAACTTTAAATTAAGTTTGAATGGAACATATCAAGTATACAATATGTTGAATCTGGAAGAATTTTATAATTGGTGTTTGAAGTATGTTGCAATAGACTATATAGAAATGAGGGTATTAACAAGTCCAAAACAATTACAAGCCAGACATGCACCGCAACATATAAAAGATACAGCATTAAATCAAGTTTTAAGACTACAAAAAAAATTTCCAAAACATCAATATTTTGAAGACATAATAAAAGAATTACATGCAGACATAGACTTGGATCTACAGGAAAAATTTGTTGTATGGAGTAAAGCATTAGACAATATCAGAGGAGAAACATATGATTATAACTGGTAACCCAAAAGAAGGATTAGCTGAAGCATTGCATAAAATTTATCCAAGAGCTGTATTTTGTAGTAGAACTACTGGATATGATTTAACCAATACAGATCATATGTTTCAATTTGCAAATGAATGTACTAAACATGATCAAATTATAATAAACAGTGCATTATGGCGCTTTCATCAAACTGTCCTACTGGATCTAGTATACAAGGCAGTTTATAACGCCAAAACGGAAGCACATATAGTATGTATAGGCTCAACAACTGATCGTACCAAGAAAGGACAAGCATGGCTGTATAGTGCAGAGAAAAAAGCACTCAGAGATTATTGTAATAGTTTAAGTTTGGTAGGAGTATGGCATAGTGGACCACGAGTAAGTTATTTGAGTTTAGGAACATTAGATAACAATCAGGAAAAACATCCTACTAGAAGTACGCTTAGAAGAGATACTGCCGCTTATTATATAAAGTGGTTGCTAGAACAGCCAAAAGATGTTAATATTAATGAGATCAGTATAGATCCAATTCAGGAAAGAAAAGAATGATAACAATTTGTGTAGCACTAGAACAAGAATTACCAAAAGCACCAGAAGGTGACTTTAATATTATATACACAGGTGTTGGCAAAGTACAAGCCGCTTCAAGATTAGCAAAACATCTTTGTAGTATCAACAAGCCAACAGAAATTTGGAATTACGGTACAGCAGGTGGTTTAAATCCAATGGTCACAGGATTAAATGAAATAAGTGCATTTGTACAACGTGATATGATGGCTGAGCCACAAGCACCTAGAGGTAGTATTCCTTTTACAGAACCATTACTAGGTGATATCAAAACAAATACATCTAATGCTGGTGTACGTTGTGGTACTGGAGATAGTTTTGTTATGGGACCTGATCCCTGGTTTACAGAAGCTGATATTGATTGTGTAGACATGGAAGGCTGGGCATTGGCTTATGTAGCAAAACAATATGGAATTAAATTTAGAGCATGGAAATACATCAGTGATATGGCTGATGAAAATGCAATGAAAGACTGGAGTGCAAATGTTGCCAACGGTGCAGAACTTTTTAGAAAGAAGATAAGAGATGGCGTTTAAAGTACACATGACCAACGAAAATTATGAAAGTTGGACAGTCAAAGAATTTTTAGAACATGAGCTAGAGTGTGTTCGTGAACTGCACGAAACAGCACCAGATCCTCTCTGGCGTAATGTAATTGAATATTTGGAGAAACGATTAAGTGGCGAAATCCAATGAAGAATTAAAATGGAGCAAATATGACTTTACCAAAATCCCGTTTGAAGACCTTGTGCAAGTCGGTCAGCGGTCACTCTTATATAGAGACTTATTTACTGTTAGCTGGCTCCTCGGCAGGTTCTGTAACTACAAATGTAGCTACTGCTGGCCCTACGCAAGGAGTGACAGGAAAGATCATAGACCTACGGAACTATGTCTCAAAACCATCGACGAAATAAAAAGACAAGCTAGACAAAATGGTTTCAATAGCTTTCATTTTAGCCTTTCTGGTGGTGAGCCTACTTTCCACCCTGGGTACCTCGATATTCTTAAATATTTGGCTCACGATGTGGATAACACTAATTATACTAGCATTCACATGACATCAAATTGCAGTCGTAATATGCAATGGTTTGAAAAGTATGTTGAGTATGCAAAGCCATTCCATAGAGCAAGTATCACAGCTAGCCTACACACAGAACACTTAAATACACGAGAGAAAATGCAGGACTTTGCTGACAAGCTGATCCTGTGCCAGGAGTATGATGTACAGATTACAATTAATATGGTTATGGTTCCTGAATGGTTTGAAAGAGATTGGGAAAATGCTCTCTTTTTCCACGAGCAAGGAATTAACGTCACACTCAAACCACAGTCAGACCCAACGGCGAGTAGAGTCGTGGACGGTTATACGGAAGAAATGTTACAGCGATTGTACAACGGTATGCCGCAAATGGCATATACTGAGTCGAAGCGACAATGGAATCTTCGTCCAAGGCCTAGTTTCGAACTGCCTCCAGAGACCTTAGGAGAAAATGATAAAAGTGTGCCATGGCATATGCAGGTAGAGTTTACTGACAGCAAAGGCAAAAAATGGTATATGGATCAAGCGGAGAGATTTAATGCGTTTAATTTTAACAAGTTCAAAGGATGGAGTT